>SAMEA3663077__coassemble_35_pt1 | contig 65129 bp, 55 predicted proteins | sample SAMEA3663077__metabat2_high_PE_010 | metagenome-assembled genome bin SAMEA3663077 (sample SAMEA3663077) | pig gut metagenome | biome: pig gut; feature: pig-associated habitat; material: faeces | place: France | collected 2012
CCTGCCGACAGCACAACCACTGCATCCAAGCCGCGCGTGACGGATGTGCATGACCCGGCGTACTACATGCAGCAGATACCGCGTACACCGGCAGAACTGGCAGCCAGCGACTCGACGATAGCCGATGCGCTGTTTAAGATGATATTTATCTACAAGGACAAGCTGCAGGACACCGCACAAGCCGAGGCTACCTACGAGGAGTTCTGCCGCCGGTTCCCGCAAGACAAACGTTGCGTAGAGCTGTGTTACATACGTTACCTGGACGCACTGAAAGACAACCGCACCGCCGATGCCGAGGATATACGCCGTACAATCATCAGCCGTTACCCCACCAGCAAGCAGGCACAGATAGTATCCGACCCGCAGTACTTTGCCAAACTGCGTCAGATGGCTACCGAGCAGGACTCGCTGTACGAGAGCACCTACAACGCTTTCCGCGCAGGCGAGTTCAACATGGTGAAAGCCAACACCAAGCATGCCGAGCAGAACTATCCGCTATCGCCGCTGATGCCGCGATTCCTGTTCCTGGACGCCGTAGCCAAAGCGCGCACCGAGGGCAAAGAGTCGTTTGCAGTAGCACTGCGGCAGATGATTGACCGCTATCCCGACAGCGAACCGGCCGCTATGAGTCGCGACATGCTCGCTATGCTCGGACAAGGTATGGAGAGCCAGCAAGGCGGTTCGCTATCCACCCTGTCCACACGACGCGAGGATATGCAGGTCGAGGAGCAAGAGACGGACTCTGCCGTACAGTTCTCGGGCGAACGTAACGAGAAAGCATACGTACTGCTGCTATACCCCGTTGACAAGACGCGGAAAGACAACGAGGTGCAGGAGGAACTGAACAACATGCTGTATGAAGTGGCACTGTTCAACTTCACACGATTCCTGATCCGCGACTTTGACCTGACCGCTCTGCCCGCCTACAGCGCAGGCCCGACGCTGCGCATCAGCGGCATGGAGAGCATGGATGAGGCCGAGTGGTACATAGGCATGCTCATGGAGAGCGAGGAGATGAAAGCCCTGATACAGAACAGACAGATAACTGTCGTACCCATCACCGAGACCAACAGTAACCTGATAGGCAACGGCAAGACGATGGACGACTACAATGAATATATGAAACAACAATCATTATGACCAAGAGACTACTATTAACCGCCCTGCTGGCTATAGGCGCCCTGCTGCATGTGGCAGCCGACGATGTGACCTACCTGACCACCAGCGAGTTCAAGGCACGCATATTCGACTATACAGCCAACAGAGAATGGCAATACAAAGGCGACCAACCCTGCGTGATAGACTTCTACACCACCTGGTGCGGACCGTGCAAACGGTTGGCACCGATCATGGACGAGCTGAGTCAGACGTATTGCGACCAGGTGAAGTTCTACAAGGTGGATACCGAACGTGAGCGCGAACTGGCAGGCGTGTTCCGCATCAACAGCATACCGCAGGTGCTGTACATACCCATGGAAGGTGAACCGATCCTGCTGAAAGGACTGTACCCCAAGGAGAACATCATCGAGATAATTGACGAATATCTGCTGAACAAACCCAAGGCTGCCGGCAAATAAGCAACACTAAACGAGACAAACATGCAAGTAGAACTGGTATTATTGGTTCTTTCGCTTCTGTTCTTTGCAAGCATCTTCACCGATAAAATCGGTTATAAGTTCGGCGTGCCCGCCCTGCTGCTATTCCTGGCAGTAGGTATGTTGTTCGGTCCGGACGGTATAGGTGCACTGTTCAACGAGAACGGTGTAGGCTACATGATTCAGACCGAGACCGCCGAAGCGCTGAGTACGATAGCACTGTGTATCATCCTGTTCTCCGGCGGCATGGATACCAAACTGACGGATATACGTCCGGTGATGGCACCCGGTGTGGCTTTGGCTACGATAGGTGTACTGATAACCGCCTTGGTGACGGGAGTGATCATGTATTACGTGTACGGCTGGCTGGACCGATACATACCGCTGAGTCTGGCACTGCTGATGGCGGCTACGATGTCATCAACCGACTCTGCATCAGTGTTCAGCATACTGCGTACAAACGGTGTGGGACTGAAGCATAACCTGCGTCCGCTGCTGGAGCTGGAGTCCGGCGCCAACGATCCGATGGCGTATGTACTGACGACCACACTGATAGGCGTAGTAACAGCCAAAGCCGCTGTCAGCGGACTGGAGATAGTGCAGACCATAGTTATCCAACTGGTGATGGGCACGGTGATAGGTTTCTTCTTCGGTCGCGGACTGGTGGAAGTGATGCGCCGCGTACGACTGTCGAACGAGTCGCTGTATCCGATCATGGTGCTCACGGCATGTATATTTATCTTCTCGGTGACGTACTTCATGAAGGGTAACACCTATCTGGCAGTGTATGTAGGCGGTCTAATCATCGGCAACAGCAAGTTCACGCGCAAGCACCAGACCAAATCGTTCTTCAACGGACTGACCTGGCTGTCGCAGCTGGTGATGTTCCTGATGCTGGGACTGATGGTTCGTCCGCACGAGATGCTGTCGTGGCACGTGCTGCTCACGGGAGTGATCATCAGCATAGTGATGATCTTCATCTCGCGTCCGCTATCCGTATGGCTGTGTATGATACCGTTCAGGCAGTACACGGCCAACGACAAGGCGTTCATGAGTTGGGTAGGACTGAAAGGTGCCGTGCCGATCATATTTGCCATCATGTGCAAGGCGGAAGGTGTGCCGCAGGCGGATGTGCTGTTTAACATCATATTCCTATGCACAATCGTTTCTCTGCTGTCACAGGGCACATCGGTATCTGCCATGGCGCGCAAGCTGGACGTAGCGACCGATCCGGTCAAACTGCGCAAACTGGAGCACTTTGACATCGAGCTGCCGGAGGAGATACAGTCGTCAGCCACCGAACTGGAAGTAACCGAACAGGTGATAGCCAAAGGTTGTCACCTGCGCGAGATAGATATACCCCGTCAGACGCTGGTGATCATGGTTCGCCGGGGCGAAGATTTCTTCGTGCCGACCGGACAAAGCGAACTGCAGGTAGGCGACCAACTACTGGTACTGACCGACAACGATGTGGAGATGGCTAACCGCTACAAGGCAGCCGTGGAAGAGGAGGAACGCAAGCTGTGGGATATACAACTGATAGCTAACACCCATTCGTTTGTAGTGCGCGTTTGGCAGCGCATACGCGACAACAAGCCGCTGCCCTACATCAGCCGACGCAAACAGAAAAAATCAGAAAAGAACAACGTGAACGAGGCCGCGCAGGAACAGACACTGCAAGACCCTAAAATCATAATAACGGAAGACGAATGAAAAAAACTATATTCCTGACCGGAGCGACCGGCACGATGGGGCAAGCCGGCATGCACGAGCTATTGCGTTACCCCGAGCGATATGACGTGCGCGTATTGGCACGTCCGAGCAACAAAAACAAAGCTCTGCTTGAGCCGCTGATGGCTCAGCACTCGGCGCTGAGCGTAGTGTGGGGCGACCTGACGCGCTATGACGATGTGCTGCGCGGTGTGACCGGATCCGACGTAGTGCTGCATGTAGGCGGCATGGTATCGCCGGCAGCCGACTATAGGCCCAAAGCTACGTACAAGACGAACATCACCGCAGCCGAGAACGTGCGTAATGCCGTACTGGCACAACCCGACGACAAGCAGCCGAAGGTAGTGTATATAGGCAGTGTAGCGCAGATGGGCGACCGTCGCGAACCGCTGCACTGGGGCAGAACAGGCGACCCGATATGCGTATCGGCTTACGACCATTACGGACTGACCAAAGCCCTGGCAGAACGCATACTGACCAACTCACCTATCAAGCGCTGGGTCAGTCTGCGCCAATCGGGCATACTCTACCCCGCCATACTGAAGAACTATGACCCGATCATGTTCCACATACCTATCCGCGGTGTGCTGGAGTGGGCAACTGTAGAGGACAGCGGACGACTGCTGGAAGGCGTGTGCCGCGACGAGGTGCCTGAATCGTTCTGGAAAAACTACTATAACATCGGCTCCGGCGAGGAGTACAGGTTGTCGAACTACGAGTTTGAGTGTCTACTGCTCGACGCCATAGGTTGTCCGCGACCCGAACTGATATTCAACACCCAATGGTTCACCACACGTAACTGCAACGGCATGTGGTACCTGGACAGCGACAAACTTAACGAACTGGTACCGTTCCGTGCGAACATTCCCGTCAAGGAATATTTTGCGCAGATGGCCAAGTCGCCGAGCGTGCCCAAAGGCATACGCATAGCGCGCATCACCAAAGCCGCGAAGCTTGTGCCGCACATAGTCAAACTGGCTATGCGTGCCATGGCGTACAGCGAGGAGCATGGTACACAATGGTGGATACGTCATAACATCACCCCGCGAATCCACGCCTACTACGGCAGTCTGGAGGCATACAAGCGCATACCCGACTGGAAACACATGGACCTGAGTCACAACAGCCGCGAGGCCGTTATTCTCAATCACGGCTACGATGAGTCGAAACCGATGGAGGCGTTCACGATCGAAGATATGCAGCAAGCCGCAGCGTTCCGCGGTGGCAGCGTGAAACCTAACAGCACGAACCCCAAAGCCAAAGGACTGGAGCTATGGGATACCGTGCTGGAGTGGCAATCAGCCAGCGGCGAGACGTTTGAGGCCACACCGCGTCTGATCCTGCTCGGCGGACACTGGGCACCCGGCGACATGCCTTTCCCTTACCGCTTTACCGAAGAAAGCGAACGTCCGTGGCACTGGGACGAGGTGGCCAAATCCAACCCGTTCTTTGCACAACTGTGGACACCACTGCACGAACCGGACGAGAACAACGTGTACGGATCGGAGATATTCAACGGCTGGGAAAAATAACACCATCAGCCACATTTGGCTGATATAGACAAAGATACGTATGGCACTGAATTATATTTGGGTAGGACTGATACTGATAGCTGTACTGGTAGGACTGATACAGTGGCTGGCGATGGGCGATGCATCGGTCATGTCCGCTATTCTGGACTCGACGTTCTCAAGCGCAAAAACCGGCTTTGAGATCAGTATAGGTCTGACGGGCGTACTCTCGCTCTGGATGGGCATCATGAAGATAGGCGAGCAGGCCGGTGTAGTTAACCAACTGTCACGCGGCGTCAGTCCGTTCTTCACGCGCATCTTTCCCGACCTGCCTAAGGGACATCCGGCTTTCGGCTCGATGCTGATGAACATCAGTGCCACGATGCTGGGCATCGACAATGCCGCTACGCCGTTAGGCATGCAGGCACTGCGCGAGATGCAGGAGACGAACCCCGACAAGTCGCGTGCATCCAATCCGATGATCATGTTCCTGGTGCTCGTAACCAGCGGTCTGACGCTGGTGCCGGTGAGCATCATGACGTATCGTGCCCAACTCGGTGCCGCCAATCCCGCCGATGTATTTCTGCCCATACTGCTGGCTACCTATTTTGCAGCCATCACGGGCATGGTGGCGGTAGCTATTATTCAGCGGATTAACCTGCTGGACAAAGTTATACTGGGCACATTAGGCGGATTGACACTGTTTGTAGGCGGCGTGATAGCCGCAGCCATGTATTTTCCGCAGGAGGCAGTCAGCCGCTGGTCGGCCGTTCTGGCAGCACTATTGCTGCTGGGCGTGATCTGCTGGTTTATCATAGCCGGCGTAGTGAAGAAAGTGAACGTGTACGACGCGTTCATCGACGGTGCTAAAGGCGGTTTTGGCACAGCGATAGGAATAATCCCCTACCTGATAGCCATGCTGGTAGCCATAGGCATGTTCCGCGCCAGCGGAGCCATGGATATGCTGGTCAGCGGTCTGGCATGGTGCTTTGCGGCAGTAGGACTGAATACGGATTTTGTGCCGGCACTGCCTACAGCCCTGATGCGTCCGTTATCCGGATCGGGAGCACGCGGACTGATGGTAGATGCTATGGTGCAGTACGGAGCCGACTCGTTTGTAGGACGACTGGTAAGCATCCTGCAAGGTTCGACGGATACAACGTTCTACATCATTGCCGTATATTTCGGCAGCGTGAATATTAAGGATACGCGCTACGCGCTCGCGTGCGGGTTGCTGGCAGACTTTGCCGGCATAGTGGCAGCTATACTGTTGGCGTACTTGTTCTTCCACTAAGATGATACAGTTCTTATACGACAGTTCGCTCGGCGATGAGCGTATAGCCCTCATCGACAACGAGCAAGCCCGCCTGCAGCGATGGCTCAGGCAGGTGGCTGCACAATACGGCTTTGCGGTAGGCGAACTGACATATATACTATGCTCCGACGACAAAGAACTGGCAGTCAACCGCGAGTTTCTGGGGCATGACTACTACACCGATGTCATCACATTCGACTACACAACGCCGAAATGCGTGAACGGGGATATATTTATCTCTTGGGAAATGATTCAGAGCAATGCAGCCGAAGTAGGCACTACCGCCGAGCGCGAACTGCTGCGCATCCTGGCCCACGGACTACTGCATCTGACCGGACAGGCAGACAAGACGCCAGAAACCAAAGCCGAGATGACCCGCAAGGAGGAAATTGCTCTGGCTATGGCTACAGCACATTCAATACCTGCTCTTTGATTTGCTCGAGCAGGTCTTTCATCTTCACAACTATAATCTGCATCTCGCTCTGGTTGCTCTTGCTGCCGAGCGTATTGATTTCGCGTCCCATCTCCTGAGCAATGAACCCGAGTTTCTTGCCCACGCCTGCTGACGGCTGGCCGTTGTCGGCTGAAGGCTGGTTCATCGTTTCACGGAAATACTTGATATGATTGGTCAGACGGACTTTCTCTTCGGTTATATCCAACTTCTCGAGGTAGAATATCAGTTCTTGCTCCAGGCGGTTGACATCCACCTGTGTGCGTGTTTCCTCAGCCAGTTTGTCCAACCCGGACAACAAGTGCTGGCGAATACGTTCAACCCTACCTTTCTCATACGGCTCAACCTCAGCCAGCAGGGCACTGATAGCGTCTAACTTCTCAGTAAACATCGCCTGGAGTGCCGCTCCCTCCTGCACGCGGAAAGCTATGAAGTGTGCCACCGCCTCACGTATAGCCTGCTCTACCACCTGCCACTCCTGATCGGTAACAGCGGCAGGTTCGTCGGCCTTAACCACATCCGGCATACGCAGCACAGCCAATGCGCGCTCAGCATCGGTCAGCTGCGGACAAAGCTCGCGCAACTCGGCATAGTGAAAAGCATACGCCGCGCGGTTAACAGGCGTGAACGAGCCGGCTTGCGCCGCATCCACCATATCTTCGGTATAGATGGCCACATCCACCTTGCCGCGCTCCAGCTGCTTGCCCAGCATACTGCGCACGGTGAGTTCCTGACCGCGGAACACCGACGACAGACGCACACTCATATCCAACTGCTTGGAGTTCAGACTCTTTATCTCCACCACCAGACGCTTGGTGCCTAACTTGCTTTCGGCTTTTCCGTAGCCGGTCATTGATTGTATCATTGTGATTGGGAATTTATCAGTACAGTCTTGACATGATATAGTCAAGCAGAATGAGCAGTGCCTGCTTGGTGTCGCTATCATGGAAGATAGCCAGCGCCTTTTCCGCCTTGTTGCGATGGGTACGCATCCATTGGTAAGCATACCGCACGCCATCGTAACGAATCACGAAGTTCTTGATCTCCTGCTCTATCTCGCTTTGCGTCTGCTGTGACAGCGAGCGTTGCTGGCTGTTCAGTTCCTCGGCAATCTCGCGTATATGCGCAGCCTCGCCTTTCGGTGCACGCTGAAGGGCTATGAGTAGCGGCAAGGTAGCCTTACCGTCGCGTATATCGCCCATCGTGGGTTTGCCCACTTCCTCGGTATCGGAATAATCGAGCACATCGTCCTTGAGCTGGAAGATTAGTCCTAACTCGTAACCGAATGTGCGCATAGCCGTCTGCTGTCGGCTACTGCATCCGGCCGAAACCGCTCCGGCCTCGGTGCAGGCAGCAAAGAGTTCGGCCGTTTTTTGGCCAATGATGTCGAAGTACTGCTCTTCGCTGATCCACATCGTACCACCGGCATGCAACTGATTAAGTTCGCCTGATGCCAGCGAGCGTGCCATCTCGGAGACGATAGACAGGATCTGCGCGTTACGTATCTCGCCCACCATACCTATCATCTTTGCCATCATCCAGTCGCCGACCAGCACAGCCACCTTGTTCGTCCAGCGCTCCTGTACCGACGGTACGCCGTGACGCATAGCCGAGCCGTCCACCACATCGTCATGTACCAGCGAGGCGTTATGCAACATCTCCAGCGCTACAGCAGTACGGACAGACTTTTCGGTCACGCTACGGCACAACTGCGCCGACAGCAATACCAACACCGGACGCAACTGCTTGCCGCGCTTGGTAGAGATATACCTCAGCACCTGGTCAAGCAGCGCACTGTCGCTGCGCATAGTCTGCTCGTACAGGCTCTCATATTCATGAAAAGCCTCAGCAATAGGTTGACGTATTTGTTGTGCTACATCCATCAGTAGGGACGCGTCTGCCGACATTTAGCCAAACGCGACTACAAAGATACAATAAAAATTGCAATTTTGCAAATGAATTGCCCCAAAAATGAACATACACCTTATAAATATGGAAGAAAATTACAAGTTTGTGTGATTTTTTTGACAAAATATTTGCATATTTCACAAAAATGTTGTACTTTTGCATCCGCTTTCGCAAAAACACGAATGCCTTGCTCAATGGTGTAATGGTAGCACTACAGATTCTGGTTCTGTCTGTCTGGGTTCGAGTCCTGGTTGAGCAACAAAATGAAAGAGACCAAATTTGGTCTCTTTTTTTTCCGCCGCTACGCTCTGTCGATTAATCAGCCTGTCGTTCCTATTTACTCTTTCATCTCCTGCATCTCTACCAGCCGGCGATAATAACCGCCCAGTTGCATCAGTTGGTCGTGACGACCTTGCTCAACTATTTGTCCCTCATGCAGCACGCAAATAAGGTCAGCATGACGAATCGTACTTAACCGGTGCGCTATAACCAGCGTTGTGCGGTCACGCATAAGTTGCTCCAGCGCCTGCTGAACCAGTTGTTCAGATTCGGTATCCAGCGCCGATGTGGCTTCGTCCAGAAGAAGTATAGGCGGATTCTTGAGCACGGCACGCGCTATACTGATGCGTTGGCGTTGTCCGCCAGACAAGCGTGAACCCCGGTCACCGATGGATGTTTGATAGCCGTCGGGCATAGCGCTGATGAACTCGTGCGCATTGGCTATACGTGCAGCACGCTCTACAGCCTCAGCCCAAGTCATTCCGTCAGGAGCAGGAAGAGAGGTATCGACACCGAAAGTGATATTGTTATATATGGTATCGTTGAAGAGTATAGCATCCTGATTGACATAACCGACCAATTCGCGCAGGTCGTGCAAACGCAAACGACGCACATTGATGCCGTCGATCAGGATATGTCCTTCCTGCACATCGTAAAACCGCGGCAGCAGGTCAGCCAACGTCGTCTTGCCGCTACCGGATTGGCCTACAAGCGCCACCACTTGTCCCTTACGGATGGTGAGATTGATATCCTGCAACACGGTTCGACGCGCATCGTAGTTGAACGTAACATGCTCATAGCGTATGCTGTCCGCAAAACTGTCGATATGTTGTGCATCGGGTTCCTCGATGATGTTAGAACGTGTATCAAGCACCTTGTCGATGCGCTCAAGCGATGCCAGACCTTTGCGGATAGAGTAACCAGCGCGGCTCAGATCCTTGGCTGGATTGATGATGGAATAGAAGATAATGAGATAATAGATGAACGTAGCAGCATCGATCGTGCTGTGATGACCCAATATCAATACACCTCCAAACCATAAGATGACCGCTATCAGCGTCGTGCCCAGAAACTCCGACACAGGATGCGCCAGGTAGTAACGCCGGTTGATCCGGTTGAAGGTCTGACGTGTGGCATCGATCAGACGATTGAAGCGCTGGCGAAGTTTATCCTCGGCATTGAACGCCTTTACTACCCGCAGACCGGACAAGGTCTCCTCCATCTGACTGAGTATGTCAGCGTTCTGCTCCTGTCCCTGCCGGGAAGCACGTTTGAGATTACGGCCTATACGCCCGATAAGCAGTCCAGCCAGAGGCAACAGGATAAGTACGAACAACGTCAACTGCCAACTGATAACAAACAAGGTCAGCAGATAGATGAGTATCATTATCGGATCCTTGAATAGTACGTCCAATGCCGACATGATACTGGCTTCTACCTCGTTGACATCATTGGTCATACGCGACAGGATATCTCCTTTCCGCTCCTGAGTAAAGTACCCGAGCGGCAGACTGACCACCTTGTCGTACAACTGTCGTCTCAGATCGCGCAGCACACCTGTACGCAGCGGAACCATATAGAAATTGGCAAGCCAGGCGGTCAGGCATTTCAGTCCGGTCATCACGGCCAGAAACAGTCCTACCCATGCCAACACCATTGCACCGCCATGCTCGGCAATCTGTTCGCCAAGCAGATAGTACAAATTGCCTTTGGCGGCAGTCTGCCATTGCTCAACGCCACTCACACTGCTCAGATCCACCCACGCTGCATCCACCTGGCTGATACCAAACAATATGCGAAGCACCGGTATGATTGCCGCAAACGAGAACAGCGACAAAACGGTGGACAACATATTGAACAGCAGGTTCAATACCACCAGCCACTTATAGGGCGAAGCAAATCGGCGTATGAGGCGCATAAACGACATAGATGACTATTTGTTACGTTGCTTGTGAAGGCTTTCGCGGGCATAAGCCAGCACATCCTCGTCAAACGAGTGAGCTTCACAGTCGATAGAGATCGATATAGGTTGAACAATAACCGGTTTGTCTATCCGCTCCAGAAGATTGGTCTGCTGGATGCGCTGCATGTCCTTTTCGGTAGTAACTATACAATCGCATCGCTCCACTCGCTGAAGGATAGTCCGCACATCCGCTACGGTAAAACGGTGATGATCGGGATAAGTAAGCACTTCAGCCTGAGGCTGGATAGAGCGTATATGCTCAATCATATACTCCGGCCGTGCTATACTCGTGAGCACCAGCGGAACACCTTGTATGGGCACATCGGCATAATGCATGCGCGAAAAATACATGTGCTGGAATGTAGCCAGTTTCAGGCTGTTGTCCACCACACGTTTGTCAATCGGGCGAAGCGTATCCGGACATTTGGTCACCACTACAATATTGGCCTTTGATGCGCGGTAAGGTATATCGCGCAGCGTACCCCATGGCAACAGATGATCCGATACATACAACCGGTCGTAGGCAGTGAGCAGGATATTCAGTCCGCAAACGATAGCCCTATGCTGATAAGCATCATCCAGCAACATGATATCCGGATGGTCAGGCATCCGTTGTATGCGTTTGACAGCACTCACGCGGTCTTCGCACACAACGACAAGCACATCCGGAAACTTCGTATGGATCTGCATTGCCTCGTCACCTATAGTATCGGCTGTGGCGGAATCGTCAGAAATGATAAATCCGCGAGTCTTACGTTTGTATCCGCGCGACAGGACGCCTACACGGTAACGATTCTGTTGCAGCAAACGGATGAGGTACTCCACCATCGGCGTTTTGCCAGTGCCTCCCACAGCGATGTTCCCCACACAGATGGTAGGGATCTGCGGCGTATACTTAGGCAGCGCATGCTCATCGTAGAGCAAGTGCCGCAAAGCAATTATGCCGCCATACATCGCAGCCAACGGAGCTGCCAGCCAACGCCAGTTCTGCATATCGATACTTATTACTTGATCTCCACCGGCTCCATCAGCATCAGAACACGAGGTTCTTTAGCCAGCGTCTTGAGGCGGGCAATCATCTTCTCCTCCTCCGATTCTACACCGCTGAGCATATTCAGCAGTTCTTCCATCGGATCCTTCTTCTCAGGATAGTAATTGATGTCATAGCCTTCAATCCCTGCCAGTTCAGCGGCCTTGGCAATAGCATTGTCGATATTACCCAACTCATCTACCAGACCTATAGCCAGAGCATCTTTGCCCAGCCATACGCGACCTTCGGCAATCTTCTTGATATCATCCTGCTTCATCTTACGGCCATCGGCACAACGACGGGTAAACAGATCATATCCGCGCTCAATCATTGCCTGCATCATCGCCCACTCCTCACTGTTCATACCGTCGGTAAGCATCGTGGCTTCCATGTATGAGTGTTTGTTCGTACCGATCTGGTCAAAGTCCAGACCAATCTTCTCACGGATCTTCTTGACGTTAGGAATCGTACCGAATATGCCTATCGAGCCGGTCAGAGTTGTTGGCTCGGCAAATATATAATCGGCACCGCAGGAGATGTAATATCCTCCTGATGCGGCATAGTCACCCATCGACACAACTACCGGCAGACCTTTGGCTTGCAGTGTTTTCACACCATGCCAAATCTCCTCGCTGGCATCGGCACTGCCGCCCGGGCTGTTCACACGGAACACAACTGCTTTTACCTGGTCATCCTTCACTATATCCTTCACCTGCTTGAGCGTCTGCTTGGCCGTAATGCCATCGGTAGCCTGATCGCCTTGTATGGTACCTTCGGCATACAGCACAGCTATGCGGTTAGCCGATTTGGAATCCGGACGTTTAACCTGCGACAGTTTGTCGGTACTCATCAGTTTGTAATCCTTCGAGCCGGTCATCACACGCAGTACCTCATCCATCTGTTCACGATAAACCAGGGTATCAATCATCTTGTACTGAACATACTTGTCGGCCTGCTGGATACCCATATACTCGTCAGCATACAGATTGAGGTTATCCACGCTGATACCACGTGAAGCACTTACAGCGGCACAGTACTCATCCCATATACCTTGCAGGTAGAGCATGGTCTGCTGTTTGTCGGCCTCGGACATCGATGTGCGGAAGTAAGGCTCAACGGCACTCTTGTACGTACCGACCTTCAGGATCTGCATCTCTACACCTATCTTCTCAAGCAGACGGGTGACGTACATCTTTTGCGCCACTGTGCCGTGCCATGCTACGTTTCCGATAGGGTTAAGATACATCTTATCTGCCACAGTGGCTACGTAGTAGTTGGTGCCATCGTAATGATCGCTATATGCTATGATCCACTTGCCCGAACGCTGCTTGAACTGCAACAGGCGGTCGCGGATAGCCTTGGCTGATGCCGGAGCCATTAACATTGAACCGCCGTGGAGATAGATACCCTTGATCTTGTCATCTTTTTCCGCCAAAGCGATGTTATCGAGAATCTGGTCCAAACCGGTTGATTGCACCTGACCGTATCCCGGCACTCCGCTCATCAAGTCGGCGAAAGGATTGCTCTCAGCGCCCTGCTCCACCAGATTGCCGGATAGTTCAAGTTTGTACACACTGTAATCTTCAAGGTTGACGGCCGATGGGGTGAACATGCTACCCAACAGTAAGCCAAACAGGAAATTCAACACGAAAAATAATGCCAGACAAATGAGGCATCCACGCAGACAACCACCGCGACGTTGCGGCTGTTGACCATTGTTTGAAATGAATTGCATAGTTTATTGTAGTTTTAAGTTAAATGTCTTCCTATGATACGGCGTTACACCATACTGCTTGATTGCTTCGTAATGCGCGGCTGTCGGATAGCCTTTGTTTTCGTCCCAATGGTACATCGGATATTCCTTATGCAGACGCAGCATATAATCATCGCGGTACGTCTTCGCCAGAATACTGGCCGCAGCAATATTCATATATGTAGCATCACCCTTAACCACCGTGCGGGCAGGTATCTCCAGCAATCCGCCTTCGGGTATATAAGGCTTCCACTTGTTGCCATCCACCAGAATATGTTCGGGCACGATGCTTAGTTTGCCCAAGGCACGATGCATACCCAGTATGGACGCTTGCAGGATATTGATGCGGTCGATCTCCTCAGTCGTTACTTCCGCCACCGCCCAGGCCAATGCTTCGCGTTCAATCACCTCGCGGAGCGCATAGCGCTGGTGCTCGGTCAGTTGCTTGGAGTCGTTCAGCACTTCGTTTGCAAAATCCTGCGGCAGGATAACCGCTGCTGCAAATACGCTACCCGCCAACGGTCCGCGGCCGGCTTCATCACACCCCGCCTCCGGTATACCGGGTATCATATACGCCTGTAACATCGTATCCAGCAACCTGCTTTGCCACTTCGCCGTTAACGCACACGAATCTTTTGCCCGAGGCGAAGGATAGAGGTCTCCTTGATATGGTTAAGTTTGCACAATGTACGTACCGAAGTGTGGTAACGCCGCGCGATACCCGACAAAGTATCGCCTTGACGCACTTTGTGGTACTGAGCCATCTTGAGTTGCTTAACCTCTTCGTTGTGCCTGAACGTACCTTTTTTGGTAATCAGGTAGTCTTCAGGCACGCGCAACGCACCTCTGTCAAAATCCACAATAGTAGCCGGGTCGATAGCATTGCCCAGATAACGTATCTCATAGTGCAGATGACTGCCTGTAGAGCGACCTGTATTACCGCCCAAGCCGAGAATCTCACCGGCATAGATACGCTCGTTCTCCTCTACCAATGGACGTGACAAGTGACCGTATATAGTCTCCAATCCGTTGTCATGACGGATAAGCACATAGTAGCCATACCCTCTGGGATCCCAACCCACGATACGCACCTGGCCATCCCATGATGCGCGCAGCGAATCGCCGACTTGCACTTTCACATCCGTGCCATAGTGGAAACGGTACCTGCGGAAACCAAAGCCCGATGTCACATGTGTCAGATTCTTAAGCGGATACACAAATCCCTTGAGAGATATGGGTATACTGTCTCTTAGACTGTCCACCGGCATCTGATAGGGATTGACACGTGTGTTCATCCATACATGATACAGGCTGTCGGCAGGATGCGAACCTGTAGTATCGCCCCAAAGCATAGCGGGCATCAATCGATACAGGCACTCGCCGTCATCCGTCATCACTACCAGGAACCGCGGCAACTCGTCCTGACCGCAGTTCACAAACAGCGTATCACCCACCAGACGCGACAGAACACCTACGGGCATTCCCTCTGTCAACGACTCAAAATCGTCATTCTCTTCCAAATCAACACTATCCGTCTCCTCTACCGCTGCGGGAGGCTCGGGCTCGGCATGTTTGGGTTTGCGCGCATCAATACCTGCTATGGGCAGCAAGGTCACCCAAAGTAGGAGAGTTAATCGTTGCAAATTCATCTTATTCCGCTCCGGGTTCTTGTTTTTCCTGTACCTGTGCTTCTGCCTCAGCGGCTTGTTCGCTCGGAGCCTCAGCTACGGCTTCGGTCTTAGGTGCAAAATAACCTGTATGAGTGAAGTACATATAGCAACCTACACCGCAGCACAGCAACAGGATCACACAAAGGGTAATCAGAATCTTTGCACCAAGCGACATCTCTTTCTTGAACGGATCTATCGCCTTTACCAGCGGGAACTTAGCCTGCGAGGTCAGCGTTACACCGAACGGAACATTGATGATTGCCTCGGCGTTCACAGCCCAACCGTTGGCATTCAGCACCGGTGCCAGATTGCGGCGACGCAACTTGAAGTATGCCAGCAACATCGACGGACCGCTGATTACCAGCAGGACACATACAAATACAATCAGCAACTGCCACCATTTCAGTTCTGCCAGGCCACTGGCTACGGCTGCCAACGCCGTACCTATCATGCCTAAAGCCATACCGATGGCAGCAAAGATACCGGCGAACTTGGCAATGTCAAACGCGGGTTTGGCGGGCTCGGCGGCTTTGCCTTTCTCAGCAATCTCTTTGGCTTTTTCCGTTGCTACGGTAGCATTGGCCTTCATATCTTCCAGGCCCTTGCTCTCCTTCTCGGCAACCGATTTGTTTACAAGGTCGGATACCCAGTTGGCGAACTTGCGGTACGGAGTCCAGAATGCCTGACGGATACTGATCGGGTTGTCGATAATCTTCGTTACCACCGCATCGTAATCCAGACCGTTGCGGTCGTAGAAAATACAGTTCTTACCCACCTCCAGATTATGAATATCGCCTTGTGTCATAGCTGCCACAATCGACATCTTCTTGCCCTGGTTCTTGTTCTCACAATTGCAGAACAGCAGGTACATACCTGACTTGCCGGCCTCGGCTGCCATCTTGCCTGCATCTGCAACTTTCACGCAGAGTTCGCAAGCACGCTGGTCAATCACCAGACGACCGCATTGGAAGATAGCCTTCACTTCGCGGTTATAGAAGTCCTGGAAGGAGATATAGTTCTTCAGCAGCGTATAGAAGTCGCGCTTGAGTTGCAGCAGTTTCAGCAATGGCTGATATTCACCGATTGCTGCGTCCACAGCGGCTTGGTTTTCAGCGGTAATAGCGGCCACTTCTGCCTCGTAGGCTGCTACCTGCGCGGTCAGCTTCATCCACTCCTTTTCAGCAATCTTCGGTTGCTGTTCGGGATCGGTGGCTGCCAAACCCATCTTCTCCAGTTCGGCTGCGCGGAACCATGCATTGAATTCCGCTTCGTTGTTGTGAACCGCTGCGATGATATCGGCTGCCAAAGGAGCTTCAGGCAGAGGTTTCTGCTCAATGGCGATAGCGGCTACTGCGGCCTGAACAGCGGCAAGAGTGATCGTGTCCTCTTTGCCTGCCACACGACGGGCAATATCTGCCATCTGCTTGGCTTCGGCATTTTCCTCGTTGAGGTCAGCAATCTTCAGCGTATCTTTCTCTTCCAGCAGCACATCAGGATTGCGGAGCACAGAGCACAGATAGTTGGCTGTAGCCACAACCTCATCGATACGGATCTTGCCGTCATGGTCGGCATCTATCAGTTTCAGAGTGTTCTCGCTGATTTCCAGACCTGTGGTCGGGCAACTCAGCACAGTCCACATTTTCTCGTCCAACTCGCCTAAATGACGAAAGTCCTCACCTTTCGCAATGTGTACGCGAGTGTTACCACCAATGGTGGTGAATGCCCATTTGTAAGACATAATTATAGTGTTTTGATATTTGATTCTATTTTTGCAACTTCGTCGGAGTTGAATCGAAGGAACATCGGAGGAATACCGAGGGTATACCGAGGGTATACCGAGGGTATCCTAGACAACACTCTAGCCTAAACCGAACTTTTGTCAAGCTATTCCGCAGCCTCAACGCCGTTGGCTACCTCACGGTAAGAATGTAGCGACAGGTTGTCCGACACAATTTTTATCGCGCTCACGTGCGTAAAGCCTTGTGCACAAATATACGCCAACTCCATATCAAACACGCAATCTTTGTACGGCGAAGCCAGCACAAAATCCGTGTTCGAATAGCACACCGCTTGCTGCGAGTTCAGAGCACGGAAAAACAGATCCTCTACAGGCTGTAGCAGCATGCATGGCTCATCGTATGTCACGTTAGGATGGTGCAGACGACTCTCGGTCACTTCTACCACTGTGCCTATGGCATAGTTCGCACTTCCAGCATAACCGATATTGATCAATTCAGTATCGCGCGGCAGGTCGCGAAGACTGCGAAGTATATTCAATGCTCCTACACCGGTTACTATGATATTCGTCTCACCGGGAAGATATTCATCCACAAGTTTACGCTCGCCTTCTTCTGCTATCAGGATCGTTCGCATAAGTTATAATTGGTTTTTGCGCTACAAAGTTACAAAAAAAATTACATATATGCAAATTTTATGACTTTTTTTTGCAAATATAAAAAAAATATAGTAACTTTGCACCCGAAAATCTCAAAAACAGAAACAACATTTGTAATTCGCAATTTTTAATTCGTAATTTATAATTTAATTCGTCATCATGTCTCGCACCCCCATATCGCATTTAGGCGAGTTCGGATTAATCCGCCATCTCACGCAAGGGCTCAAACCCGGTCAATCGTCCACCGTCTATTCTATAGGCGATGATGCTGCTGTCCTTGACCACAAAGGCAAACGCACACTGGTTACTACCGATTTGTTACTCGAGGGTATTCATTTCAATCTGGAATATGTTCCCTTGCGCCATCTGGGTTACAAAGCCGTGGCGGTCAATGTCTCCGACATCTGCGCCATGAATGCCACACCTACGCAGATTACAGTAGGATTAGGCATTTCCGCACGTTTCGCAGTTGAGGATATCGAAGAATTTTACGCCGGAGTACGTGCGGCATGCGAGCATTACAAGGTGGATTTGGTAGGTGGTGATACGTGCGCTTCCGTCAACGGACTGACTATTGCCGTTACCTGTCTCGGCCAAGCCGATGATAAAGATATCGTGTATCGCCACGGAGCCAAACCCAACGACTTGATTTGCGTTACCGGTAATTTGGGTTCTGCATATCTGGGACTGCAACTGCTCGAACGTGAACTGCAGGTTTTTCGCTCCACGCAACACGACAATCTGGCCAAAGCAACGGAGCACAACGAGGCTATTCATGAGAAATTTGAGGGACGGGAATATCTACTGGAGCGCCAACTGCGACCGGAGGCGCGCGTAGATATTATTCAGGCTCTTCGCAAAGCCGGAATCAAACCCACGGCTATGATGGATGTATCCGACGGATTGTCATCGGAATTGTTCCATATTTGTACACAATCCAAAGTCGGATGCGATATCTACGAAGACAAGCTTCCTATTGATTATCAAGCAGTAGCATTGGCAGAGGAGATGAACCTGAACATCGTAACTTGTGCACTCAACGGAGGAGAAGATTACGAACTTCTCTTCACTTGCGACATACGCGATTACGAAAAACTTGTGCCGCTGGATGATGTCTATATTATCGGGCATGTCACACCGGCTGAATTTGAGTCGGATAAACCCGAGCAACCGGCCAACCTGCGGCTCATTCCGCGCAACGGAAACCCTATGCCTCTCACGGCACAGGGATGGAATGCTTTCTAAACAAAAATAGCGGCAACATCCTTATTTTTCCCGAAGTATTGAATAGCGGCTGTTTTCGCCAACAATAACGCAAAACAAGCAACTGCAAAATCAAAAATTCAAAGAAAAATAACAATATTTTGCAAAAAGTGGTATATGCTCTTGCATATATCATTTTTTTTTTGTATCTTTGTTCGGTTTATTGTAAATATATGAAAATGCAAAAGTTAATATACGGTTTATGCTGCACGATAGTCGTGATGGGTTTGATGGCATCGTGCAAGAAACATACATACGACTTCACATATTCTCCCAACGCACCGAAAGCCGGAGCGCGTGTGCTGTTTACCAACACCAGCGATGCAGGCGAGAACTGGGTGTGGAAGTTTGGCGATGGGTCACAATCCACGCTGAAGAGTCCTTCACACATCTATACTGCCGCAGGAACATATGTCGTGGAACTGATGGCGGACTCCAACAAAACCCGCACCATGAAACATGTTGTGGAAGTGTTGGATTCTATCCCGTCTATCTACGTTGCTTCGGACACCGTGCAGCAATACTCATCCATCGTACTGAAAGCCGCTTTCTACAATCCGTCTAAAGCCTCTGTTACCTACGATTGGAGCATCGACGAGCAATTGTTTACCATCACGCAAGGCAGCCTGACTTCGGATAGTATCGTGGGATATTTCTCCGATTATGGCAAATCAACCACGGTAAAACTGAACATTACCATCGGCAGCAAAACAACTGTTGCCGAACGCACTCTCGTGCTGACGGATAAAGAAGCACCGTCGCTATTGCTGCAAACGCAACAGGGGGAACTGTACCGACAAAGAATCTATAACAACATCTATGAAGCCGTCAAACCTTTTGACGGGGATGAAACACTCATCCTTGATGCCAATGACTCAACGGCCACACTCAACGGAGTGACATACGACATTCATAACATGCCGGTACTTACCGACAAACAAGTCAACGCCTTGCAGGTTGATCTGATTAACCGAAAACTGTACGTCATACTTGATGACGGACTGTATGTTGCCAATGCCAATGGAGATGCTTTGGCACAAATCGTGAACACTCCTGCTGCCACATTGCTTGTTGACAGCAAGCGGAACAGCCTGTACTGGAGCGATGCCGTTGGCGTGTGGGCGATGCCATTAGTCACGCATCCGCAAAACATACTGAGTGAACAGACCCTTAATCGCATCCATAACGTGAACAAGGTGGGAGGCGTCAGCAGAATGATTATCCTTGAAAACTGATACAATACATGAAAAAATCAAACGAACCGATTCAACCGGACTATATTTTCGAAACAAGTTGGGAGGTTTGCAACCATGTGGGTGGCATCTACACGGTGCTCAGCACACGTGCCGCCACAATGCAACAGGAGCATCCGGACAAAGTCATATTCTTCGGACCGGATTGGGGCGAGCACTCCGATATATATTTTACAGAGGACAAATCGCTGTTCCCTAACTGGCAACGTATCCACAATGCGCGTGTCGGCCGCTGGAAAATTCCCGGCAGTCCGATAGCCATCCTGCTGCGCTGGGAAGGTATAGCGCCGCAGAAAGATGCTATCTACGGCTGGGCTTGGGAGAAATTTCAGGTGCAGAGTCACGCCGCTTACGGCGATTACGACGAGAGCAGTCTGTTCGGCTATGCCGCCGGACAAGTCATGGAGAGCTTGTACAAGTACATAGTCGAAAGTCAAAAGTCGAAAGTCGAAAGCAGCAAAAAACCGTTATTCTGCATGCATGCCAACGAGTGGCAGACTGCATTCAGCCTATTCTACATCAAAGACCATTGTCCGCAAATCGGCACATTGTTCACAACACACGCCACGAGCATCGGCCGTTCGATAGCTGGCAATCATAAGCCGTTGTACGACCAGTTCAACTACTACAACGGCGATCAGATGGCGTACGAACTGAACATGGTCAGCAAGCACTCTGCCGAGAAACAGGCTGCCCATTACGCCGACTGCTTCACCACGGTGAGCGATCTGACAGCACGCGAGTGCAAACAACTGCTGGACAAACAGCCGGATATAGTTACACCGAATGGCTTTGAACCGGATTATGTGCCGGTAGGTAAAGCCTACACCGCGCAACGCAAAGCATCGAAAGAGATTCTGCTACGCAGCCAGAATGCCGACGGCAAGGATGCCATTGTTGCCGGACAGCGGCCGTTCCTGCTTTGCATAGCCGGACGTCATGAGTGGAAGAACAAAGGTCTGGACGTGTTCGTTGATTCGATGCGCATGCTTAGCGACAAAGTGAACAGCGACGTGTTTGCTCCGCGCGTGATTGCTTATGTGCTGGTTCCGTATCTGGAGCATCCTACTTTACAGATGGGCAAGGTGACGGTCGTATTCGTACCATACTACCTCAACGGATTTGATCCCGAACTGGGCGAGACATACTACAATCTGCTGTGCGGCATGGATCTGACAGTCTTCCCTTCGTACTACGAACCGTGGGGATACACTCCGCTGGAGAGCATAGCCTTCCATGTACCTACAATCACCACCAGTCTGTCTGGTTTCGGCGTATGGGCAACAGGCGAAGAAGCCAAGTGCACGCAAGGACTGGCCGAAGGCGTATATGTGATCCGTCGTTCGGACGCCAACTATGAGCAGGTCGTGCACAAAGTTGCCGACGCTGTGTACAGTTACATGCGCCTGAGTGGCAAGGAGCAGGATATAATACGCAAGAAAGCATGGAAACTATCGGAAAAAGCCGAGTGGAAACATTTCTTTGCATACTACCGCGAAGCATACAACATTGCACTAACAAAAGTTAACAACAAATAAATACCAATTTATGCGTTATCACGTACCATAGAGGGGCTGAAAAAACCCTCGCTAAACAGATTAACGAAAAGAAATGACAAATGATTTTATCATCGAGGTAAACCACGTATCCAAGCAATTTGAGGACGGTAAGTTTGCCTTGAACGATGTGAGCCTTCAAGTCAAGAAAGGCGAGTTTGTAACCATCCTTGGTCCTTCAGGTTGCGGCAAGACAACATTGTTGCGCTGCATAGCAGGATTCCAAGTAGCCAGTTCGGGAGACATCCTGCTGAAAGGCGAAGATGTAACCAGTACACCTCCGTACAAGCGACCGGTGAACACCGTGTTCCAGAAGTACGCCCTATTCCCGCATCTGAACGTGTTCGACAATGTGGCGTTCGGACTGAAGATGAAAAAGATGGAAGAGGAAACCATCGTGCGCAAGGTCAAAGCCGCGCTGAAGATGGCTAACCTGATGGGGTACGAAGACCGTGAGGTGGACACTCTCAGCGGCGGACAACAACAACGCGTAGCTATAGCACGCGCCATCGTCAACGAACCCGAAGTGCTTCTGCTCGACGAACCGCTGTCAGCACTCGACCTGAAAATGCGACACGACATGCAGATCGAACTCAAGGAACTGCACAAACAACTGGGTATAACATTTATCTACGTCACACACGATCAGGAGGAAGCACTGACGCTGTCCGACCGCGTAGTAGTGATGAGCGAGGGAAAGATTCAACAGATTGGTACACCTACCGATATCTACAACGAGCCACAAAATTGTTTCGTGGCGGATTTCATCGGCGAAAGTAACATCTTGAGCGGCAGAATGATCAAGGACCGCAAGGTCGAGTTCTGCGGCAAAGTATTCGATTGTATCGACGAAGGCTTCGGCGAAGATGTGCCGGTAGATGTAGTTATCCGCCCGGAGGACATCTATATCTGGGATAAAAAAGACGAAGGTCGCAAAGCTAAGAACGAAGACGATGTCGATTACGAAGACCGCGTTCCGAAAGGCAAGTTCACCAAGTGGTACAGCACAGTCCAGACATGTATCTTCAAAGGCGTGCACTACGAGATGCGCGCATTAACGCCCGACGGATTTGAGTTCCTCATTCAGGATTATCACGAGTACCTGCCAGGCACGGAGATAGGCATGCTCGTCAAGCCCGAGGATATACAGATCATGAAGAAGAGCCGTTATCTCTACAATAGTTTCGAAGGCGAGGTGGTGAAGAACGGCAAGGTTTATTTCTTGGACGCCGAATGGGATGCTACGGAGGAGCAACTTGCTCCGTTTGCCATAGGCGACAAGGTGGAGGTGTGCGTACCATTCCGCTACGTGGATTTGCATGACTACGAGGAGGAAGGCACACTCAGCGGTGAGGTGGCATTCATCCTGTACAAGGGCAACCACTATCATCTGACCGTTCGTACCGACATCGGTGACAACATCGAAGTCAACACCAACGATGTGTGGGACGAGCATGACCGCGTAGGTATAACCATCGCACCTGAACATATACGTCTGCGTCCGACAGGATTAGAACCGCTAAATGAGCCCGAGTGATGAAAAAGTTTGCTGACATAGCGTCCGCTCGCCGGACGTGGGCGTGGCCATACGTGCTGTTTCTGGTACTGTTTGTGGTGCTGCCCCTGCTACTGATCCTCTACTACGCGTTCACCACACCGGGCGGAGACTTTACGATACAGAACTTCGTGAAGTTCTTCCACACCTCGGAGGCGGTGAACACCCTGATCTACTCCATGGCGATAGCGTTCATCACCACGGTTATCTGCCTGCTGTTAGGTTATCCGGCAGCGTACATCATGGCTACGGCAGAGTTCAAGACCCCACAGGTGATGGCATTGCTGTTCATCCTGCCTATGTGGATCAACTTCCTGCTGCGTACGATTGCCACTGTAGAGTTGTTCAACATGTTCGGTCTGCCGCTGGGCGAAGGAGCATTGCTGTTCGGTATGTGCTACGACTATCTGCCGTTTATGATTTATCCTATCTACAACACGCTGCAGAAGATGGATCGCTCGCTCATTGAGGCAGCGCAGGATCTGGGTGCCAACAAAGCCAATGTGTTCACCAAGGTTATCTTGCCGCTGAGCGTACCGGGCATATACTCGGGCATCGTGATGGTATTCATGCCTACTGTATCTACCTTCGCCATAGCCGAGCTGCTGACGCACAACAAGATCACCTTGTTCGGTTCGCTCATCCAGCGTTCGTTCGGCGAGGGAGGTATAGCCATGTGGAACTACGGTGCTGCACTGTCGCTAATTATGCTAATTATAATCGCTGCTACCTCGTTCTTTGATCAGGATAATAGCCACGATACTCAGAAAGGAGGTTTGCTATGACACAACAACAGCTATCTTCCGCACAACAGGAGGCGCGCAAACGTTCGCGTCAGTTGGCTGCCAAACGTGTGGCTGGTCATGCGTATCTATGGCTATTGCTTGTAGTGCTGTACGCACCTATACTGCTGATCTTCGTTTTCTCGTTCACTCAGAGCAAAGTGTTTGGCAACTGGACGGGATTCACGTTCCATCTGTATGAGAACCTGTTCACGGGCTATGACTATACCGCACAAGTGCGCGTGGATCCGAACCTGTACCGCGCAATATTCTTCACCGCTGTGATTGCCGTGTGTGCCGCTACAATAGCTACACTACTCGGCACACTGGCCGCCATCGGACTGTTCAACATGAAGGCACGGCTCAGAAAAGGTATAACGTTTCTGAACTCCATTCCGATGATTAACCCGGATATACTGACAGGTATATCGCTGTTCCTGTTGTTCGTATTCCTGAACATCAGCCGCGGATTTGCTACGGTGCTTATTGCACATGTGGTATTCTGTACGCCATATGTGGTGCTGAGCGTCATGCCGCGACTCATGCAGATGAATCCGAATATGTACGAGGCCGCCTTGGATCTGGGCGCCACACCGGCGCAAGCCTTGCGCAAGATCCTGCTGCCCGAACTCCGACCGGGAATGATCAGCGGATTCATCCTGGCGCTGACACTGAGTATAGATGACTTCGGCGTAACCTTCTTCACCAAAGGCTCGAACGGTCTGGAGACCTTGTCCACGTTCATCTATGCCGATGCACGAAAAGGTGGATTGACGCCTGAACTCCGACCGTTGTTCTCGCTCATCTTCCTGACGATACTTGTACTACTTGTCATCATGAACATTCATACAAACAAACAATTAAATAAACAAAAGAAATGACCAAACAACTTAGAACCTTGATCGTTCTTGTCATGGCAGCGCTGATGTCCTGCCCTGTATTCACCCAAGCCGCTGACCGTGCACACACCCTGAAGGTGTATAACTGGGCGGACTACATTGACATGGACAACGTCCTTAACAAGTTCCCCGCATGGTACAAAGAGCAGACCGGTGAGGATGTGGAAATTATCTATCAGACCTTCGATATCAACGAGTCGATGCTCACCGAGATTGAGATCGGTCACGAAGATTACGATGTAATCTGCCCGTCGGAGTATATCATTGAGCGTATGCTTCGCCGCGGATTGTTGCAACCTATCAACAAGGACTTCGGCGAACTGCCCGACTATACTAAACTCGTAGCACCGTTTGCACAGGAGATGTTCCAACAAATGGTAGGCGAAAAGGAGCAAGAGGATATGAAGGCCTCCGACTACACCGTAGGTTACATGTGGGGCACCACGGGCTTCCTGTACAACCCGAAGTTCGTTAACGAGGCGGATATCCGTTCGCTGGGCGGACTGCTGAACCCGAAGTTCAAGGATCGCATCTTTATGAAAGATGCTTTCCGCGACGTATATTCGGTTGTAGTTTTGTACGTCTATCGTGACGAGATTGCCCGCGGCGAGGTGACCCGCGAGGAGCTGGTTGCCCACGTTACCGACGAGCGTATTGCACGCGTCGAAAAGTTCTTGACACAAGCCAAGAATAATATCGCCGGTTGGGAGGTCGATTTTGGCAAGGAAGAGATGGCTAAGGGCAAAACCTGGCTGAACCTGAGCTGGTCGGGCGATGCACAATGGGCTATCGACGAAGCATCTGAAGTTGGTGTTGAACTGAAGTACATCGTACCCGAAGAAGGCTCCAACGTATGGTTCGACGGATGGTGTATTCCAAAGTACGCACAGAATGTCAAAGCTGCTTCGTACTTCATCAACTACCTGTGTATGCCTGAGAATGCTATCCTAAACATGGAGGAGATTGGTTACGTGAGTGTTATCGCATCACCGGAAATTCTGGAGTGGGCTAACGACACCGAGAATATCAAGGAGACTGCTGACCTCTCGTATTTCTTTGGCCCTGAGGCTACGGCTATCCACGCCAATCAGGTTCTCTATCCTGACAAGAGCGTGATTGACCGCTGTGCACTGATGCACGACTGCGACACCAAGACTGAAGCTATGCTTGATATGTGGAACCGCGTGAAAGGCGACAACCTGGGTGGCAGCAACCTGATGCTCATCGTTGGCATAGTAATTGTACTGTTGGTAGCGTTCTTCGTCATATTGGGCATTAACAAGAATAAACAAAAGAAACTGCGTAGCCGCAGACATTAATTCAAAAAAACTACTATGAGCAGGAAACTGATACTGATTCTTGCGCTGCTATGCAGCATAACCATCCATGCCAATGAGATGGAGGATGGTTATGCTGCGGTGAAGCAGCAATACGAGCAGCGCGATAAGAATGCCGGCAGAGCACTACAGGATTATCTCAAGCGTTACCCCTACACCACCTATGCTGATGAGGTGTATATGATGCTGGGTATAACGCAAGTTGAATCAAAGCATTACAAGCAGGCGTTGAAGAACTTCGAAGAAGTGACACTGACACGTCTGGGACGTGATCAGCAACCCGAGTATCAGTTTTATCGTGGGTACGCCTATCTTATGATGGGTGAGTATCAGAAATCGCTGACATTCTTCAGCTCACTCAAGCAGAAGGATACACCGTACACCTTGGCATCGCGCTATTACTACGCTTTTGCGCAGTATAAACTGGGTGACTATTGCAAGGCGTTACCCGAGTTTCTTGCTATTGAGCATACAGTACAATATAGTGATATCGTACCATATTACATTATCCAGATTTATTATTCACAAGGCAATTTGGAGGAGGTAGAGCAACGCGCCACATATATCATGGAGGCAAATCCCGGTAATCCGAACAACGGAGAAGTGGAGCGCATCTTAGGCGAACTGCAATATCAGCGCGGAGCATATGCACGCGCTATACCGCACCTGGAGGCTTATGAGAAAAGTTTCCGTGAGCAGAAAAAAGAGCTGGTGCGCAACGACTTGTACTTGCTCGGCATGTCGTATTTCCAGACTGAACAGTACAAGAAAGCCATCACTTATCTGAAAAAAGTTAAGCCGGAGAACGATACAATATCCGAGTCAACAGCCCTGCACCTTGGTCATGCTTACACACGTACCGGTAATATTGAACAGGGCAAGCTCAACTATGCCTCTGCCGTACGGTATGGATTTACTCCGAAGCTGACCGAGGAAGCGATGTACAATTACGCCTTATGCACATATCAAAGTTCGACTGCATTAGGCGAGAGTGTCACTGCATTCACCGATTTCTTGCGCACCTACCCCAAATCCAAACATACTACAACCATTCGGTCACTGCTTTCCGATGCTTTTCTCCGCTCAAAAAACTATCAGGCTGCATACGAAGCATTGCAACTGATTGATGTCACAGACGCCAAGATGGAGCAAACCAAGCAGTACCTGCGTTATCAATTGGGAGCGGATGCTTTCCGACAGGGCAATATTCAGAAAGCGCAACAGTTCCTGCAGGAGATTCTCCGCCAACCCAAGCAGTACGATATGTACAACGGTGAAGCTTGTTATCTGCTCGCTGAGTGCGCCTATCGCACGCGTAACTACAAGCAAGCCGAGCAGTACCTGACGCAAGCTGAACAGGAGAAAGGCTGGAAACAGTCGCCCAACCGCATTCAGGCAATGTACCTGAAGGGTTATGCCTACTTCCAGCAGCGCATGTACACGCAGGCAGAAGCGACACTGAAAGATTATGTCGGTCAGGTGGACAAGACCCAACCTACCTATGCCGATGCACTGAACCGTATAGGCGACTGCCAGTTCAATGCACGCCGCTTCGATGAGGCGATACGCACCTATCAGCAAGTGATTGACCTGAAAGCCACAGGCGCCGATTATGCTACGTTTCAGGCAGGCTACGCCTACGGACTGAAGCACGAGTATGTCAACAAGGCGGAGAAGATGCTCAGCCTCGTAACGACCTATCCGCAATCGGACTACGCCGACGACGCACTCTACGAGATGGCTCGCGCGTACATCGAGAACAATCAAGAGGAATCGGCCATCATGGCATATGAGCGGCTGCTCAGTAACTACCCGAATTCCAACATGGCGCGAAAGGCATCGCTGGAGCAAGGCATGATTCATCGCAACCTCAAGCAGTATGACGAGGCTATACGTTCCTTCAAACGGACTATCAAAGATTACCCAAGCACAGAGGAAGCGTATGCGGCACTCGATGGCTTGGAGCAGGTATATGTAGCCACTAACAATATTAGTGAATATCTGGCATATACCAAGAAACTTGGCAAGTCGCAGATGCGGGTCACCACAGCAGAAGATTCGCTCACTTACGTAACAGCCGAACTGCAATATATGCTCGGCAATTTCCGCGAAGCGGCGGCCGGACTTGCCACATACATCACACGCTATTGCAATGGTGGACGCTACTGCACCAATGCACATTATTATGCTGCCGACAGTTACTACCGTTTGGGACAGACTCAAAGCGCTCTAACTGAATACGAAGCGCTAACAACCCTTACCGGTAACGCTTATATGGAAGAAGCCTGCCTGCGCGCAGCAGGTATAACCTTCGACAATCAGGATTACGAATCGGCAGCACGACATTTCCGCCATCTCCTCGAAGTCGCTTCGACCGAGAGCAATCGACGTATAGCGCAACTCGGTATTCTGCGTTGTGCATCTAATCTCAAGGACGAAACTACCGTACAACGCATAGCTACCGAAATGCTTTCTGCCAACGGTTTGCCCGATGATATGCGCCAAGAAGCTTTGTATTGCAGAGCAAAAGCATATCTTAATGCCGGCAATAACGGGTTAGCCGTTGTGGACTTAACCCCGCTTGCCAAGGAGACGGTTACGGCTATCGGGGCTGAGAGTAAGTACCTGCTCGCTCAAGCATACTTCAACATGGGAGCGTTGGATAATAGCGAGACGGAGATTATGGCTTTTGCGCAAATGAACACCCAACATCAATATTGGCTCGCCAAAGCAATGATATTATTGGCTGACATCAGCCTTAAGCGCGATGATACATATCAGGCACAGCAATACTTGTTAGCTCTCCAGTCGAACTATCACGCACAGGATGACATCCAGACTATCATTGCCGAGCGTCTTGCTACGGTTAATGCACAAATGCAGGCAGAGCAAAGCAATGACGCTCCCAAACCTATTGACGAATAAATGAGAAAGCTTATGCAGAATCACTCTTTCATAACATGTGCAGCATTGCTGTTATTACCTCTTACAATAGCAGCACAAGATACCATCTTGAATCGTAATGTAACTGTTGAGCGCGACTTCCAGCCCATCATCAGTAGTGCCGGCATTGTTAATGTCAAACCGGTGATTGTCCAGCAGGACATTGAGCCCGCCGAGGTAACATATTCCACGTACTCGCAGTCGCTCTCACCGGCGTTCAACATCAACCAACTCGGCTGCTCACTCACGTCTTGGGAGCAACCCAAACCGTTGCACGGCTACATCAGCGGAGGATTGGGACACACCAATACTGCTTTCGATTTCGGGTACAGAGCAGAGGACAAGAAGAGTAAGATAGCCTTTGACGCCTTCGCCCATCACCGCGCAGCATGGGGTAGATATACAGTCGAGAAAACGAACTTCGGATTGGGTATCACCAAGTCGTTCTCATCAGTAGCGCTGTACTTCGGCGCTGATGCCGAGAATCAGTATTACACGTTCAGCGGCAGGTATGTCGATTCTACCGGTATGATTCATATTGACAAGCCTTCGGAACTCAAGCCTGAAGATAAATTATCACTTTGGGCTATCAACACCCGTATTGGGTTGCGTTCAGTGGGCAGGAGTAGTGTGCGTTACCAGTTGCAGACAGGGTATTCGGCATTCCTGTACGCGACCAATGTTACCGAACATCAGATTCGCACACTCGGTCGATTGGAGTGGAACGGTGGGGAACATCGGGCAGGCGTGAACATCAAAGTCGGTAATTTCTTCATGAAGGTCAACGACAACTCTATACCCGACTCACTCTACAGAGCTCGCCATGCCATACGCGTCGAACCGTACTATGCATACGACCATAATCGCTTTCACGCGCACGTGGGCGTAAACCTTGATATGAATATAGGCCGCGGACAATTGCTGTCCGGTCACAAGGACATAGCATTTGCCCCATCACCTAACGTATATCTGGAGTACGACATCACACGCAATTGGCTTGCTATCTACGGCGAAGCGGCTGGCTCGCTCGGCGAAGGTTCAATGCAGTCGTACAGTAACACGTATCCCTATCGGCATTACCGCCCGGGTGTTACCTCACACCACGTTTCAGGATATGTTCCCGTGCAGGCGCAACTGGGTCTGAAGATTCGCCCGCAGGCTAACCTGCTCATCGACCTGCATGCACGCTATGAACTGAAGAAGAACCAGTTCTCAACCTCCACTCCGTACTATTGGGAGGTTCGCAAGTACTGCGACGGACTGGGTGAAAGCGATCCTGTGTTCGGTGAATATGTCTATTGCCATCTCCAGCGCTGGAAAATCGGCGCTGAGATAACTTGGCACTATCAGGATATCGTACACGTACTGCTTAGTGGAGGATATTACACCGGTAGCATGGATAGCATCGAAGTACCGCACATCGTGCAAGGTAATGCAACCAGCTTAGCGTCCTTCAACGCCGCTATACACAATCCTGACGGCTCGTACAGGATGCTTGATCGTCCGCGTTGGGATTTGCGGGTGAACGTGGACGCACGCATCAATCGCCACTGGACCTTGTATTCGCACAACTATTTCACCGGTGCACGACAGGCGTTGACATATACCATGGTCAGCGATCCGGTTGTTCACACGCGCATGTACAAAATAACCAAAATTATCCCTACAATCGAACTGGATTTAGGATGTACATATGAGTACAACAAGTGGCTGAGTGTGTTCCTTGAACTCAACAACATCATATACCGCCACAACGTGTACTACTACGGTTATACCAACCCGGGCACTAATTTCCTGCTCGGGGCATCGTATAAATTCTGATTCGTAGAATTTATTTAGGTTTGTTCATTCTATGCGCCATGCCTATTGCTCCGGTAGGGCAAACCAGACGGCACAAATAGCAGCCTACACAGTTTGCTCCCACTATACGCGGCTGACGGTCATCACCGAATGTGATGGCCTGATGTCCGCCGTCCATACATGACACATAGCATCGACCACAACCGACACATTTGTTCCGGTCGATTTTGGGGAGCACAAGCGGGGTGAAACCTCGCGTATGTCCTGTTTGCAGATTGTTTTGTAGAACACGCCTACCAAGCCGGCTTCCAAAGCACGCGCCACCATCTCATAGTTGGTGCATACTGCGGAGCTGGCCAGGAAGAACGGGTTCTCGCATACCATATCACAGAAGTTAATCTCCAGCGACGGCAACTCAGCCTTGCCGACAGGCTCTTGGTTACTGATTGCCGATTTCAATTCGCTGACGCATATCGGACGGTCATAGTGAATACATCTGCTCTCAGCAGCCTGCGACTCTTGTTCGTTTAGTTGGTCAAGCAACTCACGCGCTGCCCAAAGGTTTTCAAATCGAATAGCACGTATCGCACGTGCCACTTCTTTACCGCAAGGTGCAACGGCGCATAACAAACAGCGGGATACTTATTCTGTGATGTGTAACACATCGAATAGTGTTTAGATTACTTCTTGAAATAGCGGGCATACAGGCCTTGGAATCCTGAACCGTGGCGGGCTTCGTCGCGAGCCATCTCATGAACGGTGTCATGGATCGGATCAAGATTCAGTTCTTTCGCACGTTTGGCTATAGCCAGTTTGTCCTCACAAGCACCGGCCTCTGCAAGCATACGTTTCTCCAGGTTTGTTTTGGTATCCCAAACTACCTCGCCAAGCAGTTCTGCAAATTTCGAAGCATGCTCTGCCTCCTCGTATGCATACTGACGGAACGCAGCAGCTATTTCCGGATAACCTTCGCGGTCGGCTTGACGAGCCATTGCCAAATATTGGCCTACTTCAGTACATTCTCCCATGTAGTGAGCGCGTAATCCGTCATGGATAACAGGATCTGTTACATCCTTAGCTACGCCTATCACATGTTCGCAAGCCCATACAAGGCCTTTGCTCTCATCGGCTACTTTCCACTCAACGATTTGTTTGCATTGTGGGCAACGCTCGGGTGCCTCCTCGCCCTCAAATACGTATCCGCAAATCGGGCAAATAAATTTCTTTTTCATAAGCTTGATATTTTTGGGGGTTAATAACTTTCTTCTGCAGAGGGGAAGGACGAATCTTTTACTGCGGCGATATAGTTGCCGACAGCTGCATGAATCTCTTCTGCCAGATGCGCAAACTGACGCAAAAACTTCGGTTTGAAACCTTCATTCAGCCCAAGCATGTCATGGAGGACAAGCACTTGTCCGTCTGTCCCGGCACCTGCGCCAATTCCTATCGTCGGACAACTTACTGCTTTGGTCACGCGCTCTGCCAAGGCGGCAGGAATCTTCTCCAGCACGATACAGAAACAACCTGCTTCGTCCAATGCCTTGGCATCAGCCAGCAGTTTTTCAGCCTCAGCAGCTTCTTTGGCGCGCAAACCATAACCGCCAAACTGATTCACACTTTGCGGAGTCAAACCAAGATGGCCGCAAACGGGCACGCCTGCTACAATCATCCGGCGGATGGCTGGAACAACCTCTTGTCCACCTTCGATTTTTACGGCATCGGCTCCGCTCTCTTTTAGAATTCGTATAGCGTTGGCAACAGCCAAGTCATCGGTAATCTGATACGAACCAAACGGCATATCTACCAGAACCAAAGCGCGTTGCGCGGCACGGACAACTCCTTTTGACAAGAAGATCATCTCATCCAAAGTAATCGGTAGCGTATATTGGTTGCCGCAAACAATATTTGAGGCGCTGTCACCTACCAAAAGCACATCCACGCCGGCCTCGTCTGCAAGACGGGCAAGGGTAAAGTCGTAGGACGTGAGCATGCTGATCTTCTCACCTTGTTGTTTCATCTGACGAATCTTTGTTGTCGTCAAATGGGTATTTTGTATATGTACGGACATAAAGCCTTTTACTGTTAGTTTGCTATTTATCGGATTAAATATCACTTGTCATCCTTTCCAAACTGGCGAGCGCAACAAAGTGAGCCGTCCTGGCTCGCGCAATGGAATCGGTATGTGTTATGCTATTGGCTAACACGAGTGCAAAGGTACGAAAAATAAACGACATTTGCAAATTTTCTTGCAGATTTCTTTCGTTTTGGTATTAAATATTTACATATTTACCCGAAAGGACTATTCCTGTACCGTTTCCGAACCGTTACAGGGCTATCTCCGAACCGTTACCGAGGGTATCCTAGACTTTATCCGCAAAAAGTTCGTACTACTCATGACCCGAATGAAATACGACTCAGCGAAATTAATATCAAAAATCCTTCGATTTTTACGGGTCAAAATTTGCATATATCAAATATTTTTTGTACCTTTGTAGGCGAATAGTTTAACCATTAATTCTAACGCCAATTACCATGCAAGGAAATTTCAAGTATCATAACCCCACGAAGTTGTACTTCGGCGAAGAAACATTGAACTGTCTCAAGGACGAACTGGACGGTTTTGGGCAAATTGTTCTTCTGAACTACGGTAGCGGAAGTGTCAAACGCAATGGCATTTACGAGCAAGTTGTAGCCATCTTGCGCGAGGCCGGAAAGACGATTGTCGAGAATCCCGGAGTGATGAGTAATCCCACATTGGAAAAATTGCGCGAAGGCGTCCGCTTAGCCAGAGAAAACAAAGTCGATTGGATCCTCGCTTTGGGCGGAGGTAGTGTTTGTGACTACTCCAAAGGAGTAGCTGCTTCGGTGTATTATGAAGGCGATTATTGGCAGCAGTTCTGGCTGGATGGCCACCAACCGGCTAAAGACCAACGGATTCTGCCTGTCGGATGTATCCTGACGATGGCAGGAACAGGTAGTGAGATGAACGGTGGATGCGTGATAACAGATGCGCAGAAAAACTTCAAGACAGGACATGTTTTCGACAGCAGACTCATGCCACGTTTCGCCATTCTCAATCCCAGATTCACCATGACCGTGCCAATCGAGCAGATGAAAGCAGGCATCTATGATATAATGAACCATATCATGGAGCAATATTTCTCCGATTTCGACGACAATACCAGCGATTACATCGCGGAGGGATTGATGCGCGGTTTGATTGTCGCTGCGCGTGCTGCCGTCCAAGACCCGCTTAACTACGAAGCACGCAGCAACATCATGTGGACTGCCACTTGGGCGCTGAACACCCTCATCCGATGCGGGAAATCGGAAGATTGGATGGTACACATGCTTGGCCACTCACTCGGAGCATGGACACACGCGCCACACGGTTACACGCTAGCCTCGGTGACGCCCGCATACTACCGAAGGGCAATGGAGAACGGACTGCCCAAGTTTGCACGCTATGCGCAAACCGTTTGGGACATCCGCCCCGAAGGCAAAACCGAACGCGAACTGGCCGAGGCCGGACTGCAGGCACTTTGCAATTGGATGAAAGAGATCGGACTGCCGCTCACTATAAGTGAGATCGGCGCCACGCCTGAAATGATTGACAACATCGTCAGCACTACGGAAATCTTCCCGGCCGGATATCTCAACCTGACGGCCGATGATGTCAAACAGATTCTGATAGAAAGTCTATGACAAAATACACAAAAATGCGCATTTTCCTCCAAAATACAAGTATTTTGACTGATAACTACATTTTTTATGGGCTAAAATTTGCAAAAGTCAATATTTTTTCGTAACTTTGTGGGCTTTTGTGGAAAAACCATTTTTGGAAAACTAAATAAATAAATTATACGAGTATGAAATTTCAAGTATCAAGCACACGGCTGTTCAACCAACTGCAAGCAGTCAGCCGCGTGATAGGAAGCAAAAACAGTCTTCCTATCCTTGACGATGTATTATTCCGTTTGGAGGGCAACCAACTCTCTCTTACTGCCTCCGATGGCGAAACCACTATCCGCACCCGCATGGAAGTGGAGGATGCTGAAGGCGCTGGCTTGGTTGCTTTCGGAGCAAAGATTTTGATTGAGACATTCAAGCAGTTCCCTGAAGTACCGCTACAATTCAAGATCGACGAGCAGAACTTCGGCATGACCATCAGTTCACCCAACGGCGAATATTCCGTCGTAGGAGTTAATGGCGCCGAATATCCCGAAATCCCGTTTGAAGCAGAGCAGGATAGCCACGCATTCACAATGTCTTCAGGACTCCTGCTGGATGCCATTTCCAAAACCATCTTCTGCACCGCTGAAGATGAACTTCGCCCCGTAATGAACGGCATCTTCTTCGACTTGACACCCGAAAAGGCCACGTTAGTCGCTACCGACGCTCATCGTCTGGTACGTTATTCCAACGCAACCGTTCATGTTGAAGAACCGGCAAGTTTCATCTTACCGAAGAAACCCGCTATGCTGCTTAAGAACGTTCTGCAAAAAGACGAAGCTGACGTCGAGATTCAATTCGGCGCCCGCAACGTTTTGTTCACGTTCGGAAGTACAGTGATTGTTTGCCGCCTGATTGATGGACGTTATCCCAACTACAATGCCGTCATTCCGCAGAACAACACAAACATCATGACTATCGACCGCCTGACACTTCTGTCGGCATGCAAACGTGTGGCTGTATTCGCTAACACCAGCACCGCCCTGATTCGTCTGGCGCTCAATGAGAACAGCGTTACCATCTCTTCGCAGGATATCGATTTCTCTACCTCTGCAGAAGAGAAACTCGTCTGCTCATACACCGGCATCCCGATGGCTATCGGTTTCAAGGCTCCGTTCCTCTGCGAGATTCTCTCTACCCTGCAATCCGATGAGATTCAACTCGAATTGGCCGATCCGGCACGTGCAGGACTGATCCTTCCTTCAGAAAACGAAGAGAACGAAGAACTGCTCATGCTGTTGATGCCAATGTTGCTCAACGATTAAATCTTGCTGTATGAAGATTCAGTTAAGCCGCCCGCTCGTCTTCTTTGATTTGGAGACGACGGGCGTCAACATAGCCAAGGATAGAGTGGTCGAGTTATCGTACTGCAAAGTTTTCCCCAACGGCACAAAGGAAGGGAAAACGTACCGCGTACGGCCAACAATCATCGATGCTTTGGGATTGGAGACAACCATGCATATTCCCGAGCAAGCGTCGGCTGTGCACGGCATCTACGATGACGATGTGCGAGATTGCCCCACGTTCACCGAAATAGCACAGGAGATTGCTACAGTATTCGAGGGAGCAGATATTGCCGGATACAACTCCAACCATTTTGACATCCCATTGTTAGGCGAAGAGTTCTTGCGAGCAGGATTGTCTTTCGACATTGCAGATAGGAATATGATTGATGTTTACACTATCTTCACGCGCAAAGAACAACGCTCTTTGAGTGCCGCGTACGCTTTCTATTGCGGCAAGAATCTGACGGATGCACACTCTGCCAACGCCGACACATTGGCAACATATGAAGTGTTGATGGCGCAAACAGAGCGATATGAAGACCTGCCTAACACCGTGGAAGGTCTGGCTAAATACTCTGCACCGTCACAAAAGTTTGCCGACCTGGCTGGCAAGTTGGCATACAACGCCAACGGGGAAGTGGTGTTTGCGTTTGGTAAGTACAAAGATGTTCCTGTGAGCGAAGTGCTCGCCAAAGATTCCGGATATTACGGATGGATTATCAACGGTGACTTCCCGCAGGTCACAAAGAATGTGGTTTCACGTATCAAACTCCAGCAACGGCTGGCTGCAAAGGGTAATTAACCTTTTAAAGGATTTGTCTTGAGCTTATTGCTGCTTTTCTTGTGAAGGAGTTATGGCGGTCATAACGACTGAGCAAAAAACATAAAGAAGCCAGGAGAAAACACAAAAACGACATGAACAACGAGTTACACATATTAGGTTGTGGCAGTGCCCTGCCTACTTTCCAGAATTCACCTGCTTGTCAGGTGCTGGAGTTGTGTGACAAATCGTTCATGATTGACTGTGGCGAAGGTAGCCAGATTTGGTTCAGGCGGATGGCACTACGCACAGCGCGATTGTACAACATATTCATCTCCCATCTGCACGGCGACCATTGTTTCGGACTGATAGGACTGATATCCACATTCGGGATGATGGGCAGAACACAACCTTTGCACATCTACGCACCGGCCGATCTCGAAAAACTGCTGCGACCATGGCTCAATTACCATTGTGAAGGAATGGCGTATGAGGTGATTTTCCATACAATCAACCCGCGAAAAAGTGAAGTGATATTCGAGGACAGAACCATTTCCGTCACCACTATCCCGCTGAAGCACAAAGTACCGACCTGCGGATTTTTGTTCACTGAGCATCATCGGGACAAAGAGCCCGTAAAACGCTACGCGTATTGCTCTGACACGCAGTACACGGAATCCATCATTCCTATCATCGATGGCGTACAAACGCTCTATCACGAGGCAACATATATCCAACAATATGCCGGCAGGTGTAAAAGTACTATGCATTCTACTGCCGAAGAAGCTGCCACAATTGCACAGAAAGCACATGTGGGACAACTGATCATCGGACATTATTCCGCACGCGTAGACGACCATACGGAATTTATGAAAGAGGCAAAAGCCGTCTTCGAGAACACCGTCATGGCACAAGAGTGCACGAATTATTTGATATAATTCAATGGCTTGTATTTTTTCTTGAACAAATTTGATTTTTCTTGTCAGAGTTATATGTTAATAATAACCGTACGAAAAAACAAAGATGTCGAGAAAAACTAAAGTTTATGAAGGCAACTGTAACATATGTATGTAGCAACTGCGGAGCGAAAGCTTCGCAGATGTTGGGGCGTTGCCCGGTATGCGGCGAATGGGGCACAATGGTTGAGGAGGTGATCCAGACCGGAGCACCCGCCAAAGGAGTGCGACAGCGCAGTGGATCGGTTGTACAGAAGTTACAGGATGTGAGTGTCACCGAGGATCAGCGCCTGGATATGCATTGCAGCGAACTGAACCGCGTGCTGGGAGGAGGATTAGTGCCCGGATCGTTGGTTTTGCTGGGAGGCGAACCGGGCATTGGCAAATCAACGCTCGCATTGCAAGTTCTGATGCAATTGCAATCGGCTGTCACGCTTTATGCCAGTGGCGAAGAATCAGTCAAACAAATCAAACTACGTTCCGAACGCATAAACGGCAATCCCGAAAACTTATATATAGTAGCAGAAACTTCGCTGGAGAAAATATTGGAGCACGCCAAATCTCTGAAGCCCGAGGTTGTAGTTGTTGACTCCATACAAACCATTGGTACCGAGGCGATAGAGGCAACCATCGGCTCGCTCTCGCAAGTACGGGAGTGCGCTGCACGGATCCTGCAATTTGCCAAAGAGACGAACACTCCGTTTATTATAGTCGGTCATATTACCAAAGAAGGCTCACTCGCCGGACCAAAAGTGCTGGAGCATATCGTTGACACAGTATTACAATTCGAAGGTGACCAACACTATATGTACCGCGTGCTGCGTGCACAAAAGAACAGGTTCGGCTCTACGTCGGAGATAGGCATTTTTGAGATGAAGCAAGACGGACTGCGCGAAGTTACCAACCCGTCGGAACTGCTACTCAGTGCCAACAGAGACGGCTTGTCAGGCATTTCGATTGCCGTGGCTGTTGAAGGTGTGCGCCCGCTACTGATTGAAGTACAGGCTCTCACATCATCCGCCGCCTACGGCACACCGCAACGCTCATCCACAGGATTCGACTCACGCAGATTGAATATGCTGCTTGCCGTCTTGGAGAAACGGATTGGATTTAAGCTACTGACAAAAGATGTTTTCCTGAACATTGCCGGAGGCCTCAAAGTAAATGACCCGGCAATAGATTTGGCCGTGTTAGTAGCCGTACTGTCATCATCAATGGACATAGCTCTGCCTACAGACTGCTGCATGACGGGTGAGGTCGGGCTCGCTGGAGAGATACGCCCGGTTAATCGTATTGACCAGCGCATCGGCGAAGCGCGCAAACTAGGATTCTCACGCATACTCATACCTGCCGGACAGAAGTATCAACCGGCTAAAGGTATACAAGTGATTGAAGTAGCACGCGTAACAGATGCAGTAAGATTGCTGTTTAAGCAGAGTAACTAACGAATAATCAATGATTAAGCATTTTGGCGAATATTGGATATTGATGGCAAAGGTTTTCCGTTGGCCTGACCGCCCGCGGATGTTCTGGCTACAGTATAGCCGTGAATTGGAGAAGCAAGGTCTGCAATCCTTGCCCATCGTCATAGTCATATCGCTGTTTATCGGTGCTATATTAACCATTCAGGCTAAGATTAATACCGAGAACCCGTTCCTGCCAACGTATATCGTCGGGTTGCTGACCCGCGAGACGCTGCTGTTGGAATTTTCATCTACCATACTTTGTCTCATTCTCGCCGGCAAAGTCGGCTCGAACATCGCATCGGAGATAGGCACTATGCGTATCACCGAACAGATTGATGCTATGGAGATTATGGGCGTCAACTCCGCCAACTACCTTATTTTGCCTAAGATCTTGGCATTCATCACAATGATGCCGATGTTGGTCATCTTGTCCACTGCGATAGGTTTGGTTGGCGGTTGGGGAGTAGGAGCATTCACAGATATCATCACTGTGGCAGACTATCTTGTTGGTGTGCAGTATGCATTCAATCCATACTTTGTGTGGTACGGAATAATCAAATCACTGTTCTTTGCATACACCATCACTTCGCTATCAGCTTACTACGGCTACATGGTGCACGGCGGAGCATTGGAAGTAGGCAAAGCTTCGACCAATGCTGTAGTAAACTCGAATATTATCATCCTGCTATTGGACCTCGTCTTGTCACGCCTGTTGCTGTAACATGATTCAAGCTATCGACATAGTTAAGACATTTGAAGACGGTATAACCGTCCTTAATCATATTGATGCCACTTTTGAAGACGGCAAGGTTAATATGATTATCGGCCAGTCAGGCAGTGGCAAAACAGTGCTGCTGAAATCCTTACTGGGTATACACACCATCACTTCCGGGCGCATTGAGTACGATGGACGTAACCTGCCGGAGATGAAAGAACATGAAGTCCGGATGCTTCACCGCGAAGTAGGCGTACTGTTTCAGGGCTCGGCACTCTTTGACTCATTAACCGTACTGGAGAATGTGCTTTTCCCGTTACAGATGTTCGGAGCAATGTCGAAGAGCGAGATGGAAGCACGCGCACGGTTCTGCCTGGAACGAGTACAGATTGCCGAACATGCTCTCAGTCTGATGCCTGCTGAGATTTCCGGCGGCATGCAGAAGCGCGTTGCTATTGCACGAGCCATTGCACTGAACCCGAAATACCTGTTCTGCGACGAACCGAACTCGGGACTCGATCCGCAAACCTCACTCGTGATCGACAAACTGATTCAGGACATTACGCAGGAGTATAACATCTGCACCGTTGTCAATACCCATGACATGAACTCCATCATGGAGGTAGGCGACAATATTATCTTCCTCAAAAACGGAATAAAAGAGTGGCAAGGCTCACGACATGACATATTCCACTCCGACAACGAAGCACTCAACAATTTTGTCTTTGCCTCGCAGTTGTATCAAGAGATACGAAAGATGCACAAGTAACAAAAACGCGCAGTTCAATCGAGGGTTTATCGAGGGTATATCGATACTTTATCGGGGTGATCCTATACAATACTCGGGGTTTTGTCGGTAGTACATCGAAGTTTGAAACATACTAACAACAACAAACATTTCTGTAAGATGAAAAAAATAGCGTTTATACTTTTTGCTTGTATGGCGTTCACGCTCAACGTTTGCGCACAGCAGCCGGCGCGTGTGCCGGCACGTCCGGGAGTGATCGAACGTGTTCAGCCTAACGGCGACACATTGCACGTCTTCCTGCGCGGTGACGAACGCCACCACTTCATGATGACTGTCGATGGATGGCAAGTTATGGAGGATAAGAAGGGCAATATCTGCTACTGCAAACTCAAGCAACGCAAAATCAAAGGCGAAGGCATGCGCGCTCTGCCTGCACGCACCTGCCATACTGCTCATGACGCAACCAAACGCAGCAAATGTGAGCTGCGTTGGCTAGAGAAACATGGCATACAAAAAATGAAAGAAAACTAATCCTGCATGCGTAAAATTACAGTCATAATATTACTTTGCTGCTCACTGACCGGCATGGCACTCGTCCCGCCACGCGACCCGTCGCGTTGGAACGAGTGGCAAGCCTTGATTACAGCACAACAAGAGGATCTCCGGCATTCAAACGGTCGGTATATGCCGGCTGCGCGTCAAGCTGTAGGCACACGCACTATTATCCCGAAGATTTTGGTAATTATGGCCAATTTCACTGACTACAAGTTGCTATCATCCCGAGCCGAAGTCGATTCGATGTTCAATGGACAGAACTGGACAAAGGATGACGCAAAAGGTAGCATCCGCCAATATTTCCACGACCAGTCAATGGGCGCTTATAACCCGCATTTTGATATAGTCGGACCTATTACTCTTTCGCAGGGATATGCCTATTACGGCTCCAGTAGCACGGCCTCCAAGATGGTGAAAGAGGCTTGCGAGATAGTGAATGACAGTGTGGATTTTGCACAATATGACTTGAATAACGACGGTAATGTTGATCTGGTGTATGTGCTTTACGCAGGTTTCGGAGAAAACGATCCGCCAAAAAAAGAACTTATTCCGGTAGCATCGAATCTTATCTGGCCGCAATACTTGAGCAATGCCGGCGGAGGTCCCTTCGATGGCAAATATATCAAAGCATGTGAGTATAGCAACGAACTGGATGGATTCTTTTCGACTGTGGACAAGGAAGTTATAGCCGGCATTGGAGTGGCATGCCATGAATTCGGTCACGCTCTGGGTTTGCCGGATATGTATGCTACCAGTTCTTCACACCCTAAGCACAAACTCCTTGGTTCATGGGATATTATGTGCAATGGCCCGTATAACGACGACATGCATTCCCCGCCATCGTTCACTGCATATGAACGTTTCTTCATGGGTTGGATGACTCCCACACTCATCACCGAACCGGACACACTTACACTCGAGCATATAGCCACAAGCAATCAGGCATATCTGATTTCAGAGACTGACACTCATAACATGAATGGAGTGTCACCTGCTCCAACAGTTTTCTACCTTCTGGAAAACAGACAAAAGCAGAGTTGGGATATCGGCATACCTGGTAACGGACTGATGATTACTCGCATCAATTATCAGCCATCATTATGGAGCAGCAATACTGTAAACAACACTGCCGACAATCTCGGTGTAGACCTAATTGAAGCAGACGGGTTAACTCCCAACACAGATACAGATGATGGACACTTTGGCAAACCGGGAGATCTATTCCCTCTGGGTGCTACAGAGTACACCGATATACCCGAACACGCCATCACTGGCATCACAATGAAAGACGGTATAATCACTTTCGCATATCGCGGAGGCATTCAGCCTGCTGATACAGATTCCATTGTTACTCCGGTAGAGATACCTGCAATGATGATATCCAAACCGTATAAAACTATCCGCGACGGACAGTTGATGATACACTCAAGCGGTCACACCTATTCCGTTTATGGAATAAAGCAAGACGACTAACACTCACTTCTCAATCACATGAATCGATCCATATACACTTTATTAGCACTTTGTGCTATCAGTCTCTCGCTCTCTGCCAAGCCGGCACGGCGCGGGGCTTTGACTATCACGCAACCCGATGGGACGCAGATTACAGCATTTCTGCACGGCGATGCCGATTATCACTATTACACCAACACTGATGGCGAAATGCTGCAACGCAATACCGAAGGATTCTATCAAGCAACAGAAATGCCGTCTGCCGAAGAACTGCAAACGCGTCGCAACAATAGTCCGCGGCGAATAGCCAAACAGCAGAAAGGCTCTGAACTGAATCTTGCTCCGCGCGGACTCATCATTCTCGTTAACTTCACGGACTTGTCATTCAAAACTTCCATTGCAGAGATAGATTCGATGATTAACGGTCTGAACTACACGCGTAAATACTCCACTTATAATGAAATGGGCAAGCGTACCGTTATTACTTCTTCTGGAAGTGCAAGACAATACTTCCATGACACTTCCTGCGGGCAGTACAATCCCGTGTTTGATGTAATGGGGCCAGTCACTGTATCACAAAATTATTCTTATTACGGAGGCAACAACAGCCGGGATGAAGACAAGAATCCCGAACAAATGATCAAAGAGGCCTGTGAATTAGTGGACAAAGATGTGGATTTCACCATCTACGACAATAATCACGATGGCTATGTGGATTTTGTATATGTTCTTTATGCCGGCTACGGCGAAGCAGACGGCGCGGGCGAGAACTATATTTGGCCACACAATTACTGGCTTTCCGTTTCCGGAGTAAAATGCAAGGTTGACGGATTGACAGTTGATAATTATGCATGTTCCAACGAATTGGACTACTTCAACGGCTTGCATGACGGAATAGGCACTTTCTGCCATGAGTTTTCGCACGTACTCGGTTTGCCTGACTTGTATGTAACCAACAATGGTTCACACAAAACAATGGGAGCATGGGACATATTGGATTACGGCCCGTACAACAACGATGGCAACACACCACCGCATTACTCTGCATACGAGCGATTCTTTATGGGTTGGCTCAAACCGGTAGTTGTCAACAAAGCTTGCGACATTCAACTCCCGGCATTGAGCGATGTAAACACGGCAGCATTGCTTACTGCCACAGGGCAACACAATCTCATTGGCAATAATCCTGCGCCTACGACATTCTACATGCTTGAAAATCGGCAGAAGAAAACCTGGGATGCGCATCTGCCCGGTCATGGCTTGCTTATAACTAAAATCACATACGGTCAGAACAAATGGGATGAAAACTCCGTCAATAACACCCGATCAGCCATGGGCGTTGACATCATCGAAGCTGACGGCTCCGCTCCCCAATACAATGCAGACAACCCAGACAATGGATATTTTGGCAAGCAAGGCGACACCTATCCTTCCGGAGCAACCGAATTTACCGCAGTTTCCGAATATCAAGTGACTAATATCACGGAAACAGACGGTATGATTTATTTCAGAGTTAACGAAGGAGGAGAGACCATCCTATTGGACATTGAAGATATCGAACGCCCCAACAGCATTACAACGAAGAAAGTCTTCCGAGACGGACAAATTTTGATAGAACTTGACAACGAGTACTACGATTTGTTGGGCAGGCATATCCGTTAAACCAAAAGATTATTGCCAGAAACACGGCAGTATAGCTGCGATAAGAAAAGGAAACAAACAATAAGAGCATCGATATGAAATTTATATCCTACAACGTCAACGGCATTCGTTCTGCTATAAGCAAAGGTCTGCTAGATTGGCTTCAGACTGCTAATCCTGATGTATTTTGTATTCAGGAGAGCAAAGCACAACCCGAACAGATTGACACCACCGCCTTTGCGGAACTGGGATACACCTCGTATATTCATTCAGCGGAAAAGAAAGGTTATTCCGGCGTATGCATATTCAGCAAGCAACCGGCCGACAAGGTTGTAGCAGGTATGGGGAATGACCGATACGACCGCGAAGGACGCGTACTGCGTGCAGATTTTGGCGAACTGACACTTGTTTGTGTTTACGTTCCAAGCGGCACTACAGGAGATATACGCCAAGAGTTCAAGATGGATTTTTTGGAGGTGTTCACCAAGTGGCTGAACAATCTGCGCAAAGAGCGGCCAAACGTAATAATTTGCGGTGACTTCAATATCTGCCACAAGCCGATAGACATCAACCATCCCGAACGGCAAAAAGGCGTCAGCGGATTTCTACCCGAAGAGAGAGAATGGATGGATCGTTGGCAGGAATCCGGTCTTGTAGACACGTTCCGCGTGTTCTGTCAGGCACCGGAGATGTACAGTTGGTGGTCGATGCGTTTTGGCGCGCGCGCAAGGAATGCCGGTTGGCGTATCGACTACTTCTGGGTGAGCGAATCATTGCGTAACCGCCTGCGAGATGCACGAATCCACAGCGATGTTGTGCATTCCGACCATTGCCCCGTTTCACTGGAAATAGAATAATTATGCAGATACTACGAACAGAACATCTCTTCAAGAAGTACGGTAAACGAACCGTAGTTAATGATGTCAGCATTCAACTTGAACAAGGTGAGATCGTCGGGTTGCTCGGGCCTAACGGTGCCGGCAAGACGACCACATTCTATATGACCACAGGTCTGGTCACCGCCAATCATGGGAAGATTTTCCTCGATGACCAAGATATAACTTCATACCCTATGTACAAACGTGCGAAATTAGGTATAGGCTACTTGCCGCAAGAAGCATCTGTGTTCAGGAAGATGACTGTGGAGGACAATATACTTTCTGTATTGGAGATGACCAATTTCAGCAAAGAGTATCAGCACGAGAAACTGGAACAACTGATCAAAGAGTTTAATCTGGAACATGTCCGCCAGAATCTTGGAGACCGCTTATCCGGTGGTGAACGTCGTCGTACAGAGATAGCCCGTTGTCTGGCTATTGAGCCTAAGTTCGTCATGCTTGATGAGCCTTTTGCCGGAGTAGATCCTATCGCCGTACAAGAGATTCAAGATGTTGTATGGCGCCTCAAAGACAAAAACATCGGCATCCTGATTACCGATCACAATGTGGATGAGACACTATCCATAACCGATCGTGCCTACCTGCTGTTTGAAGGAAAAATACTTTTCCACGGCACGCCTGAAGAACTGGCTGCCAATCCCATAGTTCGCAAGAATTATCTCGGGCGAGATTTCGAATTGAAACGAAAAGTCAAAGAGTGAGAACATCTGCCTTCATAGTCGGCCTGCTATGCATGACCCTGCTTTGCGGTTGTGCTAACCGACCGGATATCTCACTCAATATACATGAATGTTCTGCCATGCCTCAAGGCAGAGCATCTGCCACCTGCTTTGTATTCAACAATAATGCATACGTCTTTGCCGGGCGTGACAGTAGCGGCACATGTCTGAACGATATGTGGCGTTATACGCCGACCACGGACACATGGGAAAATCTTGGAGCTACACCTCTCTCTCCCCGGGTCAATGCAACGGCTTGCGTATGCGATGATCGTGTATATGTCGGGTTAGGATTTAAGGGATGGCACGGGCGAGATGAATCATATCTACGCGACTGGTGGGAATATTCGCCGGCAACCGATACTTGGACCCGACTGGCAGACTATCCAAACACGTATACTGACGCCGCTACAGCATTTGCCGACAACACTGAAGAATTATATGTCGGTTACGGTTTCTGTTGGAATTACCGACGTGACATGTTTCGATACACAATAGCGGAAAACCGATGGGACTCGATAGATGTGCATGTACCATTCGACGGTTATCCTACCCGTTCGTTTGGAGGTACAGGTTGCACATGTCAGGGGCGACATTTTATGGGCACCGGCTATCGCCGTCATAGTCTTAACTGGTGGGCGGAACTGGTGGATGGAACACATTGGGAAAAGCGCGCCACTGTACCGGGGCAACAGCGCACTCTGGCAGCCTCGGCAGCCACAAGCAATTACATATATCTATGCGGAGGCATTCATTACGGAGGAGTGAACACAACAGGTGAGGTTCTGCAGGATATACGTCGCTATGACCCGTCAACTGACCAATGGAAATGGGTAGCTGTGATGCCTCAGCCATTGCTCAATCATATATGTTTTACCGTTAACGGAAAAGTTTACTGGGGATTGGGCGAAAATGAAGATTGGCACGTAAATAACCGATTGTACTATATTGAGGAATAAATTACTAATCATAGTATTTCTGCTCAGCGCGAGTGCAAATGCCCGTGACTTGAGTTGGGATTGGTGGCCTACGGGAATCGTGGACGGCGTATCAGCCGGAGCAGATACCATGCAGTACAATATCGGTGTAAGCGCGTTGGCATCAAGCGGCAGGTTTGCTCCATTCTGGCTGCAGAGTAACATGAACGGCGATATCAGCAGCAGCCCGTTTAGCGGAAATGTGAGTGCCGGTGTATACAAGCAGGCAGTACATAACGAACGCTGGTGGGATTATGATTTCGCTGTACAACTGACGGGACGCGTGCAGTCACGTATCCCTGGTAGCGCATTTGATATGCAACAACGTATGACCACCGGGTACTTCAACCAATTGTATGCCCATTTGCGACTGTATATCTTTGATATTACAGCCGGTATCAAACCGATGATTTACGAGATGCAGGACACGGCATTGAGTATGGGCAGCATGGTATTCTCGGGCAATAGCCAACCATTGCCACGGCTCACAATAGGAATTGACCGATACACGCCTGTACCCGGATGCTACGGGTACTTTGAGCTAAAGGGCGGATTGACACATGCATGGTTGGCAGACAACGTGTATATGCGTGGCAGTTATATACATCACAAGTGGCTCGCACTGCGATTAGGTGGACGCCTGCCGGTGAATATCAGTTACGAATTGCACCATGCTGCACAATGGGGTGGTATAAGTCCTGTATATGGCGATATAGGTAGCGACTGGCAGTCGTTTGTAAACGTATTTCTTGCCCGTGGCGGAGGTGTGATGCGTAATGACCAACTGAACGCACAAGGCAATCATGTCGGCAGCCAGCAACTCATGCTTACCGGCAAAGGAAACGGTTGGGAAGTAAGCATGTACTGGCAGAACTTCTTCGAGGACAACTTTGCCGCCATAGGAGACGGCCAAAACTTGGCAGACGGATTATGGGGTATCAGCCTCAAGCAAACCCGCTGGCCGTATGTGCAAGGCGTGACGTATGAGTGTATGAACACAACAGACCAATCCGGCCCGTGGCACGACCGCGACGGCTTATGCTATGCAGGCAATGACAGCTACTACCGCAATAGCGTATTTGTGAACGGTTGGAACTATTTCTTCCGATCCATAGGAACACCGTTCATCACATCGCCACTATATAACGAAGACGGAACTATTTACACCCTGAACAGCCGTGTCAGAGTTCACTATATCGGAGTGCGCGGAGATATATACGGCTTTTTGTACCGCGTAAAACTGAGTTACGCGCGCAACTACGGAAACGACAATACAAGCCGCGCCGTACTAAGTGATAACACGGCCATACTGCTTGAAGTGACGAAACATTCAGAACAAGCATGGGGATTGGATTTCGGATTGCGCATAGCCGGCGATTTCGGAACGCAATGGGGAAATCAGTTCGGCGCACAAATAACCGTAAGCAAACGGGGAATAATTACGCAGTGGTAAATTAGATAATAGCCAAAAAGCAGATGGCAAACGACCCAAAAATACATATCATCATGCCTGTCAAGGACTCGCTGCAGACGGCAGAAGAATCCATTCGCGCTATCGTGTCAAGCGGATATACCCTGACTGTATACGACGACAATTCGGAAGCTGACAATGCCGCACGCTTGGACGATTTGGCTAAAGAGTTGGGAATCTGCGTTATACATATAAGCGAACACACCGCCAATCCATCGCCTAACTATCGTTGGGTTCTGATACAAGCACAGCGCGAATGTCTAAAAAACGGCGAAAATTTGATCATCGTAGAAAGCGATGTAATAGTCAGCAAATCTACAATCTATGAGCTTTGCAAATTTATAAAGTCTAGGATTGGTCTGATTGCGGCTGTGACCACGTCCGAGGATGGTACGATAAACTTCCCGTATGAGTATGCCCGAAACATCCGAGAAGATGGTGTGTGCCGCAAGCGATTCTCATTCTGCTGCACTCTTCTGACAAACGAGTTTCTGCAAGCTTACGACTTCAACCAATTGGATCCAACAAAGAACTGGTACGATGTGCATATCAGCCATATATCACAGAAATTAGGTTTTGACAACATACTGCAAGTCAGCAACCGCGTGTTACACAAACCTCACTCCAGCCGTCCGTGGAAACAACTCAAATACACCAATCCGCTGCTGTACTATTGGCGCAAACTGACAAAAGGATTGGATAAGATATGAAACCGCTCGTATCCGTCATAGTACCGATGTACAACGCCGCGCCGTTTGTCGGCGAGGCGCTGGAGAGCATTGTGGCATCTACGTACCGTCCTATAGAAGTGATAGTAGTGGATGACGGCAGTACGGACGACAGTTTGCGTGTAGCACAGGCTTTTGCCCGCGCGCATCAGGAAGTGCAGGTGCTCAGCCAGCCGAATGGCGGCGTGAGTGCAGCACGCAACCATGCTATCAGCCAGGCAAAAGGCGAATATATACTGCCGGTAGATGCCGATGACCGAATAAGTTCAACCTACATTGAGCATGCAGTAAAAGCATTTGGTGATAATGTACGTATCATCGGTTGTCGAGCCGAATATTTCGGAGCCAAACAGGGAGAATGGCGATTGCCCGACTATTCGCCCGAACTGCTTGCGCGCAAGAATATGATACATGTAAGCAGTATGTTCCGCAAGGCGGATTGGCAACGCGCCGGCGGATTCTGTGAGCAAGATATCTACCGCGAAGATTGGGATTTTTGGCTCAGCCTGATGGAGTTAGGCGGGACATACGTTCGCTTGAGCGAAACAGGATTATACTACCGTGTACAGGCAGTTTCACGTCGCTCGACAGCCAAATCACAGAAACGGGCTATTGTGGATGCCATCAACCGCCGTCACCCGGCATATATGCAGCATTACCTCAACGGTCCGCTGCATTACCACCGCTCGTGGTCAAAGTGGCTGAATAGTTTCCGTTCGGTTAAGCAGGTCGGCGATTTTGACCGTTGGTATGATGGCAATGTTATATTCAGCCGGCGTAACACGCTTCGTCTGACGGACGGTATAGTAGTCAAGCAGTTTGCCACGCCAAATCTGTTACGCGGACTATGGTACGGACTTATCGGGAAAAGCAAAGCTCGCCGCAGTTATGAGTATGCTCGACGGTTGCAAGAATTGACTCCTTCGCCTGTTGCGTACCGCGAGGTGCGTGTGTGGGGCATATTGCGCGAGAGTTGGTACGCCTGCCACCTATCAGATTGTCGGCATACATTCAACGAACTCATCGGCAATTTCGAATTCCCTCACAGGAGAGATATATTGGAGAACATAGGCCGATTCACAGCCACTCTGCACCAACGGGGTATATTGCATCAGGATTATTCCGGAGGGAATATTCTATTCAACGATGACGGCAGCCGAATTGAAGTGATAGACCTCAATCGTATACGTTTTATCAAACAATTGAATCGTCAACAACGCCTGCTTAATTTCGAACGGCTGAATATTGACCGCGAAGCTTTGCAAACGATGATAACAGCCTATGCCAAGCAAATGGCAGAGGACGCGGAATCAGATACCGAATTTGTAATAGCACATCGCTGGCATAAACATATCAAACAGGGAATAACTAACTTATGAATCGATATCGCGAAATAATAGGAAAAGCCAATTACGGATTGTTTCTAACCGCAGCCTTCTTGCTGCCTTTTCCTCAGTTACCCATTCGGTATGCATGTGTGGCATGGGTTGTTGGTTGGCTTCTGGAAGGGCGTTGGCTAAGTCGTCCTGTACCGGTCAAACAGAATAAAATGGCCATTCCATTTATTCTATTCGGGCTATGGTATCTATGGCAAGCCGTGTCATATTTCTGGTGTGCCGACAAGGCCGCTTGGGGATGGATAATGGAGCGTTATCTCACCTTCGCGCTGATTGTTCCCATAGGATTGTGGGGCGTAAATGAGTATTACAATATCCGTCAGATAAGTAAAGCTCTGATAATTGGATGCATAGTAGCCGTGCCGGCATATCTCATATGGATGGCAGCATTGTTTCATCATCCTGAATGGGAATCGGGTTTGCATCTGGCAGAGCCCTTACATGCTCACGATGATTGGTGGACATATTTCTCCGACAATGTATCTTTCTTCAAGCACCGCTTGTTCTTATGCAGTGTGGAACTGTTCGGAGTAGTGATGGCCGTGCAAATATGGCATCGGAAAAAGTGGCTTTTGCTACTGACCTTACCCATCATGTTATCTGCTATTCCGCTTACGGCTTCCCGCCAGTCTGTGCTGACTATCTGCGCAATGATGGCAGTAGGTGTAATCTGCATGCTGCCTAAAGCCTATCGCTGGTGGGCAGGAGTCGGTATTGTGCTAGTGGCAATATTTGTGGGAGGAGCTATATTGACATTACATCCGCGTATGCAGCAGTTTGACATTGAGGAAATTACAGAAATGCGCGAGTTAAGTGGTGAGCATGAGGCACGATTGAACATTTGGGTAATCGCGTTGGAGAACCCGAAAGACTATCTTTCACACGGTTTAGGGGCAGGACAGAGCACAAACTATCTTGTAGGAAAATATAAGCGGCTGGGATTCAATTATTATGCATCAAAGCGCTACCATGCGCACAATCAATATATAGAAGAATTACTTGAACTGGGTATACCCGGTCTTCTGTTATTCCTTCTGGCCTGGGCTTCCATACCATTATGTGCCAAGGGTTCAGGTCGATGCACAGCATGGCTGTTGTGCACGTTGTTTGCATTTAACATGTTTACCGATGTCATGTTCGGCAAGTTTTGCGGTATAGCCCTATGGGCTGTTGGCATAGTGCTTATACTTGTTCAATGCACTAACAATATCTCCGGACATCAGGCAAGAATACCTGATTAGCGTTTTTCCAATCCTACAGACAATGTCAACAACAATCCTCGCGGGATACACAGACTGAGTGGATATCGGTGGTTCGAAACGCCTTTGCCTGACGTACCGTCGTAGTACATTGCATATTCATTAAGTTCTGTGGCATAATCCCATATATTGTAACAAACAGCCTGCACAGAGAACGGCACATCGCGTATGACACCGCGATACTTGAGGCGCAAATCGAAATTGAAGAACGAGTCTGTCCGCTCCCCAAAATTTCCATCCACCACATTGATACCACGTGTATTAGCAGCCCAAACAACCACCTGTGGATGGCCGGTAATATCTGTCACCGTCTGAAGATGGTAATGCGCTATAGGTGTACCGTCACGAAACTTGCCACTCAAACTCAATTGCCAATTATCCGTAATATTCACACCCAATTGCAGACAGGCTATGTATGCTCTGTCTTGATTAAGTCTGCCTAAACTGCGAATACCTGTATCCGTCTGCCCCATATTGGCAGCATTCAGAGTGTGATTAGGCGAGGCTAATGACTCATTCAACATTTGTATATCTTCAGTCTGCACTCCATTGCCCAAAGCAGAAACTCCCGACACGCAATAACTTTGCCAACTGGCAGATAAGAACACTTTCTTTCCGTTGTATGCATATTTAATCACATTCGATGCAAACACGGGCGAATCGAAAAATCCGTTTCCTGTTTTTGGCGCTTGCACGATTTCGTAATACCGCTCCTGCGGTTTCATTACATAAATAGAATAACTGCCAGCTTCTGCCGGTGTGGTTGCGAAACTATCGGCAGACTCATCAGCCAGACGAACCGACCATGTGTTATAATACTTCTTGATGCTTGACAGGATACTGATCTCATGCCTGCCTATAGTAAATACAATAGGTATATCCATTGCCACATATTGTGGCTGCCGCAGCCCCTTAGATAATTGATGGTATCGCCCGCCGGTAGTAGTTAGCAGCGTATTGGTTCCGGCATAATATACCTCTGCGTTCATATAGTTTTGACTCAGAAATTGTATCTGCTCATAGTTGTAGGGTATGCGATAATTAGCTGCAATCAAGTCCATCTTGAACCACTTGGCAGGCTCAATATGTATATCCGCTTTTGCTTCCCACGACGGTGTAACCAAAGAACGGTTGCTCAGCAATATACCATCCACTGTGGCCGTCATACCGCCACTAAGCCGCAACCATGGCAACACAGCATAATCTGCCTCAACAGAGATAGAATTTTCTAACATCCCCGAAGTGAAAGCCCGGCTATGCCAATGATAGTCATATAACATGAGTGCATCATCCATATTATAGCCCTGCAAATATACGCTATTCTGCCATCCGGAATATAAAGGGACATAAGATAGCAAAGAATTGTAAGTATCCAAATGTATGTGTAACCATGGCAAGATCTGGTATCGATAGTCCACCGCCCAACTAATTTCGTGCGTATGTCCATCGGCATACCAAGGCTGAAAGCCCTCACCATCTACATCCAGTATGTTTCTGTTGAATGACGGCAGACGATGCTTATTATGTTGCATAGCATACGTCAGTCCGGTAACAAGTGTTCCCTGCCTGCCTAAATCCTTATTTCCGTAAATGGAGAGTGACGCGTGCGACTGACTTGCGACCTCATTATCATTATAGCCAAACTCACTGAATCCATCATCCCTGTATCCGGCGCGCAGGACATAGCGTATGGCATCGAATGCAATAATAGGTGCAACCGGCAGTTGCCCATCCATCTGCAAACGATAGTAATCCGCATCGTACGTACCGGCGATACCGTCATAATTGTACCGCAATTGTCTACGCCGTCCGTAGTCTGCGCGGATATGCTGACTGAAAGTATTGCTATGAGCGCAGATGTTATACACCACATCCGCTGAGGCTGCACCTACTGTGTGCTTGCGGAATTGAAGCGGTGTATCGTTCTTCAGTCGCTTGATAGCCGACAATCCTTCCTGCAACTCTTGTAGCCATTTAGCCGAATGACTATAACTGCCAATGTTTCCGCCTTGACCGGTCAATCGAATCCGCGCGTCCGGCAAGCTATCACTTTTCCAATAGATAGCACCGCTATTGTAGTCAATCAGCATCGAGTGCGTGAACATGTCCGGTTCGTATAACACGTCACCGGCATTGATGCGGCTATTGATACGGAACCCATTGATATAGTACTTGCTCCAGCGATATGAGTTGCCGTTGACGGAAACAATCATTTGTTCGGGTGTAGCCCACTCGCCGGTCGTTTCCACTTGATAGGTTGTCACATCACAATGGTTGTCAAAGTAGTGTCTCAAGTCGCCATATTGATACCACTCGCGCATCCATTCGCTGCTCACACTATCAACACCTCTGTTTGCAGTAGCATATATTGAGGGTAAAAGCAAAGATAATACTATCAGCGTAACGAGGCGTTTCATTTGCTTCGTAAGATATCAATTTGATATGCCAGTCCTATACGTAACTGGTGGAAAGGATAGTCCTTTATTCCCCATTGGTATTGCACATATGGCTCAAAGCCTTGAATGTGACCGGCAGCACGCAGTTTAAGCGTCATCGGAGCATCACCATAACGCTCCCAACCCACGTACCCGCCCCATGTGGTTTGCAGTGAAACATATTCATGCTTCAGCGAGGCTTGCAAGCCATACATGACAGCATCATTCTGTCGTGCATCCGCGGTCTGCCAGCAAAGGAATCCAGCAGATCCTGCTAACCGCAGCACCAACGGTCCCATCGGGAAAGATTCGCCTATACTGGCATCAAAGAAGTACCCGGGACTGTCAAAATGCCTGCGTCGTGCAAACTGCTCACCACTTGCTGTCTTTACCCCAAGACGAATTGTCATTTGCGGAATAAACTGCGTATTATCGCCCTTGAACCATGTGTTGTGCAAGACCTGAATATCCGTTGACAAGTACACGTCACCCGCACCATGTCCTTTGCCGTCTGCCTGATTATACCATTCGCAAACCGGCATCCATACGCTCACGTTTGCCCATCGCGTGAAAAGCGGCACATGAATTCGCGCAAACACATCCGCCGTTGTACTACCATCGTGGCCGAAGTAACCGTCTGCAGCGAGTTCAACACGCAACTTGTCGTAGGTTAATCCGTCAGACATATCAGGTACGGGCAGTGCGTTCGGACCAAAGAACGCTGGAGCAACACCTGTGGGTGTGAACGCAAACAACACGCACGGCGTAGCAAGCAACAGAAACGCTATGAGCCACTTATGCGCGGAACGTGAAGACATAATTCATTGTAAAATTCCAGATAGTTACACAACCGATAGCTATCAATTTGCTCAAGTAAAAATTTAGATGAGCGCGCTCATGCAGCAGGTAGATAATCAGGTTATTCAGTCCGAGCCCGACAAGTGCTATCAGCACAAATGATATATACTCGCGTGCCACAGCCTGATTTTGGCTCTGAAAAGTCCACCATCTGTTCCATAAATAATTGTTGGTGGCAGCCAGGATAAATCCTAGAGAGTTACTCAGGTACTTGTTCCAGCGTAACTTTTCTTTGCATAACCACGTCACGCCAAAATCCACAACCATACCGCTGGCTCCTACGATGCCAAAGCGGATAAAGCGCGCCAATATAGTCCAAAATGCATTATTCACGCAAATCCTCCTCGCTCAACCAGTCAGTCATATACACTTTACCATGACGGCGCACACACGCGGGTTGCCCTATCAATTGCCTCTCAAGATGTAACAAGTCGAACTGGGTATATCGGTCACCTTTGCTACGCACCAACACAGCTGAGTCGTTATAATAGAAGCGATATAGCGATGCTTGCTGAAATGATCCGTCAAATATCACCGGTCGCTCTTGTGCCTCAGCATGAACCGATTCGCACATCGGCCGCTGACCCGACAAGCCGGTCTGCACCGGTAAGATATTAAGCATCAGTACCACTCGGGCTACAATCACTATGCCGACAAACACTCCAAATGCAATAGTTATACCACGATTCCATATACGTTCGTTCTCTACCAGCAACAATATTGCCGGGATAGAAGTAACAGCAGTCCAGTGCGGCTCAACGTGACCACGGAAAGTCATTATAAAGAAGAAGACCTGAAATCCTATCAGCGTCATTCCTAACGAGTGTCCGTACGCGTCTCCGTGACGAAGTTGCATCCACCCTGCCCACAGCATCAAGCCCCATACAAGAGGGTTGAAAACGGCCCATTGATTAGGGATAAACTCTTCAGAATAGAGTGACATGTGCTCTGTAGAACGGGACACAAGATGATACGTGAACGATGGGAAACCGTTGCTATACTGCCACCATAGATGCGGAATCATCAGCAATGCTGTCAAGCCTACAGCAATCCAGCACTTACCGTCACGCAGCAGTTGCCAATTACCCAGCAAGGCAAAGAATATTACCAGCACTGCCATATATTTGCTATACAGCATGCCGGCCATGCTCAAAGCAAGCAGAAACATCATCGTCCATGAACGCTCGTCAAGATAATGCCTATAGGCGTAATAGAACACCGCGGCAAAAAACAGTAACGGCGCATCAGGGGTTGTGATGAATCCGTAGGCCGAAAACATCGGAATAGATGCAGCTACTAGCAGGAATCGCAACAATACTGATCGCGAAGCGGTATGCGCGGAATGCGAAATACCGATTGTACACCAGATGACATACACGGTAGCCATGTGCAAAAGCACCGTTACCAGTCTGACGCTGAGTTTCTTGAGAACAAGTCCGAGGCCGGAAGCAGCAAAACCGGCTGACGGCACAATAGCATTGCTCAACGCAGTCAGCAATCCCACCATAGGCGGATGGTCGAAATAGCCCCACGCCAAGTACTGACCGTACAGGCGGTAATAAGCTTCATCGGCATGGATATCGCATAGCATGGCGCATAGCAAATCCAACAATCCCCACACGAGCAGTGCTACCCAAATGTATGACTTCTTTTGCGTATCCATTCCTACATTCTCTTTATTGACGTTTTTTATACATCTAACTTACCGTGGCACTGCTTGTATTTCTTGCCACTACCGCATGGGCATGGATCGTTCGGGCGTGGCTTCTTGTCCACGTGCAACGGCATCGGTCGTTGTTGTTCGCGGGTATCGCGCCCAGCTGCAGCAGCTTGTCCGCTACGTTGTGCTGCCTGCTCCACGGCATCCTTCTGCGTGCGGTAACGTGAGTAATCCTGGCGTTGCGGCGCCTGTCCCTGACGAACGTTCTCCGGTGCTTCGGTGCGAATCTGTCCACGCAGCAGGATGGCAATGGCACGACGGTTGAAGTTGTCAAGCATAGCCTTGAAGATATTGAACGACTCCAGTTTGTATATCAACAGCGGGTCTTTCTGCTCATAACTGGCATTCTGAACGCTCTGCTTGAGATCGTCCAGAGCACGCAGGTGCTCTTTCCACTCATCGTCAATCACATAGAGCAACGTACGCTTCTCAAACTCACGGATAACCTCTTTGCTGTCAGTCTCTGCAGCACGTTTGAGGTTACAACTTACATTATACACATGACGTCCGTCAGTGATTGGCACAAGGATATTCTCGTACATCTGACCTTTGGTCTCATACACCTGTTTGATAACAGGGTTGGCAACTTGCGCCAGACGATCCATCTTGCGCTTGAACATATCCAATGCCGCCTCGGCCAGTTCGTCGGCAAGTACCGCTTCTTTCTTGCTGCGGAACGCATCTTCATCGAATGGTGCTTCCATAGCAAACACTTGCAGTACATCATCCTTGAATCCTTCGTAGTCAAGCATCGGACGGAAATTGGCCACCACAGCCTCAGCTGTATCGTAAATCATGTTAGTAATATCCACGCCTATACGTTCTCCCATCAAGGCGTGACGACGCTTGGCATAGATTATGTTACGCTGACGGTTCATCACATCGTCGTATTCAATCAAGCGCTTACGGATACCGAAGTTGTTCTCCTCCACTTTCTTCTGCGCGTTCTCGATTGACTTGCTGACCATCGAGTGCTCAATCATCTCGCCCTCCTGCATACCCAATCGGTCCATGACGGAGGCTATACGTTCCGAGCCGAACATTCGCATCAGGTCATCCTCAAGCGATACGAAGAATACCGAACTGCCCGGATCTCCCTGACGTCCGGCACGACCGCGCAACTGACGGTCGACGCGGCGACTCTCGTGACGTTCCGTGCCCACGATAGCCAGACCGCCGGCTTCTTTGACTTCCGGTGTAAGTTTGATATCCGTACCACGACCTGCCATGTTCGTTGCTATCGTTACTACACCCGAGCGACCGGCTTCTGCAACAACCATTGCTTCCTGCTGGTGCAACTTGGCGTTCAATACATTGTGAGGAATCTTTCGAAGCGAAAGCATACGCGAGAGAAGTTCGGAAATCTCAACGCTGGTTGTACCGACGAGTACCGGACGGCCTTGAGCCACAAGGTCGGTTATCTCATCGATAACAGCATTGTACTTCTCACGTTTGGTCTTGTAGATGCGGTCGTTCATATCCCGACGGGCGATGGGTTTGTTGGTCGGAATAACCACCACGTCCAGTTTGTATATATTCCAGAACTCTCCAGCTTCAGTCTCGGCAGTACCGGTCATACCGGCAAGTTTGTTGTACATACGGAAATAGTTCTGCAGAGTGATAGTAGCAAACGTCTGTGTAGCAGCCTCTACTTTCACATTCTCCTTAGCCTCAACGGCTTGGTGCAGACCGTCACTCCAACGACGACCTTCCATGATACGGCCGGTTTGCTCATCCACAATCTTTACCTCGTTGTTATCGATGATGTAATCGACATCTTTCTCAAACAAGGTATAAGCCTTCAGTAACTGGTTAACAGTATGTACGCGCTCGGACTTGATGCTGTAGTTGGTAAGGATAGCATCTTTCTTTGCCTGCTTCTCCTCGGCGCTAAGATTCTCATTCTCCAGTTCCGCCATCTCCGAACCAACATCAGGCAGCACGAAGAACTGAGGATCATCGGTATTGCCTGTAAGAGTATCTATACCTTTATCGGTAAGTTCGATAGTCTTGTTTTTCTCGTCAATCACAAAGTACAGCACGTCGGTAGCGATATGCATATTCTTCTCGTTCTCCTGTAGATAGAACTCCTCGGTTTTTTGCAGACGCACTTTAACACCCTGTTCGCTCAAGTATTTGATCAATGCTTTGTTCTTAGGCATACCTTTGAACGAGCGGAACAACGCCAGTTCGCCTTCTTCACGCACTTTCTCGTCAGCGGAGCCCATCTTCTGCTTGGCTTCGGTGAGCAGTTGGGTAGTCAGTTGGGTTTGCGTACGCACGAGTAATTCAACGCGGTGCTTGTACTCGTCAAACATCTGGTTATCGCCTTTGGGTACCGGACCGCTGATGATCAGCGGCGTACGAGCATCGTCAATCAGCACGGAGTCCACCTCATCGACGATAGCATAGTTGTGTCCGCGCTGCACCAGATCCATCGGCGAAGTCGCCATATTGTCACGCAGATAGTCGAAGCCGAACTCATTGTTCGTACCGAATGTGATATCACAGGCGTAGGCCTGGCGGCGCGCATCGCTGTTGGGTTTGTGCTTATCGATACAATCTACTGTCAACCCGTGGAACATGTACAGCGGTCCCATCCACTCCGAGTCACGCTTAGCCAGATAGTCGTTCACAGTAACCACATGAACACCTTCATGCGTCAGGGCGTTCAGGAACACAGGCAACGTTGCTACCAGTGTCTTACCTTCACCGGTTGCCATCTCGGCAATCTTACCTTGATGGAGTACGACGCCGCCAAAGAGTTGCACATCGTAATGCACCATATCCCAGGTAATCTCGTTGCCACCAGCCATCCAATGGTTGTGATAGATGGCATTATCGCCATCAATCTCAATGAAGTCATAGCGCGCATCGGCAGCCATGTCCCTGTCGCGCTGTGAAGCGGTTACTGTAATAGCCTCACTCTCCGCGAAACGGCGTGCGGTGGACTTGACGATAGCAAATGCCTCCGGCAGCACTTCCATCAGAACGATTTTGTACTGCTCCTTAATCTCTTTCTCAATGTCGTCAATCTGCTGATAGACTTTCTCGCGTTTGTCTATCTCCAGTTCCTCGATTGAGGCACGCAGTTCGGCGATCTTCGATTTTTTCGGTGCTACGGTCGCGGCAATCTTGTCCATCAACGCCTGTGAACGTGCACGCAGTTCATCGTTCGACAGTGCATCTATCTCCGGATAGACGGCTTTAACCTGATCTACATACGGCTGTATCTCGCGCATATCTTTCTGCGCCTTGTTGCCGAATAGTTTGGTGATTAGTTCAATTATGTTCATAGCAAATTTTGTTTACACTATTGATTATCTATATTTTTATTGCGTTTCATGCGTTTCGCGCTGAGCGCACGCGCACAATAAACATGCAAAGATACAAATTTTTTTTGATATTTGCAAACTATTTGCCTAAAAAAACTTACCCCGCAACCAAACATTGCATTTGGCTATGGGGTGAGTAATCACATTTTATGCTGTAAAGCACGCAAAGGCACAGCAGCTATTGTGTTACGGAGGTCAGTTCGCCATCCGAAAGAACGGTTGTTATGGTTGTTCCTACCGGGATATCAGATGCACGACGAACAGGCTTGCCGTCACATAGCGTTAGCGAGTATCCCTTTTTAAAAATCTGCTCCGGCGAATGAAGCCGGATAGCCTGGTCGAACATCTGCAGTTTGTTTCTCTCAGTCTGGAGCGTACGACTGATGGTGTATTGCAGCGTTAGACGCAACTGCTCTATCTGCTGCCGGCGCACAGCTACCATCTGTACCGCAATGCGTGACAGGCGTTGACCGAGTTCGTCAATCCGGACAAGTTGTTGCGCATTATGGTCAATCAGCATCTCAGCCACTGCCGTAGGGGTCTTGAGTGCCTGAAAGACAACCATATCCACTACGCTAACATCGCGCGTATGCCCTATTCCGGACAAAACAGGTAGCGGAAATTGCGCACAATGTGAGGCTATGTCGTATGAGTCAAAACACGTCAGATCAGTAGTAGCACCACCTCCGCGGATAATAGCAACGCAATCGAAGTCATCGGCATTTTCTGCGACAGCATCCAGTGCCGACAGGATAGAGCGGACAGCCTGATCACCCTGCATAACAGCCGGGAAAAGTTCCGTAGAGAAGCGAAGGTGATACGCATTGTTCGTCAGCTGATGACAAAAGTCTCCGTAACCCGCTGCTCCTTCAGCCGAGATAACGGCTACACGGCGGATGACAGCAGGCAGAGCCAACGACTTATTCATATCCAGCACACCGTCCTTCTCCAGTTGCTGCAGTGTGAGTTGGCGTTGTCGCGCCATATCTCCCAACGTGAACGACGGGTCGATATTTTGGATATTCAGACTCAGGCCGTATACCGGATGAAACTCCACACTAACTTCCACCATAACCTGCATGCCGGGTTCGGGGCGTTTGCCTGTCTCCTGCTGAAAATAAGCGGATATGAGTTGCCACTTGTTGCTCCAGCAAGTAGCACGCATCTTGGCAGCAAACATCCCGCGGTCAGCTTTCTCGATGAGTTCGAGGTAGCAATGTCCCTTTTCAGACAGTTGTGCTATCTCGGCACGCACCCAGTAAGTGCCCGGCAACCCCTGTTGGATACATTCGTCCAACTGAGCACATAATTCTGACAGGGAAAGACTGTTCATCGGCGGAAAGTGAAATATTTCTGTCCAAGAAAACTGATGATCACCGTAAGCAGGGTGATGCATATCTTCGAAGGTGTAGGATACCAGGCAAAGTGTTCAACCAGCAGTTTCAAGCCAAAGTAGTTAACAGCCAGGTTCACCGCCACAATTATGATGTACCGGGCTAACTGACGGGCGCCATGGAGTGTGGATTGCGTAAATGTTACATGCTTGTTCAACCAGAATCCGGTCAGTAGCGTGATGGGGAACACAATACAGAGAGAGGCGATATGGGGAGTCAGGCAGACTTGAAAATCAGGTGATTGGAAGACGGGAAGATCGATATATACCAACTCATGCCCGATGATGAAATTGTACGTCAAAAAGTATAGTACCCAGTCGAGCACCATATTCCCACCTCCGCATGCTGCATACCGAAAAATCTCCCTTGGAACGTATTTTTGAAACGGAGAATAGACAAAATCGATAATTTTTGTAATAATTTGTGCTAATTTTTGCATTATGCTTGCATAAATTAAAAAAAAATAGTATCTTTGTGCCGAAAGCGTGTGCAAAGATACGACAAATAATCGAAATTAGCAAATTTTTGCGGTATTTTTTGCATAAAAAGCGCATATTTTGTTGAACCAATCACATCAAGTATGGACTATCACCCGGATAATGCAAGCAGTACGTGCCAAAAAGTTTTTGGGGCAGCATTTCCTCACGGACTTGAGTATAGCCCAGCGTATAGCCGACACCATCACGTTGGCTAACGGCTTGCGTACGCCGGGCATTACCAACGGCGAGCGTATTCCTGTATTAGAGATTGGTCCGGGTATGGGTGTTCTGACCCAGTACCTGCTAAAGAATCCGAACATTCAGTTAACAGCTATTGAGATTGACCGCGAGTCAGTCGCCTACCTGCGTGAGTGGTATCCCGAACTTGAGCTGATAGAGGGCGACTTCCTGAAGATCGACTTGAGCACTATTTTTCCGATGGGTTCGTTCTGCGTCATCGGCAATTATCCGTATAATATTTCCAGTCAGATATTTTTCAAAGTTCTTGAATACAAGGATCGTATTCCCTTGTGCAGCGGCATGATTCAGAAGGAGGTAGCCCAGCGGTTGGCTGCGCACCCGGGTAACAAAGATTACGGCATCCTAAGCGTGCTGCTGCAGGCGTATTACGATATTGAATATCTGTTCACTGTGGGTAGCCACGTATTCAATCCTCCGCCTAAAGTAGAATCCGCCGTCATCCGGCTGACGCGAAACAATCGCGAACGGTTGGGCTGCGATGAGCAGCTGTTCAAAACAGTAGTGAAGACGGCATTCAACCAGCGACGAAAACAGATGCGCAATTCTCTTCAGCAGTTGGTAGGCAAGGGACATCCCCTCCTACAAGAGAATATCTTCACCAAGCGCCCTGAGCAACTGCATGTCGAAGAATTTATAGATTTAACCAACCGGATTGCCGAGGCAATCGCTAAATGAAAATTCAATCATGGCAGAACTCAAAATATTCTACAAGGACAGCGACAAGATCAAAGTAGCCCGCTCCATCACTGCGCTCAAGCAGCTTGACAAGAAAGATATCATCTGGATTGACCTGCTCGACGTATCCGACAAGACAGAGGATACACTGGAGGGATTCCTGAAGATTGACATCCAGGAGGATGAAGAGATGGAAGAAATCGAGATGTCTAGCCGTTATATACAGACGGATGACAGCATCGTGGCGAACTCCAACTTCCTGCATACCAATTTTGACGTTGAGCCCGTCAACTTTATTCTGAAGAACAGCATTCTCGTCACCTCGCATGACCACGAGCTGGGTTCGTTCAACGAAACGGTAAAACGTATGTTCGTCAATACGCGTAATTTCCCTACCGGATTTCATGTGCTTGTTGCACTGATGGAAACCCGAGTGGAGAAAGATGCCGATATGATAGAGGACACGACGGATCTGATTACCGAACTGTCAACCACCATCAATGCCTCTGACCATGTGGATCAGGACATACTGATTCAGATTAAGAACCTTCAGGAAAAAGTGACTATCCTCCGTCAGAACATCATGGACAAACAGCGTGTGATCAGCAATTTCCTGAAGTGCGATTTCTTCCCCGAAGAACTTCAACCGCGATTGACGATGGTGATCAAGGATATCAACTCGCTGTTCGAATACACGCGCTTTGGTTTTGACCGTCTGGACTACCTGCAGGATACGTTCCTCGGTTTGGTTAACATTGAGCAGAACAAGATTATCAAGATCTTCACGGTGGTGAACGTGATTTTCCTGCCGCCTACATTGATAGCAAGCATGTACGGCATGAACTTCACCAATATGCCTGAGCTCGATTGGAAGTTCGGTTATCCGTTCTCCATCGGCTTGATGATTGTATTCACCGTGATTGTACTATTAATTTTCCGAATGAAGAAATGGCTGTAATCATTTTTGATCTGGATGGCACGCTGATTAACTCCATCGACGATTTAGGTTATGCGTGCAATTATGCTTTGGGCGAGGAGGGTTTTCCCACTCACCCTATCAGTGCCTATCCCGGTATGGTGGGCAACGGCATCAACAACCTGATCCGACGCGCCTTGCCTGAAGCAGAACGGACAGAAGAAACGATCTTGCGCGTACGTGCACATTTTGTACCCTATTACGACGCTCACAACACCGACTATACGCTTCCGTACAACGGCATACCCGAACTGCTGAACATTCTCAAGCAGAAAGGTTACCGGCTTGCTGTAGCCAGCAACAAGTACCAGGCTGCTACCGAACGTATCATCGGACATTTTTTCCCGAACATATTTGATTGTGCGTTTGGCGAAAGAGATGGCGTGCCGCGCAAACCCGATCCGCAGATTGTATCGGATATTCTGTCAAGCTTAGGCAGCGAGAACGCAAAACAACCGTTGTTCTACATAGGTGACAGCCTGGTAGATATGCAAACGGCACACAATGCTGGCGTGCCGTTCATCGCCTGTTCATGGGGATTCGTTCCGCGTCAACAATTGGTAGAAGCATCTGTTGAGCAGATAGCCGACTCTCCGACAGATATTCTAAAATTTATTCCGTAGCAAGCAGTTTGTCCACCAAATCACTTGCATCTGCATCCGACTGTTGGTTATCAGCCGGTTGTTGCGTTTCAGGGTCTTGAGGATACATATTGTACCTGTATTCCGGCGGTGTGCCGTAACATGCTGTAACGGTGAATGCCACGCCTGTAAGCATCACCAGACGGATAGCACCCTGAAGAAACTTGTCGATAAATTCCCGTGCCATAGTTTTGACTGTTTGTAGTGGAAAATTTGTGCAAAGGTACAAAATTTTTCTCACATATGCAAATTTTTACGTGGATTTTCCATTTCTCCTAAGTTCCTGTTAGTCAACACTCTCCCGATTCGTCCCTGTGGGAATGTGACGAAATCGGCTATATAGGGACGAAATCACTGCTCAACCTTTCCATCTGACACATCCTTCCGCTTGTAGCTGGAATATTCATTCGTCCAAATGCTTTCCCGGCACAATTTTTGTAGCATTTATATCAAACCTTTATCGATGTTTTAGTAGGTGATTAGTATGTGGTTAGTAGGTTATCAGTAGGTGATTAGTAGATAATTATCCTAATCGAGTCCCTCACTAATACTGTAGTGTACCCCGTTTTTTGGACACTTTAATTGATTAATTATGAGAAAGAAAG
>SAMEA3663077__coassemble_38_pt1 | contig 63499 bp, 52 predicted proteins | sample SAMEA3663077__metabat2_high_PE_010 | metagenome-assembled genome bin SAMEA3663077 (sample SAMEA3663077) | pig gut metagenome | biome: pig gut; feature: pig-associated habitat; material: faeces | place: France | collected 2012
AATGCCTATTAGAAGCATACACACTTTTTGTAGCCTGCATTTTGACTAATAGACCAAAAGAAATACAACAATTTTTACCATGGCATACTTTGATAAATATGGAGTAGAATTCTCCGATGACCGAAAGACATTAGTAAAATGCCCGGAAGATTTTCATGGAGAATATGAAATTCCCGATAGCGTTACAAGTATCGGAGATAAAGCATTTCGGTATTGCAAAAATCTCGTCTCAATCACCATTCCCGGCAGCGTTGCAAGTATAGGAAGTTATGCTTTTTACGAATGCAAAAGTCTCACCTCCATCGTCATCTCCTACGGTGTGACAAGTATTGGAGATTGGGCGTTTCGTGCTTGTACAAATCTCACCACTATCACTATCCCAAATAGTGTTACAGATATTGGTCGTGCCGCTTTTTACTATTGTACTGGTTTGACAAGCATTGAGATTCCCAATAGCGTTACACGTATAGGAGGAGAAGCTTTTCAAAAATGTACAAATCTCACTTCTATCACCCTCCCAAGCGGTATTACAAGTATAGGAGAATTTTCATTCCAGTATTGCGAAAAACTCACCTCTATCGTCATTCCTACCAGCGTAAAAGTCATTGGTGAAAGTGCATTTTCACGATGCAGAAGTCTCAACTCTATCGTCATACCAAATAGCGTTACAAGAATTGGGGATTATGCATTTGCTGGTTGTTGGAATCTTACCTCTATCGTCATCTCTAACGGCGTTACAAATATTGGAGATAGTGCTTTTCGATATTGCAAAAATCTTGTTTCTATCACCCTTCCCAACAGCGTTACAAGCATTGGACGGGAGGTTTTTCGCGATTGTATTAATCTTACCACTATCACTATCCCAAACAGCGTTAAATGTATAGAAAGTCTTGCTTTTTACGGTTGCATTAGTCTCTCCTCAGTCGTTATCTCCAATGGCGTTACAAGTATCGGATATTGGGCATTTTGCGGTTGCAGAAATCTAACTTCTATCGTCATCCCCAACAGCGTTTTAAGTATTGGTGACTATGCATTTGATGGTTGCATGAGTCTTACCACTATCACTATCTCCAACAGCGCTACAAGTATCGAGAAGCATGCTTTCCCGTTTTGCTATAATTTACAAAAGATAATCATACCTAAAGGTAAAAAAGAGAGTTTCAGTCAAATGAAAGGTATAAAAATTGAAGAAGCATCTTTCGAGTAATATGTTAATAATCCGACACCATTGAGAAAGGATATACAATAAACATTGGACAAGTGAACAAAATTAAGCGAACTATCCTAATAGTTATCTGTTCATTGGCTTTGATCATCTTTGTCAATGGCTTATATTGGGCATTCTCCGACATCCAGCAGCGCTGCTACACAAAAGTGCAGAAGACCGGCTATAGCAAGGATGCGCTGAACATGTATGAGAAATGCAGTATGTACACTATCAACCTAGCGATATGCGTGTTCGGCTATCCTTTTTCGAGGGAAGCGACGACACAACAGATATACACCTTGTTTCCTACAAGCAAAGTATATGAGTGGCACTCAAGAGAATTGTTCAAAAACCCAAAGACCCAAACTCTGATGGCGCGCTATCCCAATGCAAACAAGAACCACCCGGTGTATCTAAATTATGGAGATTACTCTATTCAAAATCTCAGTAACGTCCGTTGCGCTTTGGCGGCCAATGGCTGTTATCTGTATAAGGAGGATGGCAAATGGATTATTGCACCGGAGGATTACCTGTTCATTTATCCAAACTTGCGTCAAGTGACATATATAGGTCCATTTAAGGTGCATGAAGGCTTAATCTATTACTTGCAGAAGATAGGTTGGCTCTATATACCGCGATACAAGTGGATATATCCGGAAGAATAAACACTCTATCTATATAAGAATATGAACACTATCAAAACAATATTTTATCTCCTATTGTCTACCCTGACAATTACCCTTGCTTCGTGCGGAAAGAATCCATCCAAAACAAGTTACGACGCATCAGCGCAGAACGATTCAGCATGGGTGCAGGATCAGAAACAAAGTAATCTTCTTGTCAATGGCGCTGAGTTAAACATCCAAAGTGCCTTCCCGCAAATAACGGCATTCACCGACTATGTCTATGATTATTTTCATGTCTTTACATTCTCGGATACAATTGGGATTCTGCAACAGTTAGATATAGAGTTCCCGACAGGCATGAAGGATAAAAAAGTATTGGCAAAGATTCAGGAACAACTGATAGACACCATATTGCACGCGCACTATCAAATTACGCAATTGGATGAAGCGATGGCAAAATACTGGCGTATCGAGCCGAATGATATTGAACTCAAGTCGGTATATCCGCTAATTGTTCCCAATGATTCGGATGAGTATTTTAATTACGGCGGAGTACAGAGTAGGCAATTTGAGCATCTTTGTGGCAGAACATCGTACAATCAAAATGGCTTGTACATAATGCGACACCACAACACTTGGTATGGCGGCGGTTTTCATCATTTTCCGGACACACAATACTTCGCCTTCGATACCCGAACAGGCGAGATGGTGCACTTCACGGATATTTTCAGCGAGGATTATATAGACCAGGAAAAGCAAAAGATCTACAGCATCTCTTATTATGTCCAAAGGGCACTCTTGGACAAGTATCCGAAAATCTCCCTGCAGTATTGGATTCAGGCATCCTTCACCCTTACGCCCACATCTCTTGTCCTGCACTACACCCATTACACCTTAGGCTGCTGGGCAGACGGTGAGCAGGAAGTGGAGATCCCGCTTGAAAGCCTCAAACCGCTACTTAATCCTAAATGGAAACATCTAATTCCCTAAATAGAAAATACTTATCTCCTATGAAAACTCGCAACATGCTTTTTGCCCTCTTAGTAACAGGGCTAACCATTGGCTTCGCTTCGTGCGGAATAAAACAACAATCGGCACACCCGCAAGAACCGGAAATTAGTATCAACGAAAACCTCCAACAGATAGTCGCAGAAGCCGTTACAGCGCGTTTGGCTATCAACCAAGCCGAATGGGGATGCGCTGTGCTCATTGACAAGAGTGGTAAAGTCGTAGCCATGTTCGAAACGGATTCCATTCCCCATATAAATGAATTTATTGAAGTAGGGACAATCCTAACGCCGTTCGCTGTGCTTGCTGCTGCAAGTGCCGGACAGGTTGACAGCACGTCAAAGTTTGCCGTTACCAGATCCGGCTACCGAATAGGCGAAGTGACTATCCATGACAGCCATCCTTGTGACACAACATATTGCATACGCGAAGCTATCGCCATCAGCAGCATAGGTGGCGTTGGCAGCTAACTCCGGCAGACCATGGCTGACCCGCTGGCGGTTGGTCTCGTAGAAGATAGCAGCCTCCAGCAGGTCAGCATCGATATCCGAATCCTGAACCGACTGATTGAACGGTGCATCATCGGTATAGTTACTCCATCACGAGTGTTTTGAACTTGGCGTGGCGTTTCTCGTCCTGCATGAGCAGGTTCATCTTGAACTGTCCGTCGCGTGCGCCTTCGGCTATACACTGTGCCTTGAAGTGCTCGAACGACTCGCGCTGCAGGCGATGAGTGACAGGATCCTTGACGCGGAACGACTCACGTTTGGCTTTGTACTCGATGTTGCTCTGCTGCAGCACCTGATCGACTTTCTGCGTGAACTGCTCTGCCTGCTGCTGTGTGGTGGAGAGGTCCTCAAACTCGTAGTAGAAATGGTAGGCTGAGATGCTGAGGTCAGCAAATCCCACGAAGAACTTAACGGGCATCTGCAGTTCTTTCTCGGCTGTGTGCACCGCCTCGATGAACTGGCGCTCGTGCAGTTTCTCGCCGGTCATGGTAACGATACCGTTGACCTTCTGAATCATGTGCACGGTAGGCGTGTTTACGAAGTTGGGCCCAACTTCCACCAGATCGTTCATGTTATAACGATACAGACCGGCGTAGGTGGTTACGAACGGGCAGTAACGTTTGCCCTGCTCCAGTTCGTGCAGTTGCAGGAAGTGCGGATGCTCGTTCTCCAAGTCATGCTCCTCGATGAACTCGTAGTAGTGGAAATGCGGAAAGAGAACGGTGTTGTTGGTGTCATCGAGCACCAAGCCGAAACGGCACTCCGAAGAGAAATAACCGAACTCCTGGTGTAACATCTGCTCGGGGAACGAATGCTCGAACTTATCGACATACACCTTGGTGTTACCGCACTTCCATGTATTCAGGATCTGCAGGTTAGGCCAGTAGTGCTTGGGCAGCACGGTGCCGTACTTCTGCTTGAGTGCCCGGAGCTCGGCGGCACGTTCGGGATTGGGCTTGAGATAAGGCTGGATAGCCGCGCGAATCTCGGGAGAGATATTCAGGTCCTTGTTGAGCGTGCCATGCTCGATGTCATCGACATACTGGTCGTAGAACTCGTTGACATTGTTCTGCATCTCGACGATGGTTGACGGGTTGGCGGTAACAATCAGGGTAATGTTGCGCTCTATACCCATACGCATGATAGCATAGTATCGCGCGTTGTAATCAGTGATAGAGAACACATCGGCAGGCGAGGCGTAAAGTTTCTTGACAAACTTCGGGCAGTCGCGCTGCGTGACACCGCTGACCGAGCCGAACACCGTGCCGTCGGGTGCATAACCTTCGATCACCTTACCCACGATGCTGACGATCTTGCCGGTGAACACCTTCGGGCGGTTCTTGATAAAGTTAAACAGCCACACCTTGGTCATCTTGCCATAGACTGAGTTGAGGTACACATCGGTGATAGGCACCCATTTCGGCTCCTTGGTGGTGCCGGAGGTGGTGGCGTACATGATAGGTTTGCCGGGGAAGAGCACGTTCGCCTCACCGTTCTTATGCCGCTCCACGTACGGACGCAAAGCTTCATACTCCTGCGCAGGCACGTACTGCTGGTAAAGAGCATATAACTCCTTGTCATCCTTAGCAGCCAGGATTTCGGCAAAATGATGCTCACGGCCATAAACGGTGTCCTTGGCATAGTTGAGAATACCACGCAAGGTCTGCTCGCTTGTGCGGCGCGGGTTGCGGCTGACGGATTTGAGTTTCAAGTATTGAATACCTCCCGCCATTCCGAGCAGGAAGTTGGGAACAAAAGCACTAACTGGTTTTTCCATATTGAAATATTTAGAATTTTATGGTTGATTTTTTAGATTTTTGATTTTAATCAAACTTGCAACGCAAGCAGATGCAAAGGTACAAAAATTTTTTCGAACGCGCAAATATTTTTGCTAAAAAATTACAGTTGTCACTTGCATAATTCAGAATTTTTTAGTACCTTTGTGCCAACTTACATTTGCGATGCCGATATACTCAAAAATTATGGCCCATGTAGGTCGTCTGCTGTTCGAGACTAACGACGCCCTGCGTTTGCGACGCCTGCAGTACGACTGTTCGGGTGTGACCTTCCTTTCCGATGTGCCGTACCTGTCCGACAGCAGCCGTGCACATCTGCTGGATATTATCCGTCCTGACAATGCCTCTGCTGACCTGCCAGTGATAGTGAATATCCACGGTGGCGGACTATTTGCCTCCTACAAGGAAGTGAACACACCGTTCAACTGTGAGTGGGCTCGCCGGGGATATAACGTGGTGAGTATCAGTTACCGTCGCTTGCCGGATACCACACTGGTGCATCAGGTGGAGGATGTGATGGCGGCGTTACGGTTCGTAAGTTCGCATGCCGAGCAATATGGTCTTAACCTCAGCCGTTGTTATCTGATAGGTGACTCAGCGGGTGCGTTGTTGTCGCTATTCGCCTTGTCCATCGAGAGTAGCGTACGCCTGCAACAGGCATTCAATATCCCGCCCTGCGGCATAAGTTTCCGTGCTGCAGCGATGATATCCGTCATGCTGGATACGGTGCGAACAATCCCGTTGTCGTTTCTGGGCAAGGTCGTCAGCAATGCCGATGACCGAGGCAAGTCTTACCTGCCTTACATACTTCATCCTGCTTCGCTGCCCAGCGAAGCACAATTGCCTGCTATATATATGGTAACCAGTGCCGAAGATATCATTCGGCGCGATACGCACAAGTTGGCTCAACTGTTAGGAGAGAAAGGCGTGGAACACTACCTGAGTGATTATCCCAAGCAAGCCGGGCGCAAACTAATGCACGTGTTCAGCGTGCAGTACCCGCTTTGGCCCGAGAGTCAGGAAGTTTATGCCGGAATAGATGGTTTCTTGCGCGCACACTGAGTGATTACTCCATCAGAATCTGAATCTTATTCTCCATCTCCAGCAGTTCGTCGCGTAGTGTAGCCGCGAGGTCGAAGTTCAGATCTTTGGCTGCGGCAAGCATCTGTTTGCGTTTTTGGTCGGCAGCACGTTGCAACTGCTTTAGATCCATCTGCTGCCAAGGTGCGTTTTTCCACCCATCGCGTATGCGCTGTTGTACGGCTTCACGTTCCTTCTCGGCATTGTGGTAGAGCGATGTCAGTGCGCCGGTGTTGATATCTTTGCGTATAGCTGTGGGCGTTATGCCGTGTTCGGAGTTGTAGGTCATCTGTATGGAGCGCCGCCGGTTGGTCTCGTCAATCGTCTGCTGCATGGAATGGGTGATGCGGTCGGCGTACATGATTACCTTGCCGTCAACATGCCGTGCTGCACGACCTGCTGTCTGTGTGAGTGAACGATGGTCGCGCAAGAAACCCTCTTTGTCGGCATCAAGTATAGCCACCAGCGACACCTCGGGCAGATCCAATCCCTCACGCAACAGATTGACTCCCACTAGCACATCGTATATGCCCCGGCGCAGGTCTTCCATGATCTTGATGCGGTCGATGGTATCGACGTCGGAATGGATATATGCCGAGCGAATGTTGTACTGATGCAGGTAATCGTCCAGTTCCTCCGCCATACGTTTGGTCAAGGTGGTAACCAGTACGCGTTGCTCTTTTTCGACACGTTGCTGAATCTCCTCAAGCAGGTCGTCGATCTGATGTTCCGACGGCCGCACATCAATCTCCGGATCAAGCAAACCTGTGGGGCGAATGAGTTGCTCCACCACGATACCTTCGGATTGCTCCAATTCATATTCGGCAGGTGTGGCGGAGAGGAAGATGGTTGCAGCCCCATCTCTACCTTCCCCTTCGGGAGCAGGAGACAAGCCTACCTTCTGTTCCCATTCCTCGAAGGTGAGCGGGCGGTTGTCACGTGCCGCAGGCAGACGGAACCCGTACTGCACAAGATTATCCTTGCGCTTCTTGTCGCCGCCGTACATAGCGTGGATCTGCGGGATAGTTACGTGACTCTCGTCAACTACCACCAGCATATCGTCAGGGAAATAGTCCAGCAGGCAGTAGGGCGGTGTGCCGGGCTCGCGGCCATCGAAGTAACGGCTGTAGTTCTCCACGCCTGAACAGTAACCGAGTTCTTGAATCATCTCGATATCATAATGCACGCGTTCGTCGATGCGTTTGGCCTCCAGTTCCATGCCGGCATTGTGGAAGAAGGTTATCTGCTCTTCCAAGTCACGTTTGATCTCGCCGATGGCTCGTTCTATGCTCTCGCGAGAGGTGCAAAAGATAGTGGCCGGGTAGATATTGATGAACTCAAACTCTTCAAGCAAGTTCATCGTTACCAGTTCGAGAGATGCGATAGAGTCGATGGTATTGCCGAAAAACTCCACGCGTAAGATATAATCGGCGTAAGCAAGGGCTATATCAATCGTATCCCCTTTGACGCGAAACTTGCCTCGTGCAAGTTCCAAATCATTACGCACGTATTGCGCGGCCACCAGGGCTTTCAGCAACTCGTCCATCTGAATAGTCTGACCGCGGTGGATAGACAAACAGTTGAGGCTGAAATCCTGCGGACTGCCTATGCCGTACAGGCAACTGACCGACGAGACGACTATCACATCTTTTCGCCCGGACAACAATGCGGCTGTGGCTGACAGACGCAGACGGTCGATTTCCTCGTTGATACTCAGATCCTTCTCGATATATGTGTCGGTGGATGGGATATATGCCTCGGGCTGGTAATAGTCGTAGTAACTGACAAAATACTCTACGGCGTTGTGCGGGAAGAACGCCTTCATCTCCGAATACAGTTGTGCCGCCAGAGTCTTGTTGTGCGACAGGATGAGTGTAGGCCTGTTGAGTCGGGCAATCACGTTAGCAATGGTGAACGTCTTGCCACTGCCGGTTACACCCAGCAGCGTTTCTGCCCGTGCACCGGACTGTATGCCATCAACCAGTGCATCGATGGCCTGCGGTTGATCGCCCGTGGGCTGATATGCTGATTCTATTTGGAACACTACCGTTGTTGCTCTTTCTGTTGTTGCTTCTTTTTCTCTCTCTTACGGCGTGCATCACCCCAGTTGAAGTCATGCTTGATTACGAAACCTACTCCCTCGACCATGTTCGCTTGACGGAGTGAATATTTGTCAACCGTATGCGTGTAACCTTTCACACGCAACATGCCGTCGGGTGTGATGATATATTCGATATCCAGGTCGCCGAACACGGGTCGGTTGTTCAGGTCGTTGTAGCGATAACCTACGTTACCGTTGATCAGCAGTCGGTCGACGGGCTGGATAGAGAACTGCGCCTCATACTCCTGCTGCGCATCGGACCCCTCGCCGTCGCTGCGGAAATTAATGCCGAAGGTAACGATGTTTGTCAGTTTGCTCAACCAGGAGTTGATTTGCCCGGTTACTGTGGAAGATAGTAGCGAGTATGTCTCGTTCAGACCTGTGGTGTTCGTGCTACGTAAGTATTCCGGAGTAAAGAACCGATTGAATACAAGCAGATAGAGCACCTCGCGCATCAACATATCCTCGCTGTTGATGAACGAGCGAACCTGTGCCTGCACCGTCTCGTCGGATTGTGGCAACTCGATGCCAAACGACAGGATAGGATTGGTGATGTTCTCACGCGCATATATGATACAGTTCACCGGCACGGATGTGCGGTTCGTTTGCAAAGAGCTCAGGTCGTTGCCGAACAGATCCTTGAGTGATGCTACTACATGGTACTTGGCCGTAACATCAAGCCGCATATCCATAGGCCCGCCTTGCCAGGTGATGCTTGAACCATCACTGATGCTGAAATCGCGATGCACCATGTTGCCGAGCGCATACGTTAGACTGCCCTGATGCAACGTAAGCGTGCCTTGCAACTGAAGGTCGCTATTGATTAGATGCACGCGCATGCTGCCATCACCCCGACCGCGTAGCATGTCATCGCTGTTATTGCCGAACTGTGTGAAGAACTGTGTGCCCTGATTAACAGTCACAAACAGGTCAAGATCCAGATTGGTAGTGTTGTCGGGGTTGCGCTTCAGGCGGTTCTTGCTTAGAACTTTCCGCTCTGCATTGTGGTCAACAAAGGTGATGAAACTATTCTCCTTGGCATCGCTTTGACCGCCGATGTTCAGATGGAAAGTTGACCCGTAATCTGAATTGGCATGTGCTGTGAGATTTACTTTCTTCTCATCGCCGAACAGATGTGCATCGCCTGTAGCATAGACCTTGCCGTAGAACGTGGCAGTGCTGCTGTTGGCCAGATCAAGGACAATGGCATTGTCGGCATACATGTTGACATCGAAACTGAAATTGCGGAAATTGGTATGATGCACTGTGCCATCCAGCCGGACTTTGTGCTTCTGATTGTCATACACGATGTGATGCGGGAATCGGATGGATGTGCTATCCATGTAAACAGAGTCATGCACATAGTACCTCACTCCGGTGAACGGTACGACCATGCTTACCCCATGCGGTTTGGCTTCGGCTGTTACCCATGTCTTTTTCTGCCGCCCGAACACGTGCACATGTCCTGAACCACGCCCGGTTATATCGCGCAGGAACGAGTGTGTCCAGTGGTTGAGGAATCCCAGATTGAACGAGTCCGGGTAGATGTGCAGACTCCATGTCTTGTCATCGGCAGGTGTGATTAGTCCGTTCAGGTCTGCAACATGTCGGCCGTTGTCAATCACTTCGCCGCCAATCTCCACGGCTTTGTGCTCGCTGTCCAGTTTAGCCCAAGCATCCATGTCGCCTATCGGACTGCCGTTGAGTCCGGCATCGGCCACATGCAAGTTGGCATTAAGTTGCAGATTGCTCAGTATGCCGTACAACGTAGCTTGACCGGTAATCTTGCCTTGCGCTGTCAGCGTGAATTCAGGCACGGGCGTCAATCCCATAATAGCACTCAGGTCAATATCCTTGAGTTTGACATGGATTGAGTCCTCTTGATGCGTTGATGCTATGCCGTCAACAAAGATGTATTTCTGGTCGTTACCCATCCACAGGTGCTCGACCTGTAGTGCAGTATCGGCTACTGAATAAGTTATGCGTGCAGGGTCAACAAACCACAATGCATTGGCTACGTACAACTCCGATGGCAGGACGTGCGTCGTGATCAGAGGCTTATGGTTGAACTCCTCAAAAGTGGTCAACAAACCCACGTGCCCGCCGTACGCATCGTCGGCATCGTTGTCGAGATTAAGCGTGAGCAGTACCGAGTCGTTCATTGCCATGACACTGAGTAGCAGGTCGGCATCGCCTATGCCTATCGTATCCGGCAGATCGATGTGTGCGGATGTGCGTAAGTTCAATCTGTTCTCACGGTTGTCGGCAGAGATGATAATGTCACTTAGTTGCTGCTTGCCGATGGCCAGTTCAGGTACGATGCCGCTGACTGCCATATGTTGCTTCGGCTCATCAATCATGCCTTTGACGGTCAGACTGCCACTTTGCGAAATATTCGTGGGCAGTACACCGAGCACCTTGTCAAGGTCGTGGGCATACAGGTAGAACGATGCCTTGGTAGTGGCTTTACTCGCCAGCAGACGCTCGCGCATTTGAGCGTCGAACAGGTGTGGAATATATTGCACAACCATTTTTTTCACACTGGTGATGAGCTCTGGATAGCTGAAGTTGCCGGCTATACGACCGACGGCATAATCCGACTCAAGTTTCAGATTGTGCTGCGTCGGGTCGTCTGTCTCCGACTCGGCGGTAATCTTGAGTTGGCGCATCTGCAGCGTGTCGCCATTGTTGCAGAACAGCAGGCTGTCCAAGACTACATAACCGTTGATATGGTCGATGTTCGTGCCGAAGAAGTTGACGTACAAGGTTAAATGTATATCGCTATCCGTCAGTTTGTCCGTCAGATTGAGGGCATCCAGACGCAAGTGTTGAAGCCCGAGTGTGATATTGATGTTCGGTGATGTCTCGCTCATATCCACCAATCCGCTCAAAGAGAGTTGGATGTTCGGATCGTTGCTATTGAACGAACCTTCAATGGTTTCACGGTCATACTTGCCGTCCAGACAAAGGTCGGTATATGTATAATCCTTGTAGGTCAGTTGTTGAATACAGCCTCGGAAGATGCCATGTAGCGGATGATCCTTGGCTACGTGTCCGTTTACCTGCATGTTCAGCGAGATGGCTCCCAAGTCGTTGTTACGCAGCAGGTGTCCCAAACGAAAACGTTTGGTGGCAATAGCTCCATTGAACGCCAATTCGTCGAAGCGGGCATTGGTCTGTGCATGACCGTTGGTGGACAATGTTCCCAATGCGGTGCGGAAATTACCATGCAGATTCATGTCGCGCAGTCGCCCGCTCACTATGCCCATGTAGTGCATCTCGCCTAGCCGATAGACAGGGTCGGGCAGGCTGTAGGGTGCATCGAGTATGTCCGCAATAAAGTCCTGTAGTATGGCAGCCTTAACCAGCAAATCCTGACATTCGGCACGTAGCATCAGACTGTCGTAGTTCTGCCACTGGTAAACTGTGGCAACGCCTCGGAAGATTTGTGTGCCTTTATACGCCACGCATAGGTTGTTCAAGTTGACGGAGTCGCGGTTACCCTCCAGCGCACCTGATATGCTTATTTGGCCGTCAGCGCTTTGTACTTGCGGTAAGAATAGTGCCAAATCGCGGCCGGTGATATGGGTGTCGGATAGTCGCAGATTGAATGATTGGCGGTCGATATGCACGACCTCGCTATTCAACTGCGAATGAGGCAGCCGGATATACAGGCGCGGAAAGTCGATAGCGGAGTCGCTAAGTTGCGCTTGAGCTTCCATCTCGCGGATGGCGAACAATGTCTTAGGTCGTGGCAGACTGATTGTTCGTTGATCGATGATCGTTGCCTGCAGGGCACTGATCTCTGCTTGCAAGCCATCGTTGTCCAAGCGCTGCAAGCCTGCAAGAACATCGGCATCGGTGATGTATAAAGTGTCGTAACGGGCGCGGATGCGGGAAATCTGGATTTCGTCCACTTGTACGGACAAAGGCAGCGAGTCCGGTGGAGTACGATCGGGGTCCTTTAGCGCACGAACCAGAAAAGCGTAGTTTTCGTCATGCAGATTGACATACGGACGATCGATAGCCAACTTGCGAACGGACAATTTTCTATTAATCAGTTCGCGCATACGCAATTGAACATCCACACTGCCGATATAAGCCAGTGTGTCACCCTGTTGGTCTGACAGGTAGATGTCATCGATATGCAGCGTGTTGAAGAACCGGTACTCGACTTGTCGAACATCGATATCAGCGTGTAGGGCTTGCGAAGCTTCTGCTGCAAGCCAACGGACGGCAGCAGTCTGCACTTCGCCGTTGCGTACCAGCAACGACAGCATATACACAACCATCAGGCTGCATATAACCAGTATCGATACTATGTACGCCAATCGTTTCATGAGTAGATAATATACCCTGCTACGCCAGCTAATACGATGAGCAGGATAGGGTGCGACAGGACGCTCAGCGTCCGTTGTAACGCAGGTCGCGGGCTGCGGATGAGTTGGGGCAGAATAGTCAGTACGAACACTGCGGCAAACAAAATCGTGCTATAGGGATCGATGAACGTAGCAGGAGTGACAAGCAGTAACGCTGCTGCGGCTATCAGACCGAGCACGGCAAACCGGAGGTAGCGTAATGTGTTCTGGAAATACAGGTTGTCCGCAAACCGGGTACGCAACACCTGATATACTTTGCACACTGCCAGCATAATTAGCAGTCCCGGCAGGATCATCGCTCCTGTGGCCAGAACACTGCCCCAAACCGACTGGGTGGCGGTGTAACCTACGTACGTAGCACAATTGATGCCTATCGGCCCAGGAGTAACCTGACTGATAGCTACTATGTCTACAAACTCCTTTTCGGTCATCCAACCATAGGCAAGCACCTCATGCTGGATGAGTGATAAGATTGCCAATCCGCCGCCGAAGCCGAACAGACCAATCTTAAAAAAGCTGATGAACAGTTGCAGGTAGAGCATGGCACAATAGTAATAGGATTGTTACTCAGGCTACTTGGCAGCCTTGTTGTGCCGCATCCGGTGATGTTCGCCCAGCCATGTGCATAGCAGTGCCAGAACGATGGTGGCCAGGATGATATAAACCGGACTGACATGTGCCAGCCATATCAACATGGCTGCTGCCAGCGACCATGTCAGCAGTGCCAAGCCTCCGTCGCGGAAAGGCTTGGGGTTGTTGGCCTTCATGACCATACGCAGCAGCGGAGCGGCAATGAGTGCTACTACTGCAGGCCGTACACCTTTCATCACTGCCTCAATGGCAGGTAAATGACTGTAATTGGCAAAAACCATCGCTATGGCGAGTATAATCACAAACGACGGCAACACAGCACCGGCCACGGCTGCTGCCACTGCCATATACGGGTACATCTTAGACAATACTCGACCTTTTGTCGGGGAGATATGCTTTGCTCCTACCTGATAACCGATGAATATGGCGGAGTTGACAGCAATAAGCCCGGGAGCCGACTGCGCCAGAGCAATCATGTTCAGGAACTCCGTCTCATCAATCCATCGGCGGTAATCGACCACCTCACGCTGGATAAGAGGCAACATCGCGTAGCCTCCACCCAGCGTGAATGTGCCGACTTTCAAATATGTCCAGAATAGTTGTAACAGCATTACCTATTGGAGCCTGCAGTGTAGCTCGAACCTACAACCTTGGCAGCCTCTTTGTTCAGAATTGTCGACGGGCCTTTCAGGGTTGTGGCTACCCATTGCTTAGCCTGCTTGTCCCACTGTTGGTTGGTAAAGATCTGCAGAATCTCCTGCTCGGCTTTCGACATCTTGCCGGTCATCTTCTTACGTTTCTTGAAGTCCTTACGCCAGTTCTTCTTGAACTCGTCGGATACGCCGCACACCTCTACAATCTCAATCTCCATCTTGTACTGGCCTGTACCCCAACTCTCGGCATACTTGCCGTCTTCGTCACGGATAGGCATGTACGAACGCGGAACGATGAAGCTCTCACCTACCAAACCGTACTTGGGGGCTTCGCCCTCCTGACGGACGTAACGGAACATGTTGTTCACATCCAACGAAGCGGAGTCAACAGGTACATTCAGCATAAACTCACCCAGAATCTGATCCTTGTGCAGGTCAGGCAGCTGATCCATCCATGAAGAAACCATACGCATCTTCATCGTAAAGTCAAACGACTTGCGGTCAGCATAGGTGAACAGCAGCGGCAGGTCGGTGTTAGGCAGACCGGCTTTGTACGGGTTGATCATGAAGGTATCCATTACCAACTCGAACTTCGAGTGACGAACGATACGGTCAATCTTCTTGCGGTTGATATGGCAGCTGATGTAGAACGTGGTGTCCTCGCCATCCATTGCCAAGCAGCCTATACCGTCGAAGCGCATACCCTTCGGATCCATAGGACCGTAACTTGACATGCAGTTGTAAAAATCGTTCAGATCGGCTATCGTACCCATGGTAATAATCAGCTCGCTCTCCTCCTTAACCATCTCCTGCCACTCTTTCTTGTTTAGAGCATCGAGTTGAATCAGTTTGGTGATAGCGGTTATACCCATCTCCACCAGTGTTGAGATGTAACCGGTAGCTGCACCGGTAGCGGCGCTCAGACCGGCACTCAGCAGGTCGGCACCCAGACCACGGCTCAATGCATCGCGGTCGGCAGATACTTGGCGCTCAATCTCGTCGGACAGATCCTCGCTCGTGTAAACGAAGGTCTGGTACTTGGTGATGTTTTTGCTCTTTCTTTTCGGACCATGGTCTTTCTTCTCGGTCTTTTCGCCTTGGCCGGAACCACCGCGAGACTGACCTGCTACCATTGCGGGTACGCAAAATGCCATCAACAGACACAATGCAGTTACACTAATTGGTCTTTTCATATTCATTAAATTTTAGTGGGTTAATATATCTGTTTTCTTATCTTCGTTTCGCATCACATGTTCGGATTTTGTTTTGAGCAGATTGGTAATTTAGAGAGAATCCAACAATATAAACGCCGCCCAATACCTCGGTGCCGCGTAGGGCAGTTTCGGTTCCTCGCTCACCGTTACATTCGTGCTGTTTCTGCCGCCGTTCTGCCTGAGGAACTTCAGCGGTCGCGCGGCACGCGTGTTGCCCGCAAGTTCTTCTTCCACTTCAGCCATATACTCTTCTTCCTCGCTTATCGCACGTTGTGCCTGGGCGCTGTTCCCGGCGAAGGTCCGAACTCTCTGCTGTGCGTCACGCAGTGCCTGCTGTTTGCTTTTGCCTTGTAGCAAACCTTCGTAGAACGTAGTCATCAGCATTCCTGTAGCTTCGTCGTTCACATCCCACAGACTGATCATCATCGTCTGCACACCGGCTTTTTTCAGACCGCGTTGCAGACCCGCCACACCATCTGCCTCTATGTCGCCCATACCTGTCTGGCAGGCGGAGAGCACAGCCAGTTCTGTCGTGTGCAAATCTGTCAGCATTATCTCTCGCGCTGTAAGCACACCATCGTTTTGTTGAATGCTTGCCCGCCCTGTCCAGCCGGTCTCGGCACCGCTCAGTAGCAGACCTGTTCTGCTCATCGAGTTGTCGGCTACCTCACTGTTTGTGCTTATGCGTATGAACCCTGCACTGCGTGTGCCGGTAGCCATCTGCTGCGCTTTTTCACCTTTGATATAGAAACCGTGAGTGGCAATGTGCAACTGTGTGGGCGATTGACCGGATAGTGCGTAGAAAGCCTCTTCTGTACCTTCGCTCCCGGTCACTGTTTTCGCCCCGGGGTACATGGCGAATATGTTCTGAACCTCTTTGAGCGTCGCGGGCAGATATTGGAACATCTCGCCTTTCGTGTTGTTCGGCCCGTACAACAGACCGCCGAACAAAGTCATATCTTTTCCGCCCGAGTGCTTGGGACGCTGGCAGAGCATACGTGTGGACGACAACCGATACATCTGATACGTGTCGTTCATTAACTTGCCGTCGGCCGTCAGGTATTCAATGCCCATCTGATACATGAACCCGTCGGGCGAGAAGTATATTACTTCACCGTCTTTGGCTTCAGCGGCTGCCAGTACATCGTGCCAGATAGCATTGCCCAATTCCTCGTATTCATAGGCACGGTATAGTTTCTGTATATATTCTGCAAAATCTTTCTGCTTACCAATGTTTACACATTTCGGAGTACTCCAGCCTTTGCGTAGCACCAGCGCCACGAACTGTGCATCGTCGCCTTGTCCTTCTTTGGCAAACTCCACGGCAATCTCATTGCTTTTCATAGCCTTCTGCACGTCTTGCCAGTGATATGTCAGGCTACGCGTCAAATTGCCATAAGCCTGCGAACGGGCGAGCAACTCCTGCTCTGCTGCTTCCAGCTGACTGCTCAACGTTTCTATCTGTGCTCTGTCTTGTGCATCGGTGGGCTGGGCATATATGCCGTCCAGAGTCAGACGAAGCGTACGTAGCTCGCCGAACAGACGGGTTATCTCCGTATCTTTTGCCTCGTGCATGATGCGCTCCAGTTCCACAGCTGACGACAATAGCAGACCTTTGGTCAGCAACTGCTTGTCGTACTGCATGCCGTCAGGACAGGACGATGCTACTATACCTTCCAGTAGCGGAGTCCGCTGTTGTACAAACAGTTGGCGCTGTTGTTCGGTCAGCCATGTGAAGTTCTGTCGCACATCGCGAAGCATCCAATCCAGACATTGCTGCTTGCATTTGGCATAATTGGTGCGGTCGCCCAATGCCAGATAGCACGTAGCCATGTTATTCACTGTGAAGATGTAATCCGGATGCCTCTCGTCCAATACTTTTTTGCGTATTTGTGCAGCCTGCTGCAGACTCTCAAGCGCTTGCTGAAAATCCAATCGGCGGTAGTGGCAGTCGGCTATGTTGTTCAGCGTAGTGGCTATGCTTATATGGTTCGCACCCAGCACGTTGTTCTGTATCGCTAATGCCTGTTCATTGGCGGCCATCGCTTCGTCTGTGCGTTCCATCATAGCCAGACAAGCAGCTTTGTTCACCAGCGCTGCGGCATAAGTAGCGTTGTGTGTGCCCTCTTTTTTGGCAATCATCTCCGCCGCGCGCTCTGCTGTCAGCAATGCCTTGTTATAATCACCCTGACTGAAGTACGTTGTGGCGATGTTCATCATCAGGTCGACATTGTCAGGCGTCATACGCATGGCTTTCTCTTGCATGCTCAGCGAACGGCTATAGTCGCCTATGCGCGCGTAGCAGAGTGCCAGGTTGTTCTGTATAGCGGCATTGGTCGGATCCGATTGCTGCAGACGGCTATAGATGCTTATCGCCCGCTCATAGTCACCGCTCAGGCTGTAGCAACTCGCCATCTCGCTCTCTATCTCTTTCTTTGGCGCCATCGAACCGAACTCGTCCAATATAGCCTGCAGACTCTTTATCGCCTGCTTGTATTCGCCTCGGTTCTTTTGTTCGCGTGCGCCCTCCAGCCTGCATGCGGCAATGTTATGAAAAGCCGTGCTGATATCCGAATCATAGATCAGTCTCAATGTATCCAGCACCACGGCTTGGCGCGTCAGTTGCAAGGCTTTTTGGCAGTCACCTTGCCGGTAAGCCGCTGTGGCCTCTGCAAACATCCTTTGTGCCACGGTCGTATCTGCCTCACGAACAATCGTGTGACGCACTATCTCTACGCGCTCTTCTACTGGCATACTGATCTTAGCCTGCAGATAGGCGCGATTATTTCCCAATTGGGTAAGCTCCGGTGCCGATTCGCCTTTCAGACGCTTGGCAAGAGCTATGGTGTTTTCTGTTGTAGTTAAGGCGGCTTGGTAATCACCGGCTTGCGATTGTGCCGCTGCCAGCGTGGTACTCATGGCCAGTAGGTCTTCATCTTCGGCAATCTGTTTTTGCAGAGCAACAGCCTCCGTCATCAGAGTTGCCGTCTTGGCGTAATCGCCTGCTTTGTAGGCATTCATTCCTTCTGCATACAACGCATCGATGCGTTCGTACAGCGCATCTACCTCCGCTTGTGTCAGAGGTGTCGCGCACAAGGGTGCTACCCACCCGAAGGTGAGCAGCACCGCTGTTACTATGTTCCGATATAGTTTACCCATTATATTGCAATTTTTTCCCTTACCTTCAGGGGGGAGGGTAGGCTTATCTCAAGTAGTTCTCCCACTTCGTGTTCCGCATGTCACCCGACTTCATGAACTCCTCGTGCATCGCGAATGCCAGCGACAGGTTGTGCTGTGTCTGACCGTGCTTTGCATGTTTCAGGTAGTCGCGAAGCATCTCTTTGTACTCGGGAGCAACGCAGTTGTTGATGATCTCCTCGGCACGCTGACGCGGACTCTTGCCACGCAGGTCAGCCACACCTTGTTCGGTCACGATCACCTTCACCGAGTGCTCCGAGTGATCCATGTGGGTCACCATCGGTACGATCGACGAGATAGCACCGTTCTTCGCTGTCGAAGCGGTCGTAAAGATGCTCAGGTAAGCGTTACGTGCAAAGTCGCCCGAACCGCCGATACCGTTCATCATCTTCACACCCGTCACATGCGTCGAGTTAACGTTGCCGTAGATATCGGCCTCCAGAGCCGTGTTGATAGCAATCAGACCCAGTCGGCGGATGATCTCCGGGTTGTTCGATGTCTCTTGCGGACGAAGCAGCAGCTTGTCGCGATAGAAGTCCAGGTCAGCCAGCACCTCGGCCATCTTGCTCTCTACCAGTCGCAGCGAGCAGCCCGAGGCAAACTTGCAATGACCGGCTTTGATCAGGTCGATTACGGAGTCTTGTACCACCTCGCTGTACATCTCGAACGGCGGGATATGCGGGTTCTTGCCCAACTCGCCCAGCACGGCGTTGGCTACGTTGCCTACGCCCGACTGAATAGGCAGGAACGATGCAGGTATCCTTCCGGCTTTCAGTTCAGCCTCAAGGAATGCGGCTACGTTAGCGCCGATCTTCGCGGTCGTTTCATCTACCGGAGTGAATGCCGGAATCTCGTTCGGACGGTTCGTCTTCACTACAGCGGCAATCTTCTTCGGGTCAACCTTGATATGGTCGCTACCGCAACGGTCAGATGGCTTGTAGATAGGTATCTCCTTGCGATAAGGCGGATCCAGCGGCTCGTACAAGTCGTGCATACCGCGCATCGAAGCGGGGAACATCTCGTTTAGTTCGATAATGATCTTCTCAGCCATGTTGCAGATCGTAGGCATGATACCTATACCTGCGGCAGGAACGATCGTACCGTCCTCACCTACATACGAAGCCTCGATGATCGCCCATTTCGGACGAGGCAGGAAGCCGTAACGCAGATCCTGTGCCATGTGGCTCAGGTGCAGGTCGAAGTAATGTGTGCCTTCGGCGTTGATCTCCTCGCGCATCGATTTGTTCGACTGGTAAGGAGTACGGAACTCTACTGCGTGAGCACGTGCCAGCGCGCCGTCGCAACTGTCACCCATCGAAGCGCCGGTCTCCAGACCTACGCGGAAAGGTTTGCCTTCGGCGTGCAATTTCTCGGCACGTTGTGCCAGAGCAAACGGTACCGCCTTGGGCACACCTGTGGCGGTAAAACCACCCATGCCCAAGACGTCGCCGTTCTGTATCAATTCAGCAGCCTGTTCGGCTGTCATAAATGGTAGCATAATATTAATTGTTTATATTAGTTGAGCACTATGGGCTTTGTTTAGAGGTTTGAAATTGTTTGGATGTTTGAGGTTGTTTGAGGTTGTTTGAGGTTGTTTAATATTGTTTGATATTGTTTGAGGTTGTTTAATATTGTTTGATATTGTTTGAGGTTGCTTATTTCTTGAACTTATTTCCTTCAATTTCAGAAGTTTTAAGGTAACGAATCATGTTGGATACTTTAGCCCCTATCCTTTTCGTTTGTTCTGCCAAAGAGGTATATTGATCGGTTGAGATAAAGCCAACATCCATGGCTCGGCATAATTGGCTACGGACCTCACCACATGACCCTTTAGCTACATATAGGAATTGGATAAATTCCTTTTTACCTTCCCGCTCAAAACCTTCCGCTATATTATCCATAATAGATCCTGCAGCGGCTCTTATTTGAGAACGGAAACGTATGTCGCTATTAAACTCAGGAGAATTGGTTATTTGGTATATCTCCTTACTTAAAGTGCGGGATAACTTCCAAATTTCCAAATCCTCAAAGTTATTCAGTGTCATATTGAAATCTCTTTAAACTCTCAAACCTTCAAACCCTCAAACCCTCAAACCCTCAAACAAAGTCCGAAGGACTCAAACCCTCAAACCCTCAAACCTTCAAACCTTCAAACCCTCAAACCTTCAAACCCTCAAACCTTCAAACAAAGTCCGAAGGACTCAAACCCTCAAACCCTCAAACCCTCAAACCCTCAAACCCTCAAACCCTCAAACAAAGTCCGAAGGACTCAAACCAATTATAAAATTACTCAGCATGTCCGTTGCTTCCTAGCACATTGATAATCTTGTGCTTGTACAGCTCCTCCATCAGGTCGCGTGCAGGACCGCAGTACTTACGCGGATCAAACTCACCCGGCTTCTCTGCAAATACCTTGCGAACGGCTGCAGTAAACGCCAGACGGCTGTCCGAGTCAATATTGATCTTGCAAACGGCACTCTTCGCAGCCTTGCGCAGTTGCTCCTCAGGGATACCTACTGCGTCAGGCAGCTTGCCACCGTATTGGTTGATCATATCTACATACTCCTGCGGAACGCTTGACGAACCGTGCAGTACGATCGGGAAACCGGGCAGTTGCTCCATGATAGCGTCCAGTACATCAAAGGCCAATGGAGGAGGAACGAGCTTGCCGGTCTTCGGGTCGCGTGTGCACTGCTCAGGAGTGAACTTGTAGGCGCCGTGGCTCGTGCCAATCGAGATGGCCAGCGAGTCGCAACCCGTACGGGTAGCAAAGTCAACAACCTCTTCAGGCTTAGTGTAGTGGCTAACTGCCGACGAAACTTCGTCCTCTACACCTGCCAATACGCCCAGCTCAGCTTCAACGGTTACGTCATACTTGTGAGCATACTCTACTACTTTCTTTGTCAGGGCAATGTTCTCCTCGTAAGGCAGCGACGATGCGTCGATCATCACGCTCGAGAATCCGAAGTCAACGCAGCTCTTGCAAAGCTCGAAGCTGTCACCGTGATCCAGGTGCAGACAGATCTGCGGATGCTCCCAGCCAAGCTCCTTGGCATATTCTACAGCACCTTGTGCCATGTAACGCAGCAGCGTCTGGTTGGCGTAGTTGCGAGCGCCTTTCGATACTTGCAGAATAACCGGGCTCTTTGTCTCAGCCGAAGCCTTAATGATAGCCTGAAGTTGCTCCATGTTGTTGAAATTGAATGCAGGGATAGCATAGCCCCCCTTGATTGCCTTGGCGAACATCTCACGCGTGTTCACGAGGCCTAATTCTTTGTAACTTACCATAAATGTTTTGTTTTAAGTTTGTTTTGGTATTTTTTTGTTTGTTTCTTTTTTGTTGATTTACTGCACGTTCGGCTCTTCCAATCGTGCGTAACGCAGCAATGCGCTGTGCGTACGTAAGTACACGCGTGCATTGATTAGACCGCAAAGTTACAAAAAAATTATCACATATGCAAATTTTGGGACGTTTTTTTTGCAATTATCGTTTTTTTTTCGTATCTTTGCAGCCGAATAAGTCAATTGTATTCAATGTCCGCGACCTTGTTTGCGGAATAATTTGTATAGATATGCGTACACAAGAAGAATTACAAGGGGTCAGCCTGCTCGGCAACAAGCGCGCAACTATCCCTACCACCTATGCCCCGGAAATACTCGAGGCGTTTGTCAATAAGCATCCCGACAACGAGTACCTCGTTACGTTCCATTGCCCGGAGTTCACCACGCTTTGCCCGTTAACCGGACAGCCGGATTATGCTACTATTGTCATTTCATATATTCCTCGCGAGAAGATGGTGGAGAGCAAGTCGCTCAAACTCTATCTGTTCTCGTTCCGCAACCATGGAGATTTCCACGAAGATTGTGTGAACATCATCATGAAGGATCTGGTCAAACTCATGGATCCCAAGTATCTGGAAGTGACTGGTCTGTTCACGCCGCGCGGAGGCATTCGTATCTATCCCTTTGCCAACTATGCCGACGCTGAGCACCAGGAACTTAAGGCGCAACGTCTGCGCGAGCAATGTTCGGCTAATTTGTGTGAAAAATTGCGATAAACCTATGAAAGACAGCATTATCATACTTTCCGGAGGCATGGATTCCGTAACCATGCTCTACGACTATGCCGACTCTATCGCTGTGGCGCTGAGTTTCGATTACGGCAGCAATCACAACCGCAAGGAACTGCCGTGCGCGGCGTACCATTGCCGGCAACTGGGCATCGAGCATATCATTATCCCGCTGGACTTCATCAAGCGCTATTTCCACTCGTCGCTCTTGGCGGGCGCTGAGGCTATACCCGAAGGCAGGTACGACGATGACAACATGCGTTCTACCGTTGTCCCGTTCCGCAACGGCATCATGCTTGCTATAGCCGCAGGCATGGCAGAAGACCGTAATCTTAGCCGCATACTCATGGCTAACCATAGTGGTGACCACGCTATCTATCCGGATTGCCGACTGGACTTTGTCAATGCTATGTCAGAGGCTGTCGGCAAAGGTACGTACAACGGCGTTGAACTGTTCACGCCTTATACCAATCTTACTAAGACCGACATCGCGCGACGCGGCAAACAACTGGGAATCGATTATGCCAAAACATGGAGTTGCTACAAAGGTGGCGAGTACCATTGCGGTAAGTGTGGCACATGTCAGGAACGCATCGAAGCCTTGCGCGAGGCAGGCATTGAGGATCACACCGTCTATGCCGATGGCAAGTAGGACCCTCATCATTGGGTAACCGCAAAATACCCGTTGGATAACCATAGGATAAAACCCTGTTTTCAGGAATTATATGCTTGTATTATATATATACTATGTATATATATACTTTTGATTGAAAATAACGAAAAAATAGAATATGTTTTACATCCAAAAAACACTCACAATCTCGGCTGCGCACAACCTCAAACTCAGTTATGAGAGCAAGTGCGAACAACTGCACGGACATAACTGGGTTATAACCGTTTATTGCAAGGCCAAAGAACTCAATTCCGACGGTATGGTTACCGATTTTACGCACATCAAGCGTGTCGTCAAGGATACTTTCGACCACAAGTATATCAACGATGTGCTGGATGTCAATCCTTCGGCTGAGAACATAGCCCGCTGGATTTGCGAACATGTCGATAACTGCTACAAGGTCAGCGCACAGGAGAGCGAAGGCAATATAGCTATCTACGAAAAGGATTAACGCCCTGACATTTGCTTGTTGGCTATTTTAGTGGTTATGGCAGGCCTTTGGGGCTATTGTATTTAGTTTTTTTTACTACGCGTGCGTAATACTGTTTATCATATCAACGAGATTTTCTACTCCTTGCAGGGCGAAGGCTTTCACACCGGTCGTCCGGCAGTGTTTGTGCGCTTTGCCGGATGCAACCTGCGTTGTCCGTTCTGTGACACGGATTTCTCGCACTCCGAACCGATGACGGCAGAGCAGATTGCCCGTCGGGTTTTCGACTATAGTACGCATCCGCACACGCTCATCGTACTTACCGGAGGCGAACCGTCGCTGCAGGTTGATAATGAACTCGTTGACGCGCTGCATGCTCATCAGCAGACTGTCACTATTGAAACCAACGGCACTCGCCCTGTTCCCGATAACATCGATTGGGTGACTCTCTCGCCCAAAGCCGTTCCTGAGGCTAATCTTCCACTCACGCAAGCCGATGAATCAAAAGTGGTGTTATCGCATGAACCAAAAGTGGTACTAACGCAGGCTGATGAAGTAAAAATGGTGTTATCGCATGAACCAAAAGTGGTGCTTACGCAGGCTGATGAAGTGAAAGTGGTGTTCACGGAGTCAACGGAAAAGTTGTTGCCGTTGTGGCGAACGACTATCCGTGCTTCGCATTACTATCTTCAGCCTTGTGCGCAACCCGGTACCGAGCCTATTCAGACCAATACCGAGGCTGTCGTGGAATATATTCTCTCTCATCCAGACTGGAAACTTTCTCTGCAAACGCACAAGTACCTGCGCATCCGCTAACCGCATCAAACAAAAAAGACGCCCTTCCGGACGTCTTTTTCTGTAGCGGGACCCAGGATTGAAAATGGCGGGATGCATTTTTGCAGCCGCCATAATCGTTCGAGCGAAGCGAGATAAGACCTTGGGACCTCATAATCATGACTTACGAAGTAAGGCTACAAAAAAAACCACTCGTGTTGAGTGGTTTTCTGTAGCGGGACCCAGGATTGAACTGGGGACCTCATGATTATGAATCATGCGCTCTAACCAGCTGAGCTATCCCGCCATCTCTTTTGGTAGTCCCCGTTAAATCAGGGCGCTTTCGCAAAAAAGCATGCAAAAATACAATAATTTTTCGGTAAATGCAAATTTTGCCCTGACTTTTTTGTCAGACTCACGTGCTTTTTCCTGAATTTGCACATGAAGTTAGCAATTATTCGTCATTTGTGCACATCGGTTACATACAAAGTCCCGTCGTCCACGCGAAAATGTATGTTCCACCCGGCATAATCGATACCGTAGATACGTTCGGGGTCGTTGTGATACGCAGGACGCGGGTCTTGCTCAAGGATCTCGCAGAGCTCTTGCAACGGAAGATCTTTCGGCAGAGGCTCAGGCCAAACGACTTTCAACATCCGTCGCGGAGTGGCATCCACAAAGCCGTCACGACTGTCGGGATGAGAGTCGCAATAGCGGAGATAAGGTTTGATATCATAGATAGGCGTTCCGTCCATCATATCTGCTCCCTCGACAACCAACACCGGCCCTTCTGCCGTATGCTCGACCGCCACAAGTCGCACAGATGTCAGTCCGAGCGGATTAGGTCGATAGGGCGAACGCGTAGCAAACACGCCGACACGAATATTGCCACCCAAGCGAGGCGGACGGACGGTCAGAGACTGCGTGTCGGCAGCTTCGTGGAAGCCCCACAAGAGCCATAAGTGCGAAAACTCCTCAATGCCACGAATGGCATCGGCAGAGCGGTAAGGCGGACAAAACACGATGCGCGTACGAAGAACCGTGTGAGCGCTTGCCTGACGCGGAATGCCGAACTTGTCGGTAAACCCGTTACGGGCATAGGCGATGGGGTGTATAGTGAGTGTTGACATATGCTCAGAGGTGGTAAAACAGATTTGCGACTACAAAAGTACAACATATTTTTGATATATGCAAGTGACAACGTGAAAAAAATCACTCGCAGCGGTAAAAAAACTTGCAAGTTTGTATTTTTTTTCGTATCTTTGTAGTCGCATTACACTCTAAAATTCTATTCTATGTTTATTATTGGCATTGCCGGTGGTACCGGTTCCGGTAAGACAACCGTAGTCCGCAAACTGACTGAGCGCCTGCCGAAGGGCGAGGTGGTCGTTATCCCCCAAGATTCGTATTACAAGGACAGCAGTCATGTGCCTGTTGAGGAACGTCAGAATATTAACTTCGACCATCCTGACGCATTCGATTGGCCTTTGCTCGCAAAGCATATATCCATGCTTAAGCAGGGCGAGGCTATCGAGCAACCTATTTATGATTATATCACGTGTACGCGCCAGAAGGAAACGATTCATATCGAGCCAAAGGAGATTATTGTGGTTGAGGGAATTATGGCCTTGAACGACAAGAAACTCCGTGAGCAGATGGACTTGAAGATCTTTGTTGACGCCGATGGCGACGACCGCCTGATTCGTGTTATCAATCGTGATGTCATCGAGCGCGGACGTACAGCAGAGGCTGTGATGGAGCGCTATCAGCGTGTGCTCAAACCTATGCACGAGCAGTTTATCGACCCATGCAAGCGCTATGCTGATGTGATCATTCCGCAAGGCGGACACAACAATGCTGCTATCAATATGATGGTTAAGTTTATCAAGCAGGAACTGAGAGAACGAAGAAAAAACGATACTGAAAATGCATAAGACCTTTTTAGCCATAGCGGTCGGACTGCTCTTGTCCGCCCAGGCATCGCTGGCGCAGGTGTATCTTGACCCGCAAGCGCCTTTGGAGCAGCGCGTCGAAGATGCGCTCAGCCGTATGACACTCAGCGAGAAGATTGCCATCATCCATGCGCAGAGTAAGTTTTCATCGCCCGGAGTGGCGCGACTGGGTATACCCGGACTATGGTGCACCGACGGCCCGCATGGCATACGTGCCGAAGTCAAGTGGGATGAGTGGGATCAGGCCGGCTGGACGAACGACAGTTGCATGGCTTTTCCTACACTGACCTGTCTGGCTGCTACGTGGAATACGGAGATGTCGTTGCTCTATGGCCGCAGCATAGGCGAAGAAGCCCTGTATCGAAACAAGCAGGTGCTGCTTGGACCGGGCGTGAACATCTACCGTACACCGCTCAACGGACGTAACTTCGAATATATGGGCGAAGACCCTTGCCTGTCAGCCACCATGGTTGTGCCATACATCAAAGGTGTACAGCAGAACGGCGTTGCCACATGCGTCAAGCATTTTGCTCTGAACAATCAGGAGGATGGGCGGCATGTAGTGAATGTTACACTCACCGAACGCGCGCTCTACGAGATTTATCTGCCCGCTTTCATGGCTGCGGTGCAGCAGGGAGGCTCGTGGAGTATAATGGGGGCATACAACCGCATATGGGGACAATATGCCTGCCATAACCATCGTCTGCTTGTGGATATACTGCGCGGCGAATGGGGATTTGACGGAGCGGTTATATCCGACTGGGGAGGCGTGAGCAATACCGACGAGGCTATACGCAACGGTTTGGATCTGGAGTTCGGTTCGTGGACTGACGGACTGACCGAAGGACGATCGAACTCCTACGACTATTATTATCTCGCCAATCCCTACCTAAAAAAGATTCAGAACGGAGAAGTTGGAACGCAGGAACTGGATGACAAAGTGCGTAATGTGCTGCGACTGATCTTCCGTACATCGATGAACCCGAACAAAGGTTTTGGTTCGCTCTGCTCAGATGCACATGCCAAGGCTGCGCGTGAGATCGCAGGCGAAGGTATAGTACTGCTCAAAAACGATGCGGTGGGCAAAAAGAAAGCCGCACAACCTGTTCTGCCGATAACTGCCGACAAACGAACAATCCTCGTGGTGGGCGAGAATGCTATCAAACAGATGACGGTAGGCGGCGGCTCCAGTTCGCTGAAGGCTAAATATGAGATTTCGCCGCTGCAAGGCATACGCGAGCGCGCCGCACTGAACAATGCCGAAGTTCGATACGTGCGTGGATATGTGGGAGATATAGGCGGCGAGTACAATGGCGTAACCACAGGTCAGGATCTGCGCGACAACCGCACGCCGGCTCAACTGACCGAAGAGGCGGTGAACGCCGCCAAAGAGGCAGATGTAGTTCTTTTCATAGGCGGACTGAACAAAGCCGACCATCAGGATTCAGAGGGTTACGACCGCTTGCAGTACAACCTGCCGTATGGTCAGGACGAACTGATTGGCGCGCTGAGCAAGGCGAACAAGAATCTGGCTGTAGTCATATTGAGCGGCAACGCGTATGCTATGCCGTGGCTGAAAGACGTGCCTGCGCTTGTTCAGGCGTGGTTCAACGGCTCGGAGACGGGTCACGCTCTGGCAGATATATTGTTTGGTGATGTCAATCCTTCGGGACACCTGCCGTTTACTATCATGCCTGCATTGGAGGATTATCCGGCGCATCAGTACGGCGCTGAAGCTTATCCGGGGGTAAACAACGAGGTGGAATATAAAGAGGATATATTTGTAGGCTATCGATACGCTGACCTGTACGGACAGAAGAAACCTGTTCGTTACACTGCTGACGGGCGCGAGTTCAGTATCAATCCGCCGAAGCATAAACCGCTGTTTGCCTTTGGCCACGGACTGAGTTATACAACGTTTGAAGTGTCAAATATCTGTTTCCGGGAAAGTTCTACCACCGGCAAAAACTGCGTAGCGGTCAGCATCGCCAATACCGGCAACAGACAAGGTAAAGAGGTGCTGCAACTGTATGTGGCTCCGCGTAAGTCCGGTGTGGTGAGGCCGAAGAAGGAACTCAAACAGTTCTGCAAAGTTGAACTGGAGCCCGGACAAAAGGCCGGTGTGTTATTCGAACTCAAGGACGATATGTTCTGCTACTTCGATGCCGAGAAACATGAATGGGTGTTGGATAAAGGTACGTACGATATATATATCGGCACATCGTCCGCTAACCCGGAAACGAAAATCGAATATACTGTCAAATAAATGAAAAAGATTGTTTTTCTACTATCCGCCATGCTGCTGACTATCGGTCTGCAGGCGCAAAATACTATCGTAGGTGACTGGATGACCGTGGACGACAAGACCGGTGACAACTATTCCATTGTTACCATCTATCAGGAGAGCGACGGGCTGTATTATGGCAAGATCAGCAAGATGCTGATGGGACCGCAGGATTATACGTGCAGCATGTGCGAGGGCGAAGATAAAGATGCTCCTGTTTTGGGGATGGTAATCATCCGCGGCATGCACATGGAGAAGGGCGAACTGCGCGGAGGCAAGGTGCTTGACCCGAATAACGGCAAGTTCTATTACGGCAAGATCTATCTCAAGGACGGCAAACTCGTGTTGCGCGGTTCAATGGACAAACTTGGAGTGTTCGGACGTAACCAGACTTGGATACCGGCGAAATGACAAACCGTCCGTTATATCTGGCTCCGATGGAGGATGTGACCGATCCGGCATTCCGATTGCTGTGCAAGCGATTCGGGGCAGACAGGGTATATACGGAGTTCGTTAATGCCGATGCTATCGTTCGCGATGTGGCTTCTACGATGCGCAAACTCCGCATCAACGATGCCGAACGGCCGGTGGCTATACAGATATACGGCCGTGAACCCGAGTCGATGGCAGATGCCGCACGTATCGTAGAGCAGGCCAAACCGGATATCATCGATATCAATTTCGGTTGTCCGGTCAAGAAGGTTGCCGGCAAGGGCGCCGGTGCAGGATTACTACGCGACGTGCCTAAGATGCTGGATATAACCCGTGCTGTGGTTAGCGCCGTCAAGACGCCTGTGACGGTCAAGACGCGTTTGGGCTGGGAAGACAAGTTGCTATATCTTGACGACGGTACGCCGTTCATAGTCGATCTGGCTGAAAGATTGCAGGATTGCGGTATCAGCGAGATTGCTATCCACGGACGCACACGTTCGCAGATGTATCGAGGCGAAGCAGACTGGACATTGATTGGAGCGGTCAAGAGCAATCCGAGGATGCATATACCGGTAATAGGTAACGGAGATATCACTACGCCAGAGCGTGCCAAAGAGTGTTTTGACCGGTTCGGAGTGGATGCCGTGATGATTGGCAGGGCTACGTTCGGCTGCCCGTGGATATTTGAAGATATACGCTGTTATATGGACGGCAAACCTCTGCCGCATCGCACAATGGCGTGGTGTATGGATGTGCTGAAGGAGCATGTGGATCGCAGTATAGATTGGGTGGGCGACGAGCGCAAAGGGATAGTGCACAGCCGCAGACATTTTGCGGCGAGTCCGATACTTAAAGGGCTACCTAATTTCCGACAAACACGTATCAGCCTGCTCCGCGCAGATACGCGTGATGAGGTGTTTGGGATAATGGATGATATAGTTCGCGACTTCGGTCCGCTGTTTGATAGTGGTGAATATGACAGTCAGTCAGTTTGTGGATAAGTATGCTTTGGTGCTGTCGATGGTGATCGGTGCAGCAGGCTTCTCGCTGTTCAGGCATCTTACACCCATCTTGCCACCGATGATTGGGCTGATGCTGTTCTTCACGTTCTGCAAGGTCAACCCTTTGGATTTGCGATTGCATGCCTGGCATTGGGTTGTTCTGGTCACACAGATGGCACTGACGGCTGGTTCGTATTACGGCAGTGTGGCGTTGTGCCGATACTGCGGTGTAGGGATTGAAGATACGGCTATAATCAGTCAGGGACTGATGGTATGTTTTATTATGCCTACCGCTACTGCGGCACCTATTATTGCCGGCAAGTTGGGCGGCAGCATACAGAACCTGACGGCGTTTACGCTGCTGAGCAATGTGGTTACGGCAATTGTTGTGCCGGCGTTCTTCCCGTTGGTTCATCCCGACGGGCAGATGGCGTTTCTGACCGAGATGTGGCTTATCTTGCGTCGTGTAGCACCGTTGTTGCTGTTCCCGTTCCTTGCCGCTTGGGCGATGAGGCTGATATACGACGGATGGCAGCGGCACAAGGGTTCCGACAAACGGTTCACCCTTACGCGTGCGTGGGCGCAGGTGCCTTTCTATCTTTGGGCAGGCACGCTAACCATACTTATGGGCGATATCACGTACACATTGCTGCATGCCGAGTATAGTTGGTGGGCTTTGGCAGTATTGTTCGCAGGTTCGCTGATCGCTTGCCTGGCGCAATACTTTATCGGTAGGGGAATAGGTTACCGCCTGCCTGCGCCCAGCAAGGGTAAGGAATATAAGGATGTGGTGATTAATCCCGCTGCCGTGCCTACGACTATGGCGGGCGTGAGCCGCATCACAGCAGGGCAGGCTTTCGGGCAGAAGAATACTACGCTGGGCATTTGGATGTGTCAGGTGTTCCTCAATCCGCTCAGTGCTATCGGTCCGGCGGCATACATCATCTGGCAGAATGTGTTCAATTCCGCGCAATTGTACAACGCAGCCAATTACAAAAGTGACCGATAAATGACCAAGTGGTAAATAACCAAATGAACAAATCAGTTCGTATCATATCCCCTGCGGGAGCCTTGGATGACGCTATTATCCGTCAGGCTGCCGCACGTCTGGAGAGCGAAGGCTTTGATGTGGCTATTGCGCAACATGCTTGCAGCAGGTGCGGACGGTTTGCAGCCCGCCCGGAGCAACGTATAGCCGATGCGGTGGATGCGCTGACTGACCCAATGGTTGGATTGGTGCTTTGTTCGCGTGGAGGATACGGATTGCAGCAGATTGTTGATCAAATAGAATGCGGCGTGCGCGAGCGCGGGTATAACGGTGCGGCGGTTCTGGGCTTCTCCGATGTAACCGAGTTGCATCAACTCATTGCCCGCCTGGACGGTGCTTCGATACACGGTATCATGTGCAAACCTATAGCCACCTTGCCGGATGAAGCCGAGCCTTGGCAACGCCTGCTACAAGTACTGCGGGGAGAGAGCTTGGTTTATGAGATTACTCCGCATGAGTTGAACAGATCGGGTGAGGCTGCAGGCATACTGCGTGGCGGAAACCTGGCGGTGCTATGCGGACTATGCGGCACGGAGTATGATTTGTACAGGATTGTAAATGCCGACCGTGAGCAGGGCAGACAGACATTGCTGTTCATCGAGGATGTGGGGGAACCGCATTATAAGATTGACCGCATGATGCATCAGTTGCGCCTGAGCGGAGTGCTGGAGGCTGTGAGTGGAGTGATTGTCGGGCAGTTTGCCGACTGCGATGATGATCCGGATATGGGTTGCACGCTGCAGCAGAGCATAGCAGCCGTGTTACAGGAGTATGACTGTCCTGTGCTGTTCGGTTTCCCGGCAGGGCATGTGACGCATAACCTGCCACTGACTTTCGGGGTTGAAGCGTCACTGACGGTCACAAAAAAAGCAGGTCAGCTGACCTGCTCCGCGCTCCCTCTAGGACTTGAACCTAGGACCCCCTGATTAACAGTCAGATGCTCTAACCGACTGAGCTAAGGAAGCATTTTTGCTAAAAGCGGATGCAAAGGTACGACATTTTTTTGAAATATGCAAAATTTCTGCGCGAAAAATTGCACTATATAGCGAAAAACATAGCAAATTGTAATATATGAAACGCATTTTAGGTTTAGGAAATGCCCTAACGGACATGTTGATGCAGGTGTCCGAGGATGATCTTCGCGAGTTAGGATTGCCTAAGGGCAGTATGAATCTTATTACGATGGAGCAGGCCAGACTAATCCAAGCACGGTTTGCTTCGGTGCGCAAACACATGGTAGCCGGCGGTTCGGCGGCAAACACTATCGCTACCATTGCTGCTTTGGGCGGCAAGGCTGCTTTCATCGGCAAGCTCGGTGCTGACGAGGTTGGTGAGTTCTATCGCGATGACATGGTTAAGAGTGGGGTCAAGCCGTTGCTGCTGACTCATCCGCAGTTGTTGTCAGGATGTTCGATCGTGCTTATCACGCCTGACGGCGAACGTACTTTTGCCACGTATCTCGGGGCTTCGGCGGAGATGCAGGCGGACGATATCACCAAGGAGGCCTTTATCGGTTACGATATTTTCCATATAGAGGGATACATGGTTCAGAACCACGAACTGATTGAGAAAGCCATCCGTCTGGCTAAAGAGGCAGGATGCATGGTTAGTCTGGATCTGGCATCGTACAATGTGGTCAACGAGAACCACTGTTTCCTAAAAGAACTGATTCGTCAGTACGTGGATATCGTGTTTGCCAACGAGGACGAGAGTTTCGCCTACACCCATCTCAATCCCGAGGAGTCGGTTGCGAAGATGGCCAAGGAGGTGGATATAGCGGTAGTCAAGGTCGGAAAACGCGGTTCGTATGTTCAGCAGGGCGAACAGCGTTATCATATAGGTGCTATCACTACATCTTGCACCGACTCAACCGGTGCAGGCGACCTGTATGCCGGAGGCTTCCTGCATGCTCTGGCTGACGGGTTCGATATACACAAGTGCGGTGAGATAGGTACAATTGCAGCCGGACGTGTGGTGGAGGTGATTGGAACCAAACTGACCGAGGAGAACTGGGATGAGATTCGCCGTATCTGCGCCCTGTACAGGGGATTCATGATGCGTTATACAATTGAGCAGTAGCGCTGTGGCGTAATCATTAGGCTCGATGAAATGATAATATGTTTACTAAATAATTTACTGCCTTGAAATACTTTTACTACCTGTATCAATATCTGATAGCATTGCCGTTGTTCACGTTGATTACGATGTTCACGGCTATCACGACTATCATTTTTCAGCATTGGCGTAACAGTTGGTGGTTGCACGCCATACAGGCGTTCTGGTCGCGTTCGTTCTTCTACCTGCTGTTCATCCCTACGCGCGTGACGGGGTTGGAGAACATCAACAGCCACACTTCGTACGTGTTCGTGGCCAACCATCAGTCGATGGCGGATGTGTTTCTTATCTACGGCTGGTTGCCGGTTATCTTCAAGTGGCTGATGAAGGCCGAGTTACGCAAAGTTCCGTTCATCGGTTCGGGGTGCAAGGCTGCCGGACATATCTTCGTCAAACGCGGTAACACGGCTGCGGCTGTGCAGTCGCTGAAGGAAGCGGAGCGCGTGTTGCATGACGGCGTTTGTACGGTTATCTTCCCCGAGGGTACACGTTCCATCGATGGGCAGGTCGGACGTTTCAAACGCGGTGCACTGCAGATTGCGCTGGATCTGAAGTTGCCTATCGTGCCTATATCGCTGTCGGGCTGTTACGAGGTGATGAGAAAGGGAGAGTACTATGCCAATTGGCATCCCGTACACATGCATATCGGTAAGCCGATAGATATTTCTACGCTTGCTGAGGAAGATACGCAACAGGCTATCGAAGAGCTGCGCGAGGCAGTGATTGCCGGCATTGACCAACAGTGCGCGCACTGACGGATGCTATACTCCGAAAACAAAGGGTGCTCAGAAGCGCCCTTTGTTTGTTTCATACTCCCGCAGTATAGCCGTGCGTATTTGGTTACGGCTTTGGCTGAGTTCGGGGTCGTCGATGAACTTGTTGTACAGGCGGCGGATGCGGTCGTATAATGCTCGGCGCTCATTGGCTATACGTTGCAGGTCGTTGGGGTATGCACGTATCTATACGACCGCGACTCTGGTATTCGGGTTTGGGGTCTAAGAGCATCCATATGTAATTGAACGAACTGACTGCTGCCATAATGATTAAATAATTATAAGCGCTGCGCCCTGATTCGCGTACGTGTGCGTGCGCGCTCTCTCAGAGACGTTTAAGGCGCAGCGCTTTTTCTTTTTCTTTTTCTTTTTTTGGTTCTTTTTTTCTTTTGCTTTTTCTTTTCTCGCGTTGCTCGAACGATCTGCTTCGCTGTATGCTTTTTGTCGGTTCAGCCATGCGGCATGCCAGTTGATGCACTCGTTGCGCTGCGCGGAGTTGAGTCGAACCATAGTAGGGGGATAGTAGGGGGATAGTAGGAGCATTGTACATCCATTAGTGCATTTTCCTGTATCCCTCCGCATTCGTTTAGTGCTCGCCGATGACCCGGCGAGTGTTCCCCCCGCATTCATCTTCCCCCGTAGGGTCGTTCCTTTCTGCGGCATTCTTGCCGCAGTTATCTGTTCGCTAGCGTTCGTTCCCCCCCCCTAACCCATAACCCATCACCGGTACCCCATAACCTTCCCCCGTAACCCCTTCCGGCCGAAAATGACATTTTTCGCCTTCGTTTTTGTGATTTTATTTGCTTTTATCAAATTTTTTCCGTAACTTTGCATCGTTTTTCAGAAACCCCCGTCACCCATCACCGCTAACCCGTCACCGGTAACCCATAACCCATCCCCCGTCACATCGAACCGAGAGAACATCGAGGGAATGTCGAGGGAACATCGGGCGAACTCTGAATCACCAACCTACACCGTTACACCTACCGCTTCAAGAACCGAGGCGGCAGTAACAAGTCTAACACACAAAACAATGAACAAGTTTAGCATAATAGCCCTCATACCACTGACTGTGGCACTAGCTCTCACAGCCTGCGATTACTAAAAAATGCACATACGTACAATTTTTCTGCGGGAATGTTTGCAAATATGCATTTTTTTTCGTACCTTTGTGAAATCATCTTTCTACTAAACAATAAATCTATAATATGAAGAACTCGTTTTCGTTTATAGCCTGTCTGTGCATTGCGGTGCTCGTTGTTTCTGCGGGCTGCCGGCATGAGAACACAGCCTGCGAGGATGCGCAGATGCGCGTGTATATCGACCGCCTGATGGCACAGATGACACTCGAGGAGAAACTTGGGCAACTCAACCTGCCTGTGACCGGCAACATCGTCACCGGTGCGGCACGCGAGAGCAACGTGGCGGAGGATATACGCAGGGGTCGGGTAGGCGGACTATTCAACCTCAAGGGAGTTAAACCTATCCGCGAGGTGCAGCGCATAGCCGTAGAAGAGAGCCGTCTGGGAATACCGCTGCTGTTCGGCATGGATGTTATTCATGGCTACGAAACCGTCTTCCCTATACCGCTGGCACTCGCCTGCTCATGGGATATGGACGCCATCGAGCAATCGGCACGTATCGCTGCCCGCGAGGCTACGGCCGACGGTATATGCTGGACGTTCTCGCCGATGGTGGACGTCAGCCATGACGGCCGATGGGGACGTATCAGCGAGGGCAGCGGAGAAGACCCCTATCTCGGTAGCCGCGTAGCCGAAGCCATGGTGCACGGCTACCAGGGCACATCGCTGACAGACTCCGCAACGATGATGGCGTGCGTCAAGCACTTTGCTCTGTACGGGCTGGTGGAAGCCGGACGAGAGTACAACAATGTCTATCCCGACGATTTCCACGCCTTCAACGAATATATGCGCCCCTACAAAGCCGCCATCGATGCAGGCGCAGGCTCGGTGATGGCTGCGTTCAATACAGTGCACGGCATACCCGCCACCGGCAACCGCTGGCTCCTGAACGACCTGCTGCGCGAGCAGTGGGGATTCCGCGGGTTTGTGGTGTCGGACTACACCGCTCTGGAAGAACTGCAGGAGAACGGCGTATGCGCATCGCTCGAGCAGAGTGCTATACAGTGTTTGGACGCCGGGCTGGATATGGATATGGTGTCCAACGGGCTGGTGTCGCTGGCTGATGCCGTACGCGGCGGACGCTGCAGCATGCAGCAGGTGGACGCTGCCTGCCGAAGGATGCTTGAGGCGAAATACCAACTCGGGCTGTTCGACGATCCCTACCGCTACTGCGATACTACACTGCGCAACTCGGTCATACTCAGCGATACACATCGCGCCGTAGCACGACGTATAGCCGGCGAGAGTATGGTGCTACTCAAGAACGACAACCGACTCCTCCCCCTCAGCAAACGTGGCACGATAGCCCTGATCGGCCCCCTGGCAGACACGCGACCGAACATGTCGGGCACATGGGCTGTGGCTGCTGTTCCCGAGCGCTACAAGACTGTACGCGAAGGACTACAGGACGCCCTGCAAGGCACAGGCGCACGGCTGCTGTACGCCAAAGGCGCCAACCTGATGTACGATGCTCAGGCGGAGGCTATCGCTACGATGTTCGGCCGCGAGATGCGCGACCCGCGTAGTGCCGAAGCAATGCGTGCCGAGGCTATGAACATAGCCCGACAGGCTGATGTGATCATCGCCGCCATGGGCGAAGCCAGCGAGATGAGCGGTGAGTGCTCATCGCGTGTGAACATCGAGATGCCCGACGCACAGCGTGATCTGCTCGTGGAACTTGCCAAACTAGGCAAGCCTATCGTGCTCGTGCACTTTGCAGGTCGGCCGACCGTGCTGAATTGGGAGACCGAACATCTGCCCGCCATCCTCGAGAGCTGGTTCTGCGGCAGCGAGAGTGCCGACGCTATAGCCGACGTGCTGTTCGGCGATGTCAATCCGTCCGGCAAGCTTGTTGTGCAACTGCCACGGCACGTGGGGCAGTATCCGTTCTCCTACCGTCAGTACCGCACATCTCGCCCGAACACCGGCGGAGGATTCGGCAAGTTCAGCACCTGTTATGCCGACGTTAGCAGCCATCCGTTGTACCCGTTCGGCTACGGACTGAGTTACACGCAGTTCGAGTACACGAACTTCTTCCTCACCGACAGCATCATGCCGCTTGACGGCAAGGTGGAGGCACACGTCACCGTTACGAACACCGGCGAACGCACAGGTGCGGAGATCGTGCAACTGTACATCGGCGACCGCGTGGCGAAAGGCGTGAGGCCGTACAAAGAACTGCGGGGCTTTGAGCGCCTGACGCTGCAACCCGGAGAGAGCCGTGAGGTGGTGTTCACACTCGATGCCGACTTGATGGGCTACTACGAGCCTTACAACCTCACATGGACGCTCGAGCCCGGAGAGATAGAAGTGATGGTAGGCGCCAACAGCCGCGACACGCAGATGCTACTGCTGAACGTTAAGCAATGAATACAAAAATGCAGGTCGCTGAAACCTGCATTTTTGTTTTACTGTATATATCTTGTGTCTATTCTTGTTTGACCGGAGCCCACGTGGTGTTGGACGTATGTCCCAGATACTGCCACTGCGCCTTGATCAGTTGTACTCCTTCCGCTAACGCCAGCGGTGCACTGTACGTGGCTTGCTCTGTATGACCGTCGGCGTACTCCAGCGTATAACTGATTGCTCCTGCGGGATAGATGCTGTTCATCCATATAGTCCCGTCTTGAATGCGTATTCCCGGTTGCATGAGGTGGAAGTTCTTCCCCTCAGCCGCCAGCATTGGCAGGTACTTTCCGTACACCAGATTGGCGTACTCGCTGACAGAGAGCGGACTTTCCTGATAGTTCCAGCCGCGCTCGCTCAAACCGAACATCTTCGGATACAGTTGCCACTCAACCTGACTGAAACTGCGTATCACTTCCGCCCATAGTTGGGCACTTATACCTATCACGTTCTTATGAGTCAACGCCTGCCAGTCAAAGGCGTCAAACTCATCGGTATAACCTCCCCAGTTCAGACCTTTCTCCTCGTGCTGGTGGCAGTAGGCAAAGTCAAAGTACAGGTGGTTGGCTGTGGCCAGTACTACAGGGTAACCGTCGTCTGCCATCTGTTGGGCTTTCTGCAAGCCGTTGTGCCAACTGTAGCAGATAGCACGGCTGTCGGGGGTGCAGAAGTGCGTCATCTCTTCCCAGCCTGCAGGTTGCAGGTTATGCTCCTTCAGTATGTCCAGTACACCGTTGATAAACGTCTGGTGCTCCTCACGCGTCAATGCGCCATTAGGTACCTCGTCACCACCGATATTGAACACTTGTAGCGGATAACCTGCCTCGTTGTGCATGTCAACAAACGCTTCAATCACCGTACGCATAACCGGCAAAGCCTCAGGCCGGGTGACTGCAATCACGTTGTCGGTATAGTTCTGTGCACTCAGATATTGCCGGCTCTCCAGAACGGAATCTGTGAGTACGTCGCCCATGGCTTTTTTCATAGCGCGCATATGTCCGGGCATATCGATCTCGGGAATCACGCGTATGTACCGCTCACCGGCATAGCGAACCAACTGTATGTACTCCTCGCGAGTCAGATAGCCGTTGGCGGTCGAGTGCATGTTGTTGGCGTCCCATCCGCCGCAGTAGAACGGATACAGACACGTAGCCTCATCGGTTGTGTAACCGCGCGACGAGCCGTTGGCGGTCAGTTGGGGCAAAGCTGGTATCTCGATGCGCCAGCCTTCGTCGTCCGACAGATGCAGATGCAGCACGTTCAGTTTGAGTTGTGCCATCACATCTATCACACGCCGGATACTGTCGGCAGGATAATAGTTGCGCACTATATCCAGCATCATTGCGCGGTGGTGAAGATCGGGACTATCGGATATACTTTGTATGAGTGTATCTTCTGCCAATTGGTCAATCGTCAAGTTGGCGTAGTACAAACCCGCCTTGTCTCCGTAACCAATCCATACAGTATCCTTCGTTACTTCTATGATATAACTTTCTGCGGGTAATCCGCGGAAATATTCTACCCGTGGCAACTGCCCGAGCGGCCTATGGGGCGTATCTGCTTTTTGGTAGCCTTTGGGAGTCGGCAGAATGGGCAGAACAGACCGGGCTGTGGAAGGATTATAGTAATCAGGGTCGTTCCCTTCATCCCACTTTACGAAATGGGGAGTAGTATCGCTGAGTAGGCGTTCGATATATGCGTACATATATTCGCCGTCAGCGTAGGGCGTTTTGTCCCACGTAGCGATACCGCGCGTCATCTGCTCCTTACGCGTGTAGGGCGCATAGGTGCAAGGTATATCCACCGGCTGCTTGCCCTCGCGAACCAGAAAGAAACCCTCCGGATGGCTACTCTGCCGCACAGCCGAACCCTTATATCGCAACTTGTATGTGCGGCACTCACCGGCTGCCAGAGGCACGAATGCTTCCGTAGGTTCGATAGTATGATATGAGGCCTGAACTTCTGTCTCGCGAAGTTGTTCACCCTCGGTGTATATCGGATGAAGTGACATCAGTCCAAACCCGAGCATCCATCCGTCATTGCTTACAGGTTGGCTTGTGTTGTTTGTTATAGTCAGCTCTGCCTCGCAGATGCCGGGCTCCACATCATTGGCTATCAACTCCCAGTGCAGCGATAGCGGGGCTTCCGTTCGGTGAGTACATGATACAACGATGGTCAGCACAAGGCCGACCATCGTTATTATTGTCATCTTACGATTCATCTCAATCGTGTATAAGCAGATGGGCAAGCATTGTTACTTGCCGGAGTTAATCATCCATTTGCCGTCAACCTGAATCAGATCTTCGTTATCCTCTTTGGTTGACCCGTCGCCGTATGTGAGGGTGTAGGATACATTAGCCGTTTGGCCATCCTCGGCCATCTCTGTTGCGCCAATCTCGAAGGAGGCTATGCCGCCTTTCTTATCAACTTCGGTTTTGGCTTTCTCCTCTATCATCCCCAGCAGTTCGGCTTTCTGATCGTCGGTAAGACCATTCTTGAAGTACATCTGATCAAGCATAGCGGCATAGTCGCCTTTTTGCATACATTGCAGGTACTTCTTGGTAGCAGCCTCGGGGGTTGACGATGCGCATGCTGTAAATACCAATGCCACAAGGGCAATACTCAGTAAACGAAAGATTTTTTTCATACGATTTTAGTTTTAAGGGTTAAACATTGTTTTTATTTAAGGATTGTTAGTTGCCTAACGAACAGAGTGGTTGGACTCTGCTCTATGTCGCTTGGGAAGATACATTCGCCTTCCCTGCAAAAGAATCTGGACACATCGTGCCGTTTGCCGCCCGAGACGTCTATTCCTACCGTACGATAACTCTGCCAAACCAGTTCAGTGCAATAGAGCATCGTTGTGTCCTCGAGCAGATAATCGTTGTCAAACAGTACATGCTCTGCCACTTTACGTTGCGCATACAGTGTAGCCTGCCCGGCCAGACTGTCGCTGCAGTCGATGCGTAGCCATGCGCCTGCACGTGCCCGCTGATGACCGTAGAATACGGATAGCGCTTCGGCTTTCAGGTACTCGGGCTCATCTTCTCCCGGCACTGCGTGTATCACTTGCCAGATGTTGTGTTCTTCGTCGTGGTGCAACAGTCCTGCATGGGAGTACGCCGAGTGCCCTTGATTGGTAACAGCCCGACTCTCCATGCCCCAACCGCAGCGCAGGGCTATATCGCCTTCACGCCACTGCGTACTGTCGCTCAGGTCTATCGCTTCCGACGTCTGCTTGCCGCTGCAAGCCGACAGCAATACGCTGCTGACAAGTATAAGAGCTATACGAATAGGTACAAAAAGAGCCGCAATCATGCAGCCCTTTTTGTATTTAATAGTTGGTACGTTGCGTAGCCGCATAACTAATCTTAAGCGCGTAAGCCTTTCTTAGTTCTTGCTTGATATCCGCAATGATACCCATTCGGGTTTCCTTGTCAGCCTTGATGCTAACGGTCATCAAACCTTGCTCCGACTCATTCATAGCCGAACGCTCGTTGATGATGTAGTCGGCAATCTCCGACTTGTCGGCAAACGCATCATCAAGTTGGATACGCGTTTCCGAACCGAAGGCCTTCTGGAATTCCTTGGTAGGTGTACCTACATAGATGTATCGTACAAGTGACTTCTTCTCAAGCTTGGTGAGCTCCGTAGCTGCCGGGTTCTGGATTTGTACCTTATAGGAAACCTCCTTCATCGACGTTACCGACATAAAGAAGAACAACAGCATGAAGATGATATCAGGCAGAGATGAGGTGTTCAATGCCGGCATCTCGCGTTTGTCGTTTCTGCGAATCTTTGCCATAATTAGTTCCCTCCATAGTTTTTAGGCTCTGCCTCCGAAATCTTCTGTGGATAGATCTTCTGAATCTGCTTCTGCTGATCTTCCTCCAGTTCGTTGAAAGCCTTGTGGAAATACTTGTGTGCGCACTCGTCACGCAACTCGTTGTAAGCCGCTACGAGTTCATTTTGTACATCAAGGTATGCCTGATACTGCGTATCTACGTCGTTCTGAACGGAGATAACGTGGTTCTTGGCATACTTAACAACACCAATCGGCGCACCGAAATCCTCTTCGTAGAGTTTCGGCAGGTTGGCATCGTCGTTGACATTGGCAATGAACTCTTTGGCTTTTTCCCGTAGTTGCTTGACGCTCATTTCCTGGCCTTGCACCATCAACTGGTTGACGGAGTTAATCTTCACCACCAGCAGGTTACGCTTGTTGATATCCGTATCTTCAATCTTCTGATCGGGCGGGATAGGCGCAGGCAGACGACGTGTCAGACCCTGATTGACATCCATTGATGTGGTCACCAAGAAGAAGATGAGCAGCAAGAACGAGATGTCAGCCATAGAACTGGCGTTAATCTGTGGGACTTTCTTAGCCATAATTGTTCATTGATTTATTTGCGTGAACGAGAAATACATGCTCCTACAATCACCGTGATGATAGTAGCGGCAAACAGGATATATACCAGGTACATAACGGCGTCAGCCATCTGAGCCCAGAATCCTACGTTGTCTGTTCCTTCATAGCCTACGATGTGTAACTCCTCAGGACTACCCAGCATCCAGCAGATGATGCACAGCACAACGGCACCCGCTACAACGCACAGACTGCGGATAGCACGTTTCGGGTTGTACTTGAAGTCACTGCCGAGTTTTACTACCATTACGCACAGCGTAATCAACACAGCCAGGCCGAACAGGATATAGATCCATGTCAGGAACAGATCGGTGAACTTGGGGATATTCAGGAAGTCACCTGCTACCTCCAAGGTACCTTGTGAACCGCCCAGGAAGAACGCAGCAATCACTGCGATACCCAAAGCCAGCAAAGTCCACAATGTAATCTTTGGAATCAATTTGTAGTTCTTCATAACTTACTCTTTTAATAGGTTAAACGTTTGTGAGCAGTTATGCCGATTACTTCTGTTTCTTGTCGTATGCAACTACGATATCGAGCAGGCTGATCGAGCTGTCTTCCATCTCGTTAACCAGACCCTCGATGAGGCTGAGGATGTAATTGTAGAACAATTGGAGAATAACGGCGATGATCAAACCGAGCAACGTGGTCAACAGAGCGACCTTGATACCACCGGCAACAACGGTAGCCGAGATATCACCTACCTGCTGAATCTTATCGAAGGCCTCGATCATACCGATGATCGTACCCAAGAAGCCGAGAGACGGAGCAATAGCGATGAACAGTGTGATCCATGACAGGTTCTTCTCCAGCAAACCGAGCTGCACGCCACCATAGCTGGCAACAGTCTTCTCAACAACGTCGATACCCTCGTTGTAACGACTCAAGCCCTGGTAGAAGATACTTGCTACAGGACCACGAGTCTCGCGGCAAACATCGAGAGCTGCTTCAATGCCTTTGCTGTTCAATGCCTCTTCGATCTTAGCCAGCAGCACCTTGGTGTTAGTCTTGCTAAGCGACAGATAGATAATACGCTCAATGCAGAGTGCCAAACCGAACACGAGAGTAACCAGTGTCAGAGCCATGAAGCCTGCACCACCCTCGATGAACTTCGTCTTCAGAGTCTTGTGAAGAGCTACCAAACCAGTAGCTTCCTCAGCGGGAGCAGTAACCTCCTCAGCGGGAGCAGCTTCGGGTTGTTCTACTTGCTCGGTGGCTGCTGCCTCAGCAGGTGCTGCCGGAGCATCTTGAGCGACTGCAACGCCGCCAAAGGCCAGCATTGCGATTACCGTAAAGGTTGCAAAAAGTTTTTTCATGAGATTGTATTTTAATTAGTACATTTGTTATTGCGGTCAATGTCTTTTTTGCGGAAAGACGGGGATTCCTTATCTTGCCATAGGGCTCGAACGATTATTCCTTCGTAATCCCCACAGTCTGCCACGGGCATCCTGTACAATCCTTTGCCAATGTTTGCTTGCTCAAGCAAGCTTGGACAGACAAACCTTGTCAAAGTCTTGCGGAGAGACGGGGATTCCTTCGTAATCCCCACAAGCTGCCGCTGGCACCTTGTTCAAAGCTTTTTTCCTTGACCAATTCCTCAAGCAAGCTTGGATAACCGTTCAATGAAAAAATCTTTGCGGAGAGACGGGGATTCGAACCCCGGAAACCCTTTTGGAGTTTACACGCTTTCCAGGCGTGCCTCTTCAACCACTCGAGCATCTCTCCTGTCGCGTTCGGCAAATCAAGCTCACGGATGTTGCGCCGCAACATAAAGCGCATGATTGCCTCCGCTCTCCGAAAAACAACGTCAGTACGTCCTTTTTCGGGGTTGTGAAGTGTTATGTGTAAGGGACATATTTAGCCCTTTGGCGCATAACCGGACACAAAGGTACAAAAAAATATTGAAAAAACAAAACGTTTTGCAAAAAAAATTACTTTTTCTTTGTTTTTTTTGCTAAATTGTGCCGATTAGCATCTATTTATGTGTGTAAACGTGTCAATTTTGCTCAAAATGATGGCAGTCGAAACAGTTTGCGGCTATTGGCAGATGTCACTTCGATTACTTCTGCAGGTGTGCAATTGTATATCTCTGCTAATTTACTGACTACATAGCGCATCAGTATAGGCTCGTTACGCTCGCCGCGATGAGGTGTGGGAGCCAGATACGGGGCATCGGTCTCCAGCAGCAGTCGCTCCAGCGGAACATTGGACAGATGCTCTGCCAGACGGCTGTTTTTGAACGTCAGTACACCGCCAATACCCAAATATAGTCCCATATCCAGCCACTGCTGCGCTACCTCTGCACTGCCGCTGAAGCAATGTATTACACCTTGACATTTGCCTTTGGGATATTTGTCATTTGCCATTGTGCGGCTGGCTATATGCTCTTTGACTATAGCCAGGCAGTCGGCTGTTGCGTCGCGAGAATGGATAATTACGGGCAAATCCAGTTCGCTCGCCCAGCGCAGTTGGGTGCTGAATACCTCGTGTTGTGCTGCGTCAAAATCGCGTGTGTAATGGTAGTCGAGCCCGATTTCGCCGATGGCTACTATGCGTTCGCTCACATCCAAATCCGACTTGGTATGCTCCAGTATGGCACGATGTATCAGTTCCAATTGCTCCTGCCAATCATCGGCTACATCCTGCGGATGCAAGCCGAATACCGGGAAACAAAATCCCCGCCAGCGGCGGCATACATCCAGTATGCCATTGATCGAGTGCTTGTTAACGCCGGGAATGACGATGGCTTCTATGCCTCCGTCCTTCTGCCGCTGCAACATCTCGTCTCTGTCGGCATTGAAGGCTTCTTCGTCAATATGACAATGGCTGTCAATCATTTCTGTTTTTGCTTTTTCTTGGCGCTTTTGATTTTGGGTTCGGTTATTATGTCCCACATAACTCCCTTACCAGAAAATACGAAATCCCTCAAGAAGAATTCAAAAATTAGTTGGTGATATTGTTTTCTTTTCTACGGAACAGGATAGACGAGTCTCCGTAACTCAGGAATCGGAAGTCATGGCTTAGCGCATAGTCGTATATCCTGTGCCAGTCGCCGTCCACAAATGCCGAAACCAGTAGCAACAGGGTGGATTTGGGCTGATGGAAGTTTGTAATCAGCTGATCTACGATGCGGAAAGTGTATCTCGGACGTATCATGATTTGTGTTTCAGCATGCAAGGTATCTTGCCCTGTAGCATCCAGATAGTCCAGTATAGCCTGCAAAGCCTCGTGGGCACTCAGCGTGTATTCGCGTTCGTACGGCTCATGCTGGTTGATGTGCAGGGTGTCGATATCTCTGTATGCTGCAGCATCGATGTTTTTCAATCTTACTCCCATGAAGTACAGCGATTCCAGCGTTCGCATCGAGGTTGTACCTACGGCTACTATATGTCCGAGCCCTGCTTGTATATCTGCTATCGCTTGCCGCGGTACAGCTATAATCTCCGTGTGCATCGGATGCTCGTTGGCATCTTCTACCTTCACCGGCTGAAAAGTACCTGCACCTACGTGCAGTGTAACCTCCGTGGTCTGTATGCCGCGATGGCGCAGGTCGTTCAGTACATCTTGCGTGAAGTGCAATCCGGCTGTAGGTGCTGCCACCGAGCCTTTGATGCGCGAATAGACGGTCTGGTACGTTGTCTTGTCGCTCTCCTCGGTTTTGCGGTTGAGGTAGGGCGGGATGGGCAATTCGCCTATAGCTTCCAGAATCTCGGAGAAAGCGGTGCTCGTGTCGTCCCAGGTAAAGTGTACGAAATAGGTGTTACCCTGTTGGCTGCCTTTATGCGCGCGCAGGTGTACGACGCGTGTACCTATATTTACGGGTAGTTCGATATACTCCGTGTTGAACTTCTTTGCATTGCCCAGCATACATTTCCATACGCAGCCCGTTGTTGAACTGAGTGACAGTTGGTAGTCGTACGGCTCAATCGGTGCCAGACAGAAGACTTCGATACGTGCTCCAGTGGATTTATGAAAAACCAACCGCGCCTGAATGACGCGGGTGTTGTTGTACACCAGCAGCGAACTGCCGGGGATATACTCGCCTATGTGGTAGAACTTATCCTCGCTTATTGTCCCGTCGCGGTACACGAGCAGTTTGCTGTGGTCTCTTTGTGCGAGCGGGTACTTGGCGATCTTCTCGTCGGGTAGGGGATAGTTGTACTCGTTTATCAGTATGGGGTTTTCTGTCATAATGCTTATCTCTTTGATTGGCCGCGGTCTTTTTGCCATTAGCAGGTGTGCTTGGCTGCTGTTTTTTGTCTTTCTGCGGAGCAGTCTTCTTCCACTCCTTGTGCTCTCCCTGGAACAACTCGTATTGGTTGTACAGGCAGTCCAGTTCGCCATTGAGTAGGTGAATTTTCTTCGAAGGCTTCAGTCCGATACATTTCAGAGCCTCTTCGTTGCTGGATATCACCCATGCTGTAGCGCCTGTGAACTGGAACTTGAGTGCTTTGCCCATGTCGCTGTACAGACGCATTACATCTTTGTCCTGCGCCAGTCGTTCGCCATAAGGCGGGTTGATGATTACCAGGGCACCGTCGGGTTGGAATCCTTCCTGCTTCAGTTTGTCGCCTTTCAGTTCCTCGATGCGGATTTGCTTGACGTCGATGTATTTCTGCACGCCAGCCGAACGGATGTTCTTCATTGCGGCTTGTACGGCGTAGTATCCTGCATCCGAACCGTAGATGCGGTGTGTGAACGTGCGTTCGTCGCTGTCATCTTCGCTCAGGGTTTCGAACAAATCTTTGTTGAAGTCTTTCCAGTTCTCGAACGCAAAATGCTTGCGGAAGATACCGGGCGGAATGTTCAGCGCGATGAGTGCCGCCTCAATCAGCAGTGTTCCTGAACCGCACATGGGATCATACAAATCCGATTGTCCTTGCCATCCTGCCATCAGCAACATTCCTGCCGCCAGCGCTTCGTTGATAGGTGCATCGGTCTGCGCTACGCGCCAACCGCGTTTGTGCAGACTCTCGCCGCTACTATCCAGCGATATGGTTACCGTCTCTGCTGCGATGTGCACGTTGATATACAAATCGGGATCGGTAATCCGCACGCTCGGCCGCTTGCCGTAACGTTCGTTGAAGCGGTCAGCTATGGCATCCTTGACTTTGTAGGTCACGTATCGTGAGTGCTTGAAGGTCTCCGAATAGACGGTAGCATCGATACTGAACGTTGTAGTGAGATCCATGTACTGTTCCCAGTCAATCTTCTTCACCTGCTCATACACCTCATCCGCATCTCCGGCTCTGAACGATGCGATGGGCATCAGCACGCGCGAAGCGGTACGCAACCACAGGTTAGCGCGGTACAGCATACCTTGGTCGCCGGTGAACGACACGGCACGACGCCCAATCTCTACATCATTGCCGCCTAACGCGAGAATCTCGCTTGCCAGAATCTCCTCCAGACCTTTGAAGGTCTTCGCAATCATTGTAAACTCTGTGCCCATACGTATTCGGGATATATATAAACGAATTGTAGCAAACTTATTGCTCCCGGCCGAGCAAGTCGAACATCTTGTCGCCCTTGACGATCATAATCTGTCCGCCATGGAATGTCTTGTACGTCGCCGAAGCCGGCTGTTCAGAAACATATTTGACGTCCGAAGGCTGATCAGGCAAAAAATGTTTCATATAGTAAGGTGCACAAACCGATTCAGCCGGTTTGAGTGCGGACGGTGTTGACGTGAGGTTGATAGAGTGTCCTGATTGTGTGGCCGCTTCGCTCCAGAATCCTCTGTTGAGCCAACTCTGAATAACTGTGCCATTGCTGGTACTCCAATTGGTATCGTCACCATTGCCTGCTTCCTCGGGGAACCAGTAATTGATGCCTTCCACATTCTCCAGCGGCTTGAGTGCATCCACCAGGTCTTTTACGAAATTGTATTGTCCGAGTACGGTGTTAGTCCATACATCGCGTGTGTCGTAGTTGAATGTTCCGTCTGCAGGCCAATACTGGAAGTTGTAAGCACACTCCACGATATGTACTTTCTTCTCCGGGAAGTCGGTGGCTAATTGCTTGATAGCCTTAACCAGGTTGTTTTTGTCAGATTTGGTTTGAACCTGCTCATCGGTCAGATAGCCGTGCCAGAACGGATAGTAACTTAGTCCGATGATGTCGAAGTCCACACCGCCATTCAGCAGTTTCCGGTAGTAGTATTTGTTGTATCCGGTGTTCGTTGGTCGGTCGGTGTGTATGATGATTTTTGCCTCGGGCAGTTCGTCGCGAACGGCATCGCATCCTGCTTTCAGCAGTCCGAGGTAACCATCCCAATTGCTGTCTTGCTTGTCGTACGGAGCCACTTTTATTCCGCACATGCCGTACATGATCTCATTGCCGACTTGCACAAGATCCGGTGTGGCACCTGCTTGTTTGAGTGTTTGCAGAACCTGATGGGTGTAAGTGCCTACGTGTTCAGCCATTGCGGCATCCGACGCACCTTTCCATGCGGCCGGAGCCTGGATATGTGTGGCATCCATCCATGTATCGGAGTAGTGGAAATCCAGCATAAAGTATGCGCCTGCATCTTTGATGCGCTTGCCTAAAGCGGTTACATATTCGGTTGTTTGGCATACAGCGGGATCTGAACCGTCGGGTTGAACAAATATGCGTACACGGAAGGTGTTCCAGCCGCAAGTCTCGACAAACCACGTCACCATATCGGTAATCTTTTTGCCGTTAGCATCCTTGTAATAGGAGTTATGCTTTTCGTACTGTGGCAGCAATGAGATATCGCCGCCCACATAACGTTGTTCAGCAGTTTGGGCATTCATGCACAACAGAGATGCGCAAAGGCTGAGCATTAGTGCTATACGTTTTTTCATGATGTTTTTGTTGATTATTCAAAAATGACTTTACAAAGATACATAAATTTTCGCAAATATGCAAAAAAACTGAAAATAAATTTGTATTTTTCAAAAAAATAACTTACCTTTGCATGCTTTTTGGGGCAAAATGGTAGAATTACGCTTTTTTGTTCCGGATCAAGGAAAGATGGCGGAGTGGTCGATCGCGGCGGTCTTGAAAACCGTTGACCTGCGAGGGTCCGGGGGTTCGAATCCCTCTCTTTCCGCAAAGAAAACAGGAAACCTGTCTGTCCAAGTTTACTTGAGCAAGCAGGTTTTTTTGTTTTGCCGGCATAAGATGTTTATATGGATTACGCAGCAATACCTCTCTTTCTATGCCAAAGGATGCGGATGATTTACCGGTTGATTTACAGGGGTTTAGTGAGTTTGTTCTGTCACAGGAGAGTTGAATCACACAATAATAACACAATAATCACCCAATAAACCTTCTATGCAAGGTCGATGAACAAATGGATTGAGGGCGATGCATGGCGGAGAGCCGACACAGAAAAAAGAGACCTTTTCGGGTCTATTTTTTGAGGAGTTCAAAGAACGCTTGGAATACAAGAACATGCGAATGGTGAGATGTCGAGAAAAGTGCTACGCACGCGCTATCCGTCTAGTAAAGTAATACCGCACGATTGCTACCTAACAGAAAGAGAGTCCGTCGAGACTCTCTTTTGTTGTATGTATGTTCAATCGTCTGCACGCTCGCAGTCGTTTAATGCGCAGCATTGTCCAGCCGCGTAACTGCTCTTTGTCAGGTGCTTGGGGCGTCAGCGCCGAGTGGAAGGACCATCCTATTCAGATGTTGACCATGCATAAGCTACCTTTAAAACGCGCATTTTTTTGTCAGAAGTAAAAAAACATTCACTTACTCTTGCATATATCATATATTTTTCGTAATTTTGCAAGCGGAATTGTACTTAACAATCTCAACGTTTACCATAATGACACTCAAACTTTCCAATATCAGTCTCTTTCTAATCACCGCTTCCGCCTTACTACTATCATGTAGTAATGATGATTTAGCACTAAGCAAAGTAGACAACCTCATCGAACTCCATCAATCTACCCAGACGAATTATCAAAAGCAGTTGGACTCTCTACAACTGGTCATATCATCGGCAAACATGAGTGATGCCGAGAGTTTTGAACGATACGGGCAATTGTTTGATATGTATAGAGGGTTTAATGTTGACTCTCAGTTGGTTTTTGTGCAGAAGCGTCTTGCTCTGGCTTCGCAAACCGACATACTCGAGCATAAGCAAGTAGCACAACTGAACAATGCCGAAGTGCTGATGCGCTCAGGCATGTATCATGAGGCAATTAGTTGGATGGATATGGTTGCAGCCTCGCCCGTCGAACCAGTATTACGACCATATTATTTCCATTTGCGCCGGACATTATATGGCTTGATGGAAGACTTTTCTATCACAGAACAGGAGAGGTTGCACTATCATCAGCTCACGCAAGACTATCGCGACTCCATCATCGCTGTGGAGCCGGAGAAAAGCTTTGTTCACGAACTCGTTCGGGCTGATGCTCTGTATGCGGCCGGACAGTACAACCAAGCACTTGAGGTTCTGGAAGCCTACGAAGCTGCCAATGGAGCCGAAACAGAATCTGTAAATATCCGTTCAATAACAAAAGCACAGATATATCGGGCTATGGGTAACCACAAGGAGGAGAAACGTTACCTCATAATTTCCGCATGCGCTGACCTGCAAAAGGCTTTGCGCGAGTATATAGCCTTGCGCGAGTTGGCAGTACTGCTCTATAACGAGGGGGATGTTGAGCGTGCGTATCGCTATATGACATGTGCTATCGAAGATGCCAATGCCGGCAATATGCGCGGACGTACGCTCGAGATTGGTATGATCTATCCTATTGTCGAAAGTGCGTATAGGAAGCAGATTGTTATGCGTGAGCGGCTGCTATACGGCTTAATTGCCAACATCGCCTTGATAGCGACATTGTCGGTGCTGTTTTCAGTCTATTATGCACGCCAGCGTAAAAAATTGGCAATCGTTAATTCAAAACTTAAAGAGGCTAATATCGACCTCAAGCAGAGCAACCATATAAAAACTGTGTATGTCGGTCATTATATGGAGATGACATCACTGTTGATTGAGCGATTTGATGCATGGCGCAAACAACTGAACCAGAAGATCAAAAGCAATGACATTGAACAGGTGCAAAAAGAACTGGCTTCGCAACGTTTTACACAAGAGCAGCTGGCTGCCTTCTATCGCGACTTTGACGAGGCGTTCCTTAACATCTTCCCTGACTTTGTTGACAAAGTGCAGGACTTGCTGATAGACAATTATGTATTTCGGACAAAACCGGGAGAGAAACTCAACACCGACCTGCGCGTTCTCTGTTGCATTCGACTGGGAATCACCGACAGCACCCAGATTGCATCGTTCCTTCGCTACTCCCTTTCAACAATATATAATTCGCGTACGCGGATGCGCAATTTGGCAAAAGGTAATCGTGACAAATTTGAAGAGCGGGTTGAAAACCTCTAAATCGCCATCAAAATTACTCCTTTCTTGACTACTTTGTTTGACGCACAAGTAAATCTATTTGTCGCTGAATATCAGCACAAAGAGATTTTTTCTTATTTCTAATTCACTACTTTTTTACTGAGCGCTCTTGCATATTTGCGCAAAAGTTTGTAATTTTGCACCGAAAATCTTTAAAAATCATACTTTATGAAAACACGTTTACTTTCCCTTTCTCTTATGATTATGCTGGCAGCCGTTCAGGTATTTGCCGGTCGTATTTACCTTATCGGTGACGCTATGTCTTCCGGTTGGTCTCTGGATGCCGCTCCACTCATGGAGCAGACTGGTGACAATGTGTATCAGTGGGTTGGCAATCTGAATGACGGAAAACTAAAGTTCCTCACCCACAAGGATTTTGTACCGTCGTATGGACCTACAACTAACAACACAGCTTTGACTGTAGGAACATCTGTCTTGCAACTGCGTAGTAGTTATGATGATCCCGATAACGCGTTTGCCGTTACAGCCGGACGTTATGCGCTTACCATCGACCTGTCAGGCGATACACCGCAACTCACCGTTGCTAACGGTGCAGAACTGCCGGATAAAGGACTGTCTTCTTACTATCCTGAAGCTATCTATGCTATCGGCAGTGCCACAACCGCCGGATGGACAGCCTCCAGTGCCATTGAGATGCACGAGTCCGCATTCAACAGTGGCATTTACAACGGAACACTTATCCTCAGTTCGGGCGAACTGAAATTCCTCAATCAAAAAGACTTTGGAGCAGGTTATGGTGCTTCTGTCAGCAACGATCCTATTAATGGCGCAGGTGTGTACACGCTAAAGGCGCTCGATGAGGCCGACTTAAAGTTCGCTGTCACACTTGACGAAGCCACTGAGTTTGACGTAACAGCCAACATCGTTGCTGGATCGCTCAGCCTCACCGCTACCGGTGTGGAACCAGAGGTCGTTTATCCAGCCAAGTTGTATATCATCGGACCGGCTGTAGGAGGTTGGAGTTGGGATAACAATGGTCAGGAAATGACAACATTGGAAGAAGGTGTTTATACCTGGACAGGTACGCTTCTGGCCGGTGAGATGAAGTTCTTCGAGCAACCCGATTTCGTGGCAGTTGCTTATGGAGCCACTGAGGCTGGCAAGGTTATGAGTGCGGACGGCGAATACGACATCGTCAAACTAACAGACAACGATAACAAATTCATCGCTCCGGCTGATAATGTCACACTGACGGTCAATCTGAAAACAATGAAACTCACATCGGCTAAAGTCGTCACGTCACTCAGTGATATCGTTTTGCTCAATGGTATGACTGATGTATATGACATTACTGGATCGTTTGTTACACGTATCGAGAACAGTAATGTAGGTTGTTGCGGGCTCAAAGCAGGTATCTACATTTTCAAGTCTGCTCAATTTACACAAAAGGTAGTCATACGATAATCGGTATTATTACCGCTAATTATATTTTTTGATAAGTATGAAGAGTCTCCGTTTGCTCTCCATCACCGTAGCTCTGTTTGCTTGCACCCTGTCCATCAGGGCGCAAGTGAGCGGGGTGATAGTGGATAATACCGGTGAACCGCTTATTGGAGTCAATGTGATGGTTAAAGGTACAAGTACCGGAACTATCACTGACTTCGATGGCAATTTCACCATTGACATAGCACCGCCCGCAACGATAGTTGTCAGTTACATGGGGTATAATACGCAGGAACTCACTGTCAACTCAACCTCACCAGTCAATATCACACTCAAGGAGAGCACCGAACTGTTGGAGGAGGTTGTGGTTATCGGTTATGGCGTGCAGAAGAAGAGTGACCTGACCGGCAGTATAGCACAGGTAAGCGACAAGGATCTGCAAAAGCAACCTTCACCATCTCTCGGTGCTGCACTCGAAGGACGTGCTGCGGGATTGCAAGTCACAGGATCAGGTGCACCGGGTAGCAACGTCAGTCTGAATATCCGGGGTGTGGGCAGCATCAACAACTCAGAACCCCTGATTGTGATTGACGGCGTACCTACCGATGTGCCGCTCAATATGATTAACATGGACGATGTGGCGTCTGTTGATGTGCTCAAGGATGCTTCGGCTACTGCCATCTATGGCTCACGAGGCGCATACGGCGTGGTTATTATCACAACCAAGAAAGGCAACAACGATGCCGGACACATCAGTCTGAAAGCCTCTTATGGATTCGATCAGATTCAGAGAACGCTGCCATTGCTCAACGCGCGACAGTTCGCTTCGTTGCATAACGAGATGATGGCTGCAGCCGGACAACCACAGTACGAGACGTTTGCCGACCCTCTTGCTTTGGGAGAGGGTACGGATTGGATGAAAGAACTCTATCAGTATGCCCCCACACAAAATTATGCTCTCAGTTACAGCGGCGGTAACGAGAAGTCGAATTTCTACGTCTCAGGAGCATACTTCAATCAGAAAGGTATAATCAAAACTACCAACTACCAGCGTATCACACTGCAGCTCAATCATGATACGCAACTGTTCAAGTGGCTAAAGTTTGGTAACAAACTCAGCCTTAATCACGACATCAAGTCACAAGGCGATTATAATATACAAAATACCATGCGCGCGCTACCAACACAACCCGTCACCAACGAAGACGGTTCATGGGCGGGACCTGTTGGATTGGCTATGTTCGTGGGAGATATCGCCAATCCTATCGGCAAGATGATGGAGAACTCCAGCACTACCAAAGGTTATAACCTTCTGGGGAATATCTATGCCGAAATTAAACCCGTTGACTGGCTCGTCTTCCGTTCAACATTCGGTATGCAACTCCTGTTCTGGGATACAGAAGGATGGACTCCCAAGTACGATTGGCAACCGATTGCACAACCCGAGTCTGAGAAAAGCCGTGGGTTCTACAAAAGCGTCACATGGCTCTGGGACAATACTCTTACATTCAACAAGACCTTTGACAAACACTCCGTCACTGCAATGATTGGCGAGAGTATGCAGACCAACACCTATGAGTACATGAGCGGTGCAGTGCAAGGGTTCATTTCCCAAACAGCCAGTCAACTGAGTAACGGTCTGCTCGAACCAACCATGGGAGGAAACAAGTCTGACTGGGCTCTGTTGTCTTTCATGGCACGTGCTACGTACAGCTACGACAACCGATACATGATCACAGCTACCGTGCGTGCTGATGGGTCAAGCAGATTCAGTAAAAAGAACCGTTGGGGAGTATTCCCCTCCGTGGCGGCAGCATGGCGACTGAGTGAGGAGCAGTGGTTCGAAAAGTCCTTCTGGCTCTGTGACCTCAAGCTACGTGCCGGATATGGTCAGACAGGTAATCAGGCAAGTGTCGGCAACTACGCTTACGCCAGTCAACTGCAAACGGTGCAATATGTTTTTGCCGATAAGCAGGTGCCGGGACTTGCACCCTGGGTACTGCCTAATCCCAATGTGCGATGGGAGGCTGTAGAACAATATAACGTCGGTACTGATTGGGCGTTCTTCGACCAGCGGTTGCATGCCAATATCGACTTTTATATCAAGAACACAAACGACATGCTCGTCCCGATGTCAGTGCCTATCAGCAGCGGATATTCCGATGAAACCGTTCCGAACATCAATGCCGGACGGATGCGTAATACAGGTGTTGAAGTTAGTCTTAATAGTATGAATATCAAGAGCAGTAACTTCACGTGGACAACGACTGTTAACTTCGCTTACAATCACAACCGTATCCTTTCTCTCAACGATGATGTACCTATGTATTTTGGCAACAACATCCACGCTGTGGGCTACCCTGTCAGTGCATTCTATGGCTATGTGACCGATGGCATTTTCCAGTCTCAATCCGAAATCGACAACCATGCCGTGCAGACCATCGGTAGCGACGCATATAGCAGCACACAGCCTGGAGATATACGATTTCGCGATCTGAACAACGATGGCGTTATCAACGAGGATGACCGGACTGTACTCGGCTCACCTACACCCACATGGACATTCTCCATGAGTAACAGGCTGGAATTCTACGGTGTGGATATTGAAGTCTATCTCCAAGGGGCTGCCGGTAACAAGATCTACAATGGCAACCGTGCCACTCTGGAGGCGATGTCTGTCGCTCAGAATCAACTCATCACTGTGCTCGACCGCTGGCGACCCGATCACCCGTCCAACATAATGCCACGCGCCGTGTTCTCTGACCCAAACAAGAACAACCGCGTCAGTGATCGGTTCCTTGAACCGGGTGATTATCTGCGCCTCAAGAGCATCACTGTAGGCTACACATTACCCAAACACCTGACTCAAAAGGCGCTGATGAGCGAAGTGCGTTTCTCCGTTTCCGGACAGAACCTCTACACACTCACCAGATATACAGGTCTCGACCCAGAAGTCGGAGGTGCTGGCATCGACAGCAATGTTTATCCGCTCACACGGAACTTCACCTTTGGAGTTAGCATAACATTCTAACAAGGAGGACAGGATATGAATCAATCACTCAACAATCATAGATTATCAATCAACGGCATTCGGCTTTCAACGAAAAGAATGTTCCGCGTAACGGCCTTTCTCCTTTTCGTAGCGGCAGTGTTACAATCCTGCAACTTCCTTGAGCGACAGCCTTGGGATTCCGTGGATACGACCAATGGGTTTCAGACTGCGGCTGATGCCGAGGCAGCAGTCAACGCCTGCTATCAGCCGTTGCAGTGGCCTAAACTCTATAACATGCGCATCTGGACGCTGGATATCATTGCCGGAGAAAGTGTGGTAGGTGCCGGAGGTGGCGAAGATGGTATAGAAACAGTTGACCTTGCCAACTTCATTGCTAATGCCGACAACTTTGCTGCACTCGACCTCTGGCGAGGGCCATCACCCGGTATTTTGAGATGTAACTTTGTGCTCAAGAATGTTCCCGGTATGCAGATTGATAATGCGCTCAAGAACCGAATGCTCGGCGAAGCGCATTTCTTGAGGGCACATTATTACTTTATCCTTGTCCGGCTCTTCGGTGGGGTACCTATGCCCACCGAACCGCTCACGTCGGAAAGTAATCTGAAGATGCCGCGTGCCTCGGTTGACGAGATATACTCCCTCATTACCGATGACTTGCAACAAGCCATTGCCATGCTGCCGGCACGTAGTACCTATGGTGCCACCGATATAGGACGCGCAAGCCGCGAAGCCGCTATGGCTGAACTGGCACGTGTTTATCTCACCTACCTGCCCGACAGGGCACGTTACGAAGAGGTCGTTAGGCTCTGTCAGGATATTGGAGCTATGGGATACCGGCTTGCTGCCGACTATGCCGACAACTTTGACCCTGCAAAACAGAATGGCGTAGAGAGCATCTTTGAGGTGCAATACTACGGCAAGACAAACAACGATTTCTGGTCGAACGAGAACCAGTGCTCATGGATCAGTACTTTCCAGGGACCGCGCAACTCAAACATGGCTGCTGGATGCTACGGCTGGAATCAACCTACAGCGGAGTTCGTCAGTCAGTATGAACCCGGTGATGTTCGAAAAGACAAGACTATCTTCTATGCCGGTTGCCCGACTTTCGACGGCAAGACATATAGCTCGTCGTATTCCACCACAGGATATAATGTCCGCAAGTTCCTGCTCACCAAGGCTCAATCGCCCGACTACAACACCAGCAATCAGAACTGGGTGGTTACGCGATATGCCGATGTGCTGCTCATGCAGGCGGAGGCACTTAATGAGCTTGGCCGCACTGCCGAGGCGGAAGCTCCGCTCTATCAGGTTAGAAAGCGTGCCGGGCTCACCAGCCGACTTGCTATCGAGAATCTCTCACAGGATCAAATGCGCGAAACGATTATTCATGAGAGGCGCATCGAACTGGCTTTTGAGGGACATCGGTGGTTTGACCTCATCCGCTACAAAGACAATTACGCACTCAATTTCTTGCACTCGATAGGTAAGTCTGCCGCTTCGCAAAAGCATCTGTTATTCCCTATTCCCTCTCAAGAGATTGAGGCTAACGAATTACTAACTCAAAATCCGGGATACTAATATGGCACATATAATCAAGCAATATCTGTTCGCTACGGCAGCTCTCGCATTGTGCGTCCTCACCGGCTGCGAGCAACCTGTCGAAACCAACAAAGGCGATACACCCATCGCCGTCACGCTGTCGGCCGACTCAGTGTTCTGCAATCCAGATCTCGATAACCAGGTGGCGCTGGAAATTACCTGGACAAGCGGCACAAATCATGGTACCGGATCAGCTATCGCATATACCCTCTCGGTTATTGCCGAGCCGTCATCAGATACCCTCACCTGGTACATCGGGCGAACCATGAACCGCACAATCACTCTGGCGTATCAGTCACTCGCAGATACACTTGTTACACATTTCCCCGATATGCCCGTCGGCGAACCGTGGACCTTCCGCGTTATCGCTAAGGCCACCATCCTGATGACCGGCGAACAGCAGGTGTCTGAACCTGCCTGCGTTGTCATTACCAGATATGCTTCCACACGGCGGACTATATACCTCGTCGGTGATGCTACTCCCAACGGATGGGATAAGGACCGAGCTACACTCATGCAGCAGGATTACGACAATCCCAACCTCTTCTCCTGGAGCGGCACGCTACGAGCAGGAGAATTCAAACTCCTTACCACCACTGCCGATTGGCTACCTTGTTATGTACGCAACGAGCAAGATGAAAGCAAAATGGTTTACCGCGAAAATGAGGACGATTGTCCCGACTTCAAGTGGCTAATCGCCTCCACAGGCAACTACTCGATACAATGCGATGTGGAAAAACTCACAATCTCCATCACTCGTAAAGGCGGTGAAACGTATTCTGCCATCTACATGATTGGCGATGCTACACCGGGAGGATGGAGTTGGGATGACATAACCGAGATGCAACATCCCGAGCAAGATATATTCACCTACGAAGGAATGCTCAAGCGAGGAGAAATAAAGTTCCCTACCGAACTCAAGTCCGATTGGTCGGGCGAGATGCTCTTTGCACCCGAACCCAACTGCGAACCGACAGAGAACGGCACATTTGTCGCACATAAGGGAGATCCTGACAACAAGTGGGTTATACCTGCTGCCGGAAACTGGAGCATACGAATTGATATTCAGAACACAACTATTTCATTTAAGCAATTATGAGAAGGATTCTTTTATCTTTTAGCGTCAACAGGGTCCTCGCAAATATCATGAAGTGGGGTGTTTTTAGCGGTCTTTTGTATTTTAGTGCATGCGGTCTCGCGTCATGCAATATCATCCAACCTAACGAAGACCCTGTTACCTATGGCGATACATATATACCGAATATGTTGCGTACCGACAAGTCATGTTACTTGCCCGGTCAACAGGTCACACTGTCCATCAACTCTTTGCCGGAAAGCAGTGCCGTTGTCCGCTACAAACATCTCGGACAGACATTGAGCGAGCATCCGCTTACTGCCCTGCAGTGGACATGGCAACCGCCTAACAACGATTTCTGCGGATATATGGCAGAGATCCACGGCACTACTGACGATAAGCGTGATACCGTGTATGCCGCTATCGGTATAGATGTCTCATCCGATCCGGCCAGATTCCCGCGCAACGGCTTCCTGTCGAAGTACGACAAGATGACGGACAAACAGATCAATGCCGTTATAGATGACCTGTGCCGATACCACATTAATTATGTACAATTCCAGGATTGGCATTGGAAGCACCATCGCCCCTTGGCAGGTACGGCAACACAGCCTATGGATGTATGGACTGACATTATCTCACGCAACTGCTATCGCAGCACAGTGGACGGATATATCCGCGCAGCGCACAGCCATCAAATGGCTACCCTGTTCTACAATCTTGCCTATGGCGTGCTGGAGGACTATGAGAACGATGGCGTAAGTCGTGAGTGGCTGATCTATACCGACAAAAACCACAGCACCATTGACGTACATTCGCTCTCTTCGCCGTTCAAAAGCTCCATTTATCTCGCCAATCCCGGTAATACCGACTGGCAGGCGTATCTGCGTCAGCAAAACGACGAGGTCTACTCCGTCTTTGACTTCGATGGATGGCAAATCGACCAACTGGGAGGTAGAGGTTCCGTCTATGATTACAACGGCAACAGCGTGAATCTGGAGGCTACGTTCGGACAGTTCATCAACAACGAAAAGTCGGCACGTCCCGACAAAAGGCTTGTTATGAACGCTGTCGGACAATTCGGACAACAGAATCAGATAGCTACAGCACCTGTTGACTTCTGCTACACCGAGGTCTGGAATCATTCCAACAGCAACGGTTATACAATCTTCTCGGATATTCTCACCAACAATGCCGAATGGTCGTCTGGCAAACAGACTGTTCTTGCCGCATATCTCAATTACAACCACGGCAGGAGCGGACGAGGATTGTTCAATACTCCTGGAGTGCTCATGGCTACTGCCGCAGCTTCGGTTTGGGGCGGTACAATCTTGCAAATCGGCGAACACATGCTGTGCAACGAGTATTTCCCTAACAACAATCTGAGCATGAATGGCGAACTCAAGCGGGCTATGATCCGTTACTATGACTTTGCCGTCGCTTACGAGAACCTACTACGTCCCGATGTACCTGCAGGGGGTATCAACTCCGATTGGTTCGGAGTGGATGTGACAACCAAGGATGATCGCTGCAGATTCAACCAATGGGGACCGAAAATGGGTCAGATTGCTACGGTCGGACGTCATGTCGGAAACCGCGATGTCATACATCTGCTCTCATACCGCAACGCTACACATCTCGATTGGTGTGACACCGATGCCAACCAAGGCGCACAAACGATGATGAACGACCTGACTGTCTCCTTCAACGTCAATAGCAAACCAAATCGCGTATGGGTAGCTTCACCAGACTGGCAACATGCGACCGCTGAAGATGCCAACTGGGAGTACAACAATGGTACACTTACAATCACCGTCCCGGCACTCCAATATTGGACAATGATAGTTATTGAGCAATAAGTACATAGTCTCTTACTACCCAGACACAAAACAATACAGTATGAAGAAGTATTTTTTTATCCTCGCTCTTTGCTCCTATTTCGTTGCTTCTGCAAGTGCTATTGAGAAAGTCGAATCTCCGTCGCTCAACCTCACAGCGTACTTTGACGTGCAGGACGGACGACCTGTCTATTGGCTCCTCCACAAGGGCGATACGGTCATTCGTCCCTCGTATCTGGGTCTGACGATTAGAGGAGAGAAAGGACGTACGGATTTTAATGATTTCGGTTCCAATGAGCGCCCGACGGAGGAAGTGAATGGGTTACTCTCCGGCTTTGTGATGACCGGCAGCGAACGATTTATCCATGATAGTTGGTGGGAGCCTGTCTGGGGCGAGGAACGACGCATCCATGATAACTATCACGAGATGCTCATTACCCTTACACAGCCCGCTAAAGAACGCTATATCCAGATCCAATTCCGTCTCTACGATGACGGTCTGGGATTCCGCTATATCTTCCCGCAACAAAAGAACCTCAATTACTTCGTCATAGAGGAGGAGCAGACGGAGTTCGCTATGCCCGGAGATATAACGGCATATTGGATCCCCGGAGATTATGATACGCAGGAGTATGAATATACGCGCTCTAAACTGAGTGAGATACGTCCCATTCAGGAGAATACGAACAAAGCCAATCTCTCTACCACTACGTTCTCTACCTCCGGAGTACAGACACCGGTGCTATTGAAAACGAATAATGGTCTTTGGATGAATATCCATGAGGCAGCACTTGTCAACTACTCCTGCATGCATCTCAATCTGGAAGAGAACCATGTTTTCCGATCCCATCTCACTCCGGATATTGATGGTAGCAAAGGACATATCCAGACTTCGGCTATTTCCCCTTGGCGCGTCATCATGGTGGGCGAGACGGCGAAAGATATCCTTGCTTCCCGTATCGTGCTCAACCTTAACGAGCCATGTAAGATTGAGGACACCTCATGGATCAAGCCCATGAAGTATGTTGGCGTATGGTGGGAGATGATCGCCGGCATGCGGGATTGGAGCTACACATGGGATTTCCCCTCTATCCATATCGGCGTCACGGATTATTCCAAAGCCAAACCCCACGGTCGTCATGGCGCGACGACTGAGAACGTCAAGCGCTATATTGATTTTGCTGCCAAATACGGCTTCGATGGAGTGCTTGTCGAGGGATGGAATATCGGATGGGAAGACTGGTTCGGTAATGAGAAGGATTTCGTCTATGATTTCGTAACGCCGTATCCGGATTTTGACGTGGAAGACATCCATGATTATGCCAAATCCAAGGGCGTGAAGATGATCATGCACCACGAGACCTCCGGCGCTATCCGTAATTACGAGCGATGGCTTGATACCGCCTACCAGTTCATGCGCAAATACGAGTACCCTGCTGTCAAATCCGGCTACGTGGGAAATATCCTGCCGATCGGTGAACATCATTACTCCCAGTTCATGAATAACCACTATCAGTACTGTCTTGAGAAAGCTGCTAAGTATCATCTGATGGTGAATGCGCATGAGGCAGTGCGGCCGACAGGACTATGCCGTACTTGGCCCAACCTTATCGGTAATGAGTCTGCACAAGGCACGGAGTATCAGGCTTTCGGCGGTTCTGTTCCGAACCATACGACCATGCTGCCCTTCACGCGTCTCATCGGAGGTCCGATGGACTATACACCGGGAATCTTTGAGAACGACATCCAGAAACTGAACCCGAATAATCATTCATGGTGCAACACCACCCTCTGCAACCAACTCTCGCTTTATGTCACTCTCTATAGCCCGCTGCAGATGGCGGCTGACCTGCCTGAGAACTACGAGCGCTTCCGCGATGCTTTCCAGTTCATCATCGATGTGCCGGTAGAGTGGGATACGGTGTATTATCTGGAGGCTGAGCCTTATGAGTATGTCACCATCGCACGCAAGCAGAAAGATACAAACGCTTGGTTCATTGGGTCTACCAACGGCTATGATCCGAGAACCGCCATGATCGACCTCTCTTTCCTGCCCGCAGGACAGAAATATACCGCAACCATCTATGCCGATGCGAAAGATGCGCATTACCGCAATAACCCGCAGGCATATACCATTACTACCAAAACCGTGACCTCTAAATCGAAGCTCAGACTCTTCACCGCTGCCGGTGGGGGATGTGCGATAAAGATTGTACCGAAACAATAAACTTTAATTAACCCATTTTATTAACTATAACATTTAGTAATCATTTAATCTTTTAGGGCTTCTGCCCTATACCAGCCTTGCGGGATTGGGTTTCCGCAAGGTTATTAAGCTTAAAAAAACCAATATATCATGAGACATAGTTTTTTTAGAATTGGTATCTTTTTTGCACTCCTCATTACCATGGGAGCCACTTCAGTGAGTGCATCGAATGCACACCATTGTCTTATAGGAGATCCTATTACAACGTGGAAGACTACTGATAATTGGAGTAAAAGTTATGAGGAGTTCGCTTTAACTTCACCGGCAAACACAACATTGGATGAGTTTTGTATATATATGTGGGTGGAGAAAAATCAAACATTTGCATTCAACAATCATTTTTTCAATCCCGGAGAAGCAAAACAAGTCGGACCAAGCAGTGACCAAGCTACACTCTATAATGATGGCGGAACAGGCAAAGGTGTAGCGACGGATGGTACAACCAATAAATGGAAATATATCGGTGCTACAGGCTTGGTTAAAATATGTGCAGCGCAATCATCCGGTGCTAATAATCAGGGCGAATGGAAACCCTACGTATGGGTTGAGGATTCCAAAGAGATAGAAATTCTTCAGGGGAAGAAGATTATGTTCTATTTCGGTTCGAACACCGCAAAAGTATTGAATCCTGACTGGTTGTATCTAAGTACAACATCTAAAGCACAGCACACTGCATCGGAGCGATACCACCGATTGAATGAACAAAAATGCTCATCTTACATCTCTGTAGCTTATGTGGATGCAGGAGTGCGGTATTATATATCGGATTATGACCCATGGGGTGGTGTGCAAATGGGAGAAAATGCCATTGCTGGTAGTTTATATTCGATTTATAAGGAAAATAATGATGATAAAATATATCGAAATAAAGGATCTGTACCTTATTTCTCAACAACAACGGTCAATAAAATGGTTGGTACAATAAATTCCGGAATAGCAGCGACCGCGGATAATTCTATCTATACCCGTTGGCGGAATTAAAGTAGCGCATGTTTAATTTGCCCAATCGGTTTGTT
>SAMEA3663077__coassemble_39_pt1 | contig 62971 bp, 47 predicted proteins | sample SAMEA3663077__metabat2_high_PE_010 | metagenome-assembled genome bin SAMEA3663077 (sample SAMEA3663077) | pig gut metagenome | biome: pig gut; feature: pig-associated habitat; material: faeces | place: France | collected 2012
GACGTAAAACAGGAGCACATGACATAAAAAGACGTTTATTGACGTTGTTTGCGACATCTTGAAATCTTCGCAACATTTCGTAACCTATCCAGACAGCAAGATGAATGTCCCGTGGGTATGTAAATATCTACTCCACGCCTGTACAAAGGGCGAGGTGGGGTGTACATATCAGGCGTGGACTTCGGTTGTTTTTCTACAGGTTACAGGGATTGCGAAGCCCTCAAGATGCGTGAAGAACAGACGGACTTCACGCTTTTCTGTGTATATATGCGTACATTATTAAACTAACCCAAATAATTAACCGCCTCTTGCAGGCATAGAAGTTGCGCACGACACGAACAAGTGTATTTGATTATGAGAAAAAAACTCTTTACATTCTTGCTTGCCATCGTGGCAAGTGTAGGCACTCTTTTCGCCGAAAGCAGTGGCACTTGCGGCGAAAACCTGACATGGACTCTCTCCGACGAAGGCGTACTAACCATCAGCGGAACAGGAGCAATGGAGGATTTTATTTTTTATCACGGGGGTATGGGAGCTGAGTCCGCCACTCCTTGGAGAGATAATTTATCTGCAATCAAATCAAGTGTAATTGAAAGTGGTGTAACAAGCATTGGAGAGGGTGCTTTCTGGGGTTGCAGCAGTTTGACCTCTGTGACTATTCCCAATAGCGTCACAAGCATTGGAGATTGGGCTTTCCGTGGTTGCAGCAGTTTGACCTCTCCGGTATATAATGCACATGTATTTGCATTTATGCCTGAATCCTATTCCGGAGCATATACAATACCAGATGGTATAGCATCTATCGCAGATTATGCTTTCGAGGATTGCAGCAGTTTGACCTCAGTGACGATTCCCAATAGTGTCACAAGCATTGGATATCTGGCTTTCGGTGGTTGCCGTAGTTTGACCTCTGTGACGATTGGCAATAGCGTCACAAGCATTGAAAATAGTGTTTTCTCTGGTTGCAGCAGTTTGACCTCTATAGAGTTCCCGGCTTCACTAGAATATTTTGATGAAGGAGTAATCAACGGATGCACCGGGTTGGTGTCTATCAAGATTCCAAGCAGCGTGCTTAGTTCTGGGGAATATTATGGAGCAAAATGTGTAAATAATGGTGGGGGCGATTGCGACGAATATTATATGTATAGATATACTATTGCTGGTTTGGTACAAAGAAATTATGATTCTGGACTTCCATATCTTCCTGATGAAGCTAAAAACAGTCTTCCAAACCTGAAAATAGTTGAAGCACCTGAATGGTTCTTCGATGTTCCTGAAGACGGATGGGCTTTTTGTCCCAAAAGTCTGGAGAAAGTGATTGTCAATCGTGGTGAGCTAAATGATAATGTGTTCGGCGTTATCAGTCGTTCGTACAAAACCCTGAAATCGCTGAATGTGGAAGCCGTATCAAATACAACATTGGCTGACGAAGCATTCAAGGATAACTACAATCTCACTGAACTTATTCTTCCGGCTAACCTTACATCGGTTAGTTATATGGCAGTAGCCGGCTGCAAGAACCTGAAAGCCATCACTATTCCCGCTTCAGTAGAGGTTATTGAGGCATCCGCCTTTGAGGACTGCCGCAGTATTCAGTCTATCACCTTCGGCGGTGCAGCAGGCGCACCGGGACGTGCGGCTGCACCTGCGGCAAGCAGTCAACTGAGGAAGATCGGCAACTGGGCGTTCTACAACGCACACGAGTTGCAGCACCTGGATATACCCGAAGGTGTGGAGGAGATAGGCGATGGCGCGTTCTACGGTTGTACGTATCTCGAGGATATGGTTCTGCCGTCCTCCATCCGCGCTATTGGCGACAACTGCTTCGCGCTCTGTGGCAAACTGACGAAGATAGTCTGCAACGCCACCACGCCGCCGGCTATTCAGGCAAAAACGTTCTACGATGTGAATCGCCAGATTCCTGTATATGTTCCAGACGAGGCGATTGCATCCTACGAGAGCGACGAATATTGGCAGGAGTTTGACATCCAGGGTGCATCGGATATTGAGTCAGCAGTCAGCAACATGACAAATGACTCCGCAACTGCCATCACCAAGGTTATGCGCGACGGGCAGGTGCTGATCATGCGCGGCGGAAACACTTACACCGTACAAGGTCAACAGGTGAAGTAATCAGCAATGGTTATCTTGATCACATTTCAAGGCAGGGGCAATCCTTGCCTTGATTTTGTTGTCTTGTCCTGAAAAAATAGACACACTACAAAAATCTCATGAGACAGTTGAGACACTTGATACAGTTGTAGTGCCCACAAATTTAGAGAATTACGCACAAAGTGTCTCAAGAGTCTAACTGTCTCATGCAAAAATCCGCATGTCCGTATTGTCAGGGTAATTGTCGATAATTGAGGACATTACTCGCTTCGCGCGGATGTGAGGGCGCGTAGATAGTTGTTCCTTGGTCGTTATTTAGCTCTTATCAGGAGCGATAGCCGGGCGAAAGTCCGCTTAAGGTGCATGTATTGTCTAGGATACCCCGATAATGCACCTATAATGCCTCGGTAATGCGTCGATAAGGGTGAGGGATTCTGGCAACATGGAAGTTAATCGGATTTTGAGAATGATAAAGTAATAAAGTTGCACATATGTACCATTGGTATATTATCGAGAAATGCGGCAACGTTGTGTGCCGCATTTCTTTATTTGTGAATTCCCTCTCGCAAGAATTGGAATAGACCGATATAACTTATTCCGTTGTCATCTGTCCATGGAGAAATGTCATCGCCAACGATCACAACCTTACGAAAACTGTCATCAATACGCTTGAGAGATGTCAGTTCTTGTTCACGCTTGGTATCATCGTCCATCCTATAAGCCGACTGAATGTAATATTTCTCCAGACCGTTTGTGGCGATAAAATCCACTTCGTATTGTTTCTGTTGCTGCTTGCCATCTTGCATCTCGCGTACCTCCACAACGCCTACATCCACTAAATAGCCGAAAATACGCAAGTGATTATAAATCACATTCTCCATGATATGTGTCAGTTCCTGCTGACGGAAGTTCAAGCGAGCATTGCGCAAGCCGACATCAACCGAATAATACTTCTTGATGGATTCAAAATACCGTTTACCTTTGATGTCATATCGGCTGACGGATTCAAATAGGAAAGCGTCTTCCAAATAGCCGATGTATTTATCAACAGTCTCTCTGTCGGCTTTCATTTGTTTGACTGATTGAATGGTATTGGCGAGTTTGGTCGGGTTATTAAGCGAGCCCACCGACGAGCATAAAACATCAGCCAAGTTCTCCAACAGTTCGGTATTCCGAATCTTATGCCGTTCAATCACATCTGCCAGATAGGTTTTCTTCCATAAGCGTTGCAGATAGTTAATTTTCTGCTCTGCTGAGGGATGATTGCGCAATCCGGGCAGCCCGCCATAAGTATAATATTCTTTCCATAATTCGTTCACTGATTCGGTTCTGTCGGTGCAAAATTCACCAAACGATAACGGATAGACATGCACTTCATCGCCGCGACCTCGGAAAAGTGTGTTAATATCCGAACTAAGCAGATGACTATTGCTGCCGGTGATATACACATCCACGTTCGGCTTGGCATTCAGCCCGTTCACGAGCCTCTCGAAACCTTCTACTTCCTGAATCTCATCAAGCATCAGATAATAGTTACCATTTGGCTTGATGCGCTCGTACAGATAAGTTTTGAGAGCATTGACCTCAAGCAAGTCATCACGCAAATTTTCGTCATCCTGATCGAACGACAACGAAATGATATGATCTTCCGGCACACCTTGCTCCAACAGGTAATCGCGATATACGTGCGACAGCAACCATGACTTTCCGCTGCGACGGGGACCGGTGATTATTTTTATCTCGCTGTTATTTTGACGTGCAATCAGTTTGTTGAGATAAATCTCGCGTTTGATGTAATTCATAAGCAGGTATTTTAATTTCGAGTGCAAAGATACAAAAATTATTCGATATATGCAAATATTTATCCGCATTTTGGTGCAAATTTGCACTAAATTGCGGTTATAGGAGATATCTATTCGCATTTTGGTGCAAATTTGCACTAAATTGCGGTGTAGCTGCACCGGATTTCCCTACTAATTGGTCAGATCATTTTTGCAGATGTCTCTGCCCTTATGCGAGCATAAGTAGGCACTCCTGTACAAAAAATGCACCTTCGTGCAATTTTTCTTCGGGGAGATTTGCAAAAGTGCATTTTTTTTTGTACCTTTGCATGGCAATGTGTAGCATACGCTACAAGTACTCAAAAACACTGAAAATGTACAAGCGTTTTATATCCCTAACGCTTGTTCTGCTCTGCATCTGTAGTGCATCAGCTCAACAGGCATCTCACACGGGCAAAAGCCCGCAAAGCACAGCCCGGCGAGTGCGCCTGTACGGCTATGTGCTTGATGAGCAAAACAGGGGTATAGAGGCGTGCAACGTGTATTGGAAAGAGAGTGTAGCTACCACTGCCATCGGCACCTCGACAAACAAGAACGGCTACTACGAGTTAATAGTCGATAGTCGAAAGTCGATAGTCGATAGTCAAGAGTCGAAAGTCGAAAGCGGTCAACCGGACTCGCTGACTATCGTCTATTCGATGCTCGGCTACGAGACAGTAGAGACACCCCTCCCACTCCCCTCACAAAAGGGAGGAAATACTATACAGGTGCTGAATATCAACATCGTGCTGCGTGAGTTAGGCGAGCAACTGACAGAGGTGGAGGTGAAAGGTATCCAACGCCAGCAGGATATGATGGAGCGTGTGGATGCCACCACGCGGCGCGTCATACCCGACATCAGCGGCGGAGGCATCGAGAGCCTGCTAATCACCTTTGCCGGCGTGAGTCAGACCAACGAGATGAGCAGCCAGTACAACGTGCGCGGTGGCAGTTTTGATGAGAACGCCGTGTATGTGAACGGCATCGAGATTCACCGTCCGCTGCTCGTACGCGCCGGACAACAGGAGGGACTGAGTTTCGTCAACCCCGAGATGGTTCAGAACGTACAGTTCAGCGCCGGCGGGTTCGATGCACGCTTCGGCGACAAGTCATCCTCCGTGCTGGATATACGTTACAAGCAGCCTACCGCCTTCGAGGCGGCACTGACAGCAGGATTTCAGGGCGGAAGCATCTATGTAGGTGTGGGCGACAGCACGTACAGCCAGATGCACGGCATACGCTACAAGAGTTCACAATACATGCTCGGCTCGCTGCAAACGAAGGGCAATTACCGACCGCACTTCCTCGACTACCAGACGTATATGACATGGAGAGTCAAAAGTCGAAAGTCGAAAGTCGAAAGTCGTAATGACTGGACGATAGCGTTGCTGGCGAACTATAGTATGAACTCCTATGGATTCACGCCGGACAGCATGAGTTCGTCGTTCGGCACGATGCAGACAGCACGGAACCTGACGATCTATTACGACGGACAAGAGCAAGACCTGTTCCAGACCGCGTTTGCAGCGCTGAGCGTGGGCGGGCATGTGTCGCCGGAGGTAAAGATAGGCTTCGACCTGAGCGGGTTCTACACCAACGAACGGGAGACCTATGACATACAGGGCGAATATATCCTGAGCGACCATCCGATGGACGGTTCGGATGCCGGGGTGAGCGGCACTGGTCAGGTTGTGTCATCCGAGACGACAGAGACCGCCACCGTGCTGGGCAAAGGCACCTATCAGGAGCATGCGCGCAACACGCTGACTGCCGGTGTAGCCACCCTGCAGCATACCGGCGAGTGGAAGCACAACGCCAACAACATGCGCTGGGGTGTGAGCGGACAGATAGAGAAGATCACCGACCGCATCAGCGAATGGGAGTGGCGCGACTCGGCAGGTTACTCCATGCCGCACACCGAACAAGGAATGGAACTTTACTACGCCATGCGCTCCGATACCGCTATGCTCAGCGGACGCGTGCAAGCGTACCTGCAGGACTCCTACACCTGGCATACGGATCATGCCAAAGTCATACTGACCGGCGGCGCACGACTGCACTGGTGGAGTTTCAACAACGAGGTGCTCGTCTCGCCGCGTGCATCGGTAGTGATCATACCCGGCTGGAAACGTGACATCAGTTTCCGTATCGCTACAGGTCTGTACTACCAGGCACCGTTCTACAAAGAGATGCGCGACACGCTGACCGACAACTTCGGCATCACGCGTATTAAGCTGAACAATAAACTCAAGGCTGCACGCACCACGCAACTGGTGTTCGGTACGGATTATTACTTCCGTGCCATGGGACGCCCCTTCAAACTCACCGCCGAGGCTTACGCCAAATACATGGATCGCGGAACGAGTTACACCGTGGACAACGTACGGGTGCGCTACTCGGGCACGAACGATGTGCGCGGCTACACCATAGGTCTAGATCTGAAGCTATACGGCGAACTGGTGCCGGGTGCGGACAGTTGGATCAGTTTCAGTACCATGCGTTCGCGCGAGCAACTACTCACCCATCCCGAACTCGGCTGGCTGCACGCACCGCAGGAGCAACGCTATCAGTTTGCCATGTTCTTTCAGGACTACCTGCCGCAACTGCCGCAACTGCATGCTCACCTGAAGTTCGTATGGGCGGAAGGACTGCCCTACGGTGCACCCCGAAGCATCACTCTGCGCGGTCAGGGACGCATGCCTGACTACCGGCGTATAGACCTCGGACTGACGCATGTGAGCAACGCACACAACTATGCGTATATGAAAAAAGCCAAACACCTCAAGCAGTGGACGGTAGGATTTGAGATATTTAACCTGGTTGACTGGCGAAATGTCAATTCGTACTTCTGGGTGAGCGATGTGGAAGGCAACCAGTGGGCGAGCCCGAACTACCTCACCGGCAGACGGTACAATATCAAAGTGGCATTCGACTTTCGGTGATCAGTGATCACGGCATCACGACATCACGACATCACGACATCTCGACATCACGAAATAAAAGAAACAATATATGGCAAGTGAGCAATTAACCCCAATGATGAAACAGTTCCGCAGCATCAAGGAGCAGTACCCTGATGCGTTACTGTTGTTTCGTTGCGGTGACTTCTATGAGACCTACGCCGAGGACGCTGTACGTGCAGCCAATATCCTGAATATAACCCTCACCAAGCGCAACAACGGTGGCGGAGCGGTGGACAGCACGGCTATGGCGGGCTTCCCGTTTCATGCATTGGATACCTATCTGCCCAAGCTCGTTCGCGCCGGCATGCGCGTAGCAATATGCGACCAACTCGAGGATCCCAAACTGGCCAAAGGATTGGTACAACGTGGCGTGACAGAGCTGGTGACACCCGGTGCCAGTTACAACGATGCCAGCTTCGGACAAAAAGAGAACAACTGGCTCTGCTGCCTGCATTTTGCCAAAACAGCCATAGGCATATCGCTGCTCGATCTGTCCACCGGTGAGTATCTGGTGGCGCAAGGTACATCGGATTATATAGCCACACTGCTCACCAAGTTCGCACCGAAAGAGGTGCTGTTCATGCGCGGCAAACGACAGGAGTTTGAGCGGCTGTTCGGTACGAAATATTTTACCTTCGAACTGGACGACTGGATGCTCAACCCCACTACTGCCGAGGAGCGGTTGCGCAAGCAGTTTGATACCACCAATCTCAAGGGTTTCGGTGTCACGGGCGTGCCGGACGGTGTGGTAGCCGCAGCAGGCATATTGCACTACCTGGATATAACCCAGCATCTGCAAACCAAACATATCCACCCGCTCAGCCGGCTGGAGACCGACCGTTATGTATGGCTCGATCAGTTTACCATACGTAACCTCGAACTGCTGCACCGCCAGAGCGACGACAGCCGTACGCTGTACGACATACTGGACAAAACCGTCACTCCCATGGGCGGACGTATGCTCTATCGGTGGATGACATTCCCACTGAAAGAGGTACGCCCGATACGCAACCGGCAATCGGTAGTTGAATACTTCTTCCGCCACCCCGATCGGCGCGAACAGATACGCGACAGCCTGTCGCAACTGCAATGGAGCGCACGGTCAGCAAGATCAGCACCGGACGTATCGGTCCGCGTGAGATGGTGCAACTCGCAGGTGCCTTAGGTGCACTGCAGACCGTCAAGCAGATCTGTGAGCAAGCAGAGGACAACAGTTATCTGAACAGTCTGGGCGAGAACATCAGCCTGTGCACCGAGATGCGCGAACGTATGCTCCGGCAGATCGTACCCGACCCGCCGTTGGCACAGGGGCGACCGAACACAATCGCTCAGGGTGTGGACGATGAGCTCGACGAACTGCGAGACTTGCGCGACAACAGCCGCGAGGCTATCGAACGTATCCGCGAACGCGAAGTGGAACGCACGGGCATCAGCAGCCTGAAGGTAGGTTTCAACAACGTGTTCGGCTACTACCTGGAGGTACGTAACACCTTCAAGGACAGCGTACCCGAGGAGTGGATACGCAAGCAGACATTAGTCAGCGCCGAGCGGTATATCACCCCCGAACTCAAAGATCTGGAGGATAAGATTATTGCAGCGGATGACCGCATAGCCGTCATCGAGTCGCGCATATACAACGAACTGATGCTTGCCCTGATCGAGTACGTGCCTGCCATGCAGACCGATGCGCACGTAGCAGCTCAACTCGACTGCCTGCTCAGTTTTGCAGCCACGGCGGCGGAGAACAAATATATATGCCCGGATGTAAACGACAGTCTGGTGATTGATATCCGTCAAGGTCGCCACCCGGTGATTGAGAAACAGATGCCGCTGGGCGAGGAGTATATAGCCAACGATGTACTGCTAGACAATGCCGGGCAACAGATCATCATCCTAACCGGACCAAACATGGCAGGTAAGTCCGCCTTGCTTCGGCAGACGGCGCTCATCGTGCTCATGGCACAGATGGGCTCGTTCGTGCCGGCAGAGAGCGCATCGATAGGTATAGTGGACAAAATATTCACCCGCGTGGGTGCCAGCGACAATATCTCGCAGGGCGAATCGACATTTATGGTGGAGATGAACGAGGCAGCCAGCATCCTCAACAACCTGAGCGAGCGCAGTCTGGTGCTGTTCGACGAACTGGGTCGCGGCACATCGACCTACGACGGTATAAGCATCGCCTGGGCTATCGTGGAGTATATTCACGAGAACAAGTGCCACGCCAAGACGCTGTTCGCCACCCACTATCACGAACTTAACGAGATGGAGGCTTCCTTCGCGCGCATACGCAACTATAATGTATCCGTACGCGAGGTGAACAACAAGGTTATCTTCCTGCGCAAACTCGTTCGCGGTGGCAGTGAGCACAGTTTCGGTATTCATGTGGCAAAGATTGCCGGTATGCCCGAGAGTATAGTGCAGCGCGCCAATACCATCCTCAAGCAGCTGGAGAGCGATGCTGTGGGCGTGGCTGGCAATCAGCCATCGGCAGACAGCGGACCGGTATCCAAACCGGTTACCGGTATAGGTCAGACACGACAGGGCGTGCAATTGTCGTTCTTCCAACTTGACGACCCTGTGCTCGAGCAGATACGCGACGAACTACGAAGCCTGGATATCAACTCACTCACACCGCTGGAGGCGCTGAACAAACTCAGCGAAATCAGCCAGCTTGTGGGCAATAAATAGCAAAAAAAGACTGCAATGTTCCCGCTTGGGCGCAGAGGCACGATCTTTCAATATTAACCAAATAAAACAAAAAAATGAAAAAAGTTATTATCGCATGTGCCGCTGTATTGGCACTGGGAATGATGTCGTGCGGTGACACGAAAATGTGCTACAAAGTATCAGCAAAAAACGCTAAGGGACAGGAAATCACCACCTACATATATGGTACAAGCACAGACATCGACGCAGGTATTGAGAAATGGAAAAAAGCTAACGCTCTCTTCTTTGGTGATGATGAAGGAATTAAGATTACTCGTTCGAAACTCTCAAACATGAAGAGCGAGGAGGATTGCAAAGGAGCCAGCATCAATTTGTAATTTCCATCTAACTCCTTAACAAGGCGGCTATAATAGCCGCCTTGTTGTATAATCACTATGGCATCCCTGCTCTATAATTGGTCGTTCATGCAGTATTCCACATTCATTTTCTCGTTATCACACGAGCGCAGCTGCTGTTCGCGCTTTGCATAGTTATTCACCCTTATGATAATGATATCCTGAAAAGTCCCGTTCACCCTTTTCACGTTCGTCGGTAGCCCTATGTATGCGGTTACGCCATGAGCCGTCGAGCCATCCGCGCTGCCAGCAAAGTATGAGCAGCCATCCGAACAACATACCGCCCAGGTGGGCAAAGTGCGCTACGTTGTCACCGGTTAGGCCGGCTAAGTTACCCATACCGGCAAACAGTTCGATCACCGCATAGGCTATCACAAACACGCGTGCACGGATAGGTATAGGTATGAACAGCAGGAACAGCGGCACATCGGGGAACAGCCAGGCGAAGGCAAACAGTATGCCAAACACGGCACCGCTGGCGCCAATCGTCGCGGTAGGTACACCGGGCATAAACGCCATCCATACCAACTCCTGAATCAGCGCAGCACCCAGACCGCAAACTATGTAATACAACAGGAACTTGCGCTCGCCCCACTCGCGCTCAAGCAACGGACCGAACATCAGCACGGCAAACATGTTGCAGAACAAATGTCCGAAGTCGTGGTGGAGAAACATATACGTAAGCGGTTGCCACACGTGGAACGCGCGCGGAGTAAATTCGAACGATGCAAACGACCAGTTCATCAGGCCGAACAACTCAACTATACTCACTCCGTAACGCTTCAAAAGCGAGTCAAGCAGCCAAACAATCAGGTTGGCGAGAAGAAGATTCTTGGTTACAATAGGCAAATTTCTCATGCTAAAATGCTAAAAATTCTACAAAAAAAGCAACAATTATCGTGCTACATCGCAAAAAAACGCACTTTTCTGCCATTTTGGCGCATTTTTTTGTAAAAATATTTGTCAATTTCAAAAAAAAGTAGTATCTTTGCACCGTTAGTGCGGAGAAATGCTCCGAATTTATTAAACGTTTAATTAATCTAACTACAATTATGAACAAAGGTGAACTCATTGCTGCCATCGCAGCAAAAGCTGAGATTTCGAAGGTAGCCGCCGCTAAGGCTCTCGAGGCTGCTTTGGACGCAACTGTTGAAGCTCTGAAGAAGGGTGAGGCTGTACAAGTTATCGGTTTCGGTACTTTGAAGGTAGCTGAGAAGGCTGCTCGCAAGGGTATCAACCCCGCAACCAAGCAAATCATCGACATCCCTGCAAAGAAATCAGTTAAGTTCAAAGCCGGCGCTAAGCTTGCTTTCTAATCTTGATTGTTCAAGCAAAAGAGAGTTATCAGCAATGATAACTCTTTTTTTGTTGCTACCTACTGCAGTACATAGTTGCGTAGCCATAGGTCTATATCTTCAATCTCCGGATTGACATGCTTGCGTACGATCTGCCGGCGGTGATAGATAGTCTGCTTCTGCACGTTCAGCAAGATGCTCATGTCGTTGTCCGAAGCACCGATAATGGAGAGTATGGCAAACTGCATATCACTCTCCGTCAGTTGCGGATAATCGGCGCGCAAACGGCTGATTGCTCCGTCCAAGGCTTTATCTACGGACTCAACCAGTTCATTCAGGCTCTCTTTGCTCATCGTGAGTTGCTCGTCGCGATAGGTCTGCAGCCACTTGGGAAACTCCACCTCTTTGCCGCGCATGCGCTGCAACTCTATCTCGCGCGTAAGGCTGACTTTCTGTTGCAGCCGCTCGAGTGCCAGTTGCAGTTGCTGCACATACTTCTCTCGCAGCGCCTGCATAGCGGCGGTCTGTTCGCGACGGCGATGATGCCAGTAGCGCCAGAGCACTACCGTCAGCACTACGGACAGCACGAGCAGCAGCACTAGTATCACCGACACCGTCTGTTGCCATCTTCGTTCGCGTTGTGCCACAGCGGCCAGTTGTTTCTCGCGCTCTACATCATATTGAAGCGCAAGCGCGTACGTGCGAGCGCCTGCGTCTCGTTGCAGTTCATCTATCTTGCGGTCATATAGATCCAGAAGCAACGCGTATGCGCTATCCGATTGCCCGAGCTGACGAAGCACTTTACTCTTCAGGTAGGTGTAACTCTGCTCAAACCAGTAGGCATACGCCGAGTCTTTCGGTTGCAACCGCTGCAGATAGTACGCCGCAGAGTCAGTAGCGTGCTCGGCAAGTAGGATCTCCACCATCTCCGAGTAACGAGCATGTGCGCCATACTCCTCAGCCAGCCTGCGGCATACTGCCAGACGCTGCTCTACACTGTCCGGATAGCACAACTGATAGCGATAGGCTTGTATATCCAGCACAAGCAACGCGCTTTGCGCCGCATGAGCGTACTGCTCAGCAAGGCGAAAGTTCAGGAGCACACTGTCACGCGCGCCTTGAGAGATAGCTATGGTGCGAGCCAAATCCCGATACGCACAAGCCAGATACATCGTATGTGAACCTTGCCCCAGCAATGGAATGGCCTTGCGGTAGTAGACCTGCGCTACGTTGTATAGCTGATCGCTCTCGCAGGAGTTTCCCATATAGAACCACGTGTAGCCGAGCAGTTGATTCCGACGCCGCCAATCTTCTATGCCGAGTTCGGAGGATTGAATACTCAGCAAAACTTCCTCCGCATGCTTCAGGTAAGTGGTCGATTCCTCATACCGGCTGCTCTGGTTCGAACTCGTACCAAGCCGATAGTATTCCTCACCCTCGGAAAGGCGCTTTTGGGCATCAATACTGTCCAAATGACACGAAGTGACAAAAAAAGGCACACAAAAAAAGGCACACAAAACAGCGCGTACAACTGTTTTTTGCGAGACTTTTTGTAATATGTTGATTTTCAGTATCATTTATTTCTGCAAAAACACGACTCGTACAACTGCAAAATTTGCATTTTTCAAAAAAAAGCTGTACCTTTGCATTGTTTTTCGAAAGTGCCCAAACATACCAAATTTTGCAATTCGGATACAAAGATAACAAAAATTTTTGGCAAATGCAAATTCATCCGACAAATAGCACAATTATGAACAATAAAAATCTGTTTTTTCTGCTCATTGTAGCACTCTGGCTATTAAAAGGTACGCACATATATGCGCAAGCCGTTCGGATTGACGGTCTGTTCTATACCCTTGCTGAATCCTACCACACCGCAGGGCGCATCGTACCCAAATCATAGAACAACCGGAACATATCCGTATGATAACCGTAGGATAAAACAACAAAAAAGATAATGCATTCAAATACTATATATACGTAGTATATATACTAAAAGCCCTTGAATATGAAAAATCACATCCTCAAATCGCTCCTGGTCATTTTGACCGTTTTAGTCCCACTTAGCATGTGTGCCACTGTGTACAACGGCGTGTGTGGCGAGCACCTAACCTGGTCGTATGACACCGAGACAGCGCACATGACTATCGAGGGATACGGCGTGCTCAAGAACACCGTGGACAGCCTCTGGTGGAATAAACAGGTGCTACAGGCTTCGTCGTGGGCGACGAATTATGAGACCTATTATCCGTACAACTCTTGCAAGACAATCTCTCTGCCGGAAGGGTTGACAGGATTCAGCGGTGCTATTTTCCGCGACTGGTGGAACCTGACGGCATGCGACATACCAGAAGGCGTGACGAAGATTCCTGCGCATCTGTTTGAGGAATGCTATAAGCTGAAAGAGATCAAACTGCCTAACTCGGTGGACACGGTGGGACAATGCGCCTTCGCCAACTGCACGACGATGGTGAAGTGCGATCTTGGAAAGGGCGTCAAGTATATCGGTCAGACGACGTTCATGAACTGTTATGCCTTGAACTCTGTCCGCTGGTCGGATTGTCTGGAGGTGATTGACGGCAGTATTTTTGACGGCGTACCCAATAGTGCGGTATATGACCAGAATAGTGTAGCGACAATTCCGCTTCGGGATACATTATTCTTTCCGGCTACGTTCCGTTCAAACAAACAGATCTCATGGTGCCTTCACAATAGCCCTGTTATCGTTTGGAACGCCAAGAATCCGCCCACTTCTTCGTCCGTATTCTATAATCTGTACGATTATTGGAAAGGGGATTTTATCTTCGGTCCGGATGTGGAGTTTGTGCCGGCTCATCTATGCCAGTGGACGCGCCAGAAGAAAGTAGAGTTGCCGGAGGGTTGCAAATGGATAGGTCAGGGAGCGTTTATGGGAAATAGTCTGTTAGAGACAGTGTTGCTGCCATCTACGCTGACGGCTATTCACCAGGAGGCATTCAAGGGGTGTACGAAAATCAAGCATATCAGCATACCGGAGAACGTGAAAGCGATCAATTCCGCCACATTCAACGGCTGTACAGCACTCACCCGTGTGGAGATGCCTGCGGGCATCAGCACGATTGGTGATAACGCCTTCTCGGGATGTCCGAACTTGGACTCTATCGTGTTGCCGAAAGAACTGACGATGATTGGCGGTAGTGCTTTTTCCGGCATCAAACTACAAGACAGCCTCGTCATTCCCGACAAAGTCGTCTCCATCGGCACGAACGCGTTTGAGAACTGGTCGGCACTCCGCGAACTGTCAATCGGCAAGAACGTCGTGCTTATCGGCGACAAAGCGTTCAAAGGCGATAGTGCCGTCACACATATCACCGTCTGGGCAGCCACGCCGCCTATGGTCAGCGAGGGCACACTGGCTGATATACCCGACAGTGCCTGGCTCTCTGTGCTGCCCGACAGCCGTAAACTCTACCGCGAACATCCGTATTGGGGACGTTTCCGCATGAACGACACGCCCGACTCCGCGATGGTTCAGCGCACAGTGATTGTGGATGCCGCCGAGACGACCGCAGACTTCACCTGGCCGACCGACTCACTGGCAAACACCTACCAGATTGACATCTACAAAGACGGAAACGTTTTCTGCCACCTCACACTCGGCAACCGCGGACAACTACTCGGCATATCCTTCGCTCCCAAGCGCAACAGGCAGGAAGCAGGTGAGTTGCCCTACACATTATCGTTCAAGGTCACGGGGTTGGACGAAGCGTCGCGTTACACGTACATTCTCTCCGTACTCGATGAACAAGGAACACCTATCCACGTCTATGCCGGCGACTTTGCCACTACAGGTTTCGAAGGAGACCTGAAGCAACCCGACGGCAACGAGATTCTGCCCACACCGCCTATCATACCCGGCGACCCGGATGCATCAGTCTTTACAAGGCTCTCACTACCCGACGGCAACAAGCCTGTTGCCAACTACCAATTGTCAATCCGTAACGGCAAATTGCTACTAATCACGCCTACAGGTACATTCACTGTTTCCGGACATCGGATCGAATAGAACAGACTGTTGGCGTATCGAGTAAACATACTCCTATGAAACATATCTTTGCACTTGTAAATGCTGTGCTGATAAGCATGGCATTAGGGGGCACTTATTCCTTTGCAGCCGCTTCCACGCCGTGGAACGGCACAGCGCAAGCCCCTGCCATCAGCGGCACTACCTATGTCATTTCCGCGCCCGAGCACCTCGCCTGGGTGGCACAACAAAGTCAAACCGACGACTTTGCCGGCAAACGTATCCGCCTGGACGCCGATCTTGATCTTGGCGGAACGCAGGAGTTACCGCCAAGTTGGGAACCTATCGGCTCAGCCGCTACGCCTTTTCGCGGCGAACTGGACGGTAACAACCATGTTATCTACAACCTGTATATCCTCAACTCCTTCCCTACCGGCGCAGGACTGATAGCCGAGACAGGTGCGGAAGCGGTAGTTCATAACCTCGGCATTGCGCAGGGGCAGATTATGACCGACGCCACAAGCAACGTAGGTGCTTTCATCGGTATCAACCGCGGACGACTGCACCACTGCTTCAACATGGCACAGATCATCGCCCACAACGGCGATAACATCGGCGGACTGATCGGCACGAACTACGGCAAACTGGAGTATGCCTACAACTGCGGCATCATCACCGACGCCAACAGCCACGTGGGTGGATTGATTGGTGTGAACAAAAGCACGGCTACCCTCAACGAGTGTTACAACGCCGGTTACTGCAAAGGTGCCGAACATGCCGGCGCATTGTTCGGACTGAACGAGGCAGCCGCTGCCAACCTTACACGTATCTGCTTCGACCAGCAAGTAACGCGCACCTATGCCACCGGCTACGGCACAGCCGATGCACTCGACAACACGCAGTACGCCATCGAGAAGTCCGCCACGTTCTTCTCCCCCGCCAATCCATACACTAACCGCAGCGAGTGGGAGTGCGTCACCAACGGCTACTACCGTTACCCGCGCCTGAAGTGCTTCGGCAATCACGAGGCAGCACGCGTCTCCACCAACGCTATCCTACTGGACGCCGACAATCTGCCTGTTGAGCGTGCCGAGGGCGTAGGCGCACCCATGCAAGGCAACCTGCCGCGTAAGTCATTCAAGTTGTTGGGAGGCAGCAGTTCTGTATGGACTTCTTCCGGCGAGGATGTTATTCACATCCAAAATACCAACAATGCACAAGTCGTTCGTCCCTGCGGCAATCAAGAGGTTATTCTCACCGTGACTGAAGGCGGTACGAGCAAGCAGATTTATGCCATTGTCAAGGGCTACGAGAAGTTCGACGCAGGTAAGATGGAAGGCACAATTACCGCATGCTGGCGCGAGGAGAATGTCAAGATTCTGAAAGCCAACGGCGGCAAAGAACCGCTTGGCGGCAAGGATGATGAGCAGGACGGGAACATGTGTTACCGCTACATGGTTATTCGCGATACCGTGGTGTACGACGAGGAGCATAATCCACTCGCATACATTCCTATGGATACTGTTTACCTCAGTCATAACGAGTACCGCAACCGGGATTTGCCTACCATGGTGTCCGGCACATACGCTTTCCGCCGTTACGCACACGACTACCAGTGTACCACCGACTGGAACGAATCGCCCGGACGATTGTATCTGACTGTTCTCAATCCGTTCGATGCAGGCAAACTGTTCGACGAACCCGACACCATCTACGGCGTGCCGCAAACATTCACCATCCACAGCGAGCAGCCTGCTACAGGCGGTGCAGGCGTATTTAGTTACCTGTGGAAAGCCGTCACGCCATCCGGCACAAAGAATCCCGTATATATCGACGGCTCTATAGCCGCAGCTGACACACTCAACTTCACCTTCACCGAACCGGGCGAATACACGTTCACCCGCAGAGCCAGCGACGAGTCGTGCAACACCACGCCTATAGAGTCACAGTCGGAGCACAAGGTTTATGTGCTGGCTGCCGTCGAGCCGGGAGCTATCGATTCGTTCACCGTCACGCTCTGCCATCCTCGCTACACCGGCACACTCGCCGAGGCGGATACAGCCTCCGGCGGCAACGGACAGTACACCTACCGTTGGCTGTGCAACGGCGAGCCGATCTTCCATAGCGACACAGCCGCGCTGCCTATACAATCCTTTCCCATGGCGGAAGGCGGCACGTATATCTTCTGCCGACAAGTGAAGGACAACAGCGGTTTCTCTGACTGGACAACCAGTGCAGGTCTCGTAACCATCATTATCGACGGCACGAGCGAGGATTGTCAGGTTATATGCCCCGTGGTGGAGATTGAGCCGTTAGTTGACCTGTGCCGGAGCGATACCGCCCTCGCCATCCGTTTCACCGTGACCGAAGGCGAGCCCGACCTCTACGATCTGAATTTCCCCACCGATGCGCAGCAGGCAGGATTCGTAAGCGTGCTTGCTGCCGAACTGCCGGAGGACAGCACCATTGTTATCCCTCTGCCTGCCAATGCACCGATCGGCACGTTCTATATCTCGCTCACGTTCTACACCAATGGTACGGCGTGCAAAGGCTCGACGCACTTCTTCCCGTTCACGTTGCTCACCGACGGCTTTGTGCATCAGAAGTGGGACGACCTGCTTTTTGTGGACAACAATCCTGGCAACGGCGAACCGACTGATGCGGACGACCTGCACTTCGTGGCGTACCAGTGGTACAAGAACGGCATTCTCATCCCGGACGCTACCGGGCAATACTACCGCGAACCCGGAGGACTGAACGGTGCGTATCAGGTATATATGACCGGCTCCGACGGTCTGCTGTACCGTTCATGCGTCTATGACTATACACCTGATGCGCTGGACGAACTACACAGCACCTTACAAGCGGAGGGCTACTACACCATTGACGGACGACCATGCGGCAAACCCACTGCACCGGGTATATATATTTCCGCTAACCATAAACTGATTGTACAATGAAAAAGTTCTTGCTATCCATAGCCCTGTGCTGCACGCTTGCCGCACAGGCATCGGACATCCCTAAGGTTACATCAGACAGGGCAAAGATGTCACACAACATCGATATCACCGCCGGCGGAGGTATAGGCAGTCTCGGCTACGAGTTGCAAGGCGCAGGCAGTATCCCGCCTATACCTGGTCTGCAGGATTAGGCTACACCTGGTTCTTCGTTCCAGAGACGGGTCTGCAGACGGGTGTTCAACTCACGCGCATGGGCTCTGTTGCATCGCTTACGGGCAGTTACGCCTGGCAGAATCTGCTTACCGATGCCTCGGGTGACCAATACGAACACCGCATGGCTTTTACCGACTGGTACGAACAACAGGAGGCGTACCTGCTTGAAATTCCCTTGGGTTTCACGCTGCATCACTACGGACGCAACAACTCTCACGTCGGCGCGTATGCCGCACTCGGAGCCAAACTGCAGATTCCGCTGTTTGCCGACTACCGGCACAACTCAGGCTCTGTTACTCACTCGGGCTATTATCCGTATTGGGATCTGACCTTGCAAGACCTTCCCGGCAGATTTGTCACAGAGCAGACGGATGTGCCGCAGCAAGAATCGTTTTTGCAGCACCTCAACCGCTGGAACGCTGCCGTGTATATGGAGTTGGGCACCACGATCCGTTGCGGTGCCCACACCGAACTGATCATCACCGCCTACGGGCAATATACGTTCACCAATCTATTAGCCACACCCCTGAGCCGGCTGACGTCTCTTGGCTTCGCCAACAGCCGTAACGGTTATACGTTCATGCCCGAGTACCACGGACTAATCGGCACGAAGGCTATCACCGCGCTGCATCCGTGGGCGGCAGGCATCAAACTCGGGCTGTCTGTTTGGACAGGAAAGACCGATGAGCAGAAACGCCGCGAACTTCGCCGCCTTGCCGAGGAGTTTCCAGATATGCTTCCTACCGTACACACGCGCGACACCGTGTATATCTACGACACCTTGTATATCAACTGCGGCAAGCCTGATATCCCGCCTACCGAATACCGTCGGTAACGCTCCTCACATCCGCGCGAGGCGACCGCGGTGCAAAATCAAGGATGGGCAACAACGGTATCAACTACCTCAACTGTATCATGAGATTTTTTTACATTGTCTCTTCCTATGACGCGGAGCGCACATGACAAAGAGAGCGGAGAAAAACAGGTTTGGACAATTATTTTTGCGAATTATTTGCATAATTCAAAAAAATTTTGTAACTTTGCCCTATAATTCCTAAACAACGGTAATAATGAAGAATATTATCTTATGCGGCGCACCAGGTTGCGGCAAGGGCACACAAGCCGAGTTTATAGTAGCACACTACGGACTGACACACCTCAGCACCGGACAAATGATGCGTAGCGAAGCCGCCTCAGGCAGCGAACTGGGCAAACTGATCGAGTCATACACCTCACAGGGACACCTCGTGCCCGATGATATAACCATACGCATGCTCGAGGAGCATATCAACAAACTGCCCAAGGATACCAAAGGACTGATTTTCGACGGGTTCCCCAGAACACTCAACCAGGCCGTACAACTCGAGCGGCTGATGAAGAAACGCGGCGACGAGACTGCCGTACTCATCGATATTAATGTACCCGAAGACGAACTGATACGCCGCCTGATCGAACGCGGGAAGATAAGCGGACGACAGGACGATAACCTGGAGACGATAAAAGAACGACTGGTAGTGTATCATGAGCAGACACGCCCAGTGGACGACTACTACGAGTTGCACGACAAGTATGCACGCATACAGGGAATGGGCACCATAAGCGAGATCTTCGGACGCATCAGCCGAATACTGAACAAGATATATTAAACCTATCGGAAAACCGACTAACGGTACTTGCTTTCACCGATATCGGTAAGAATACTCAGATAACTGTCGAACCGCGAGGGTGCGATGCTCTTGCCCACCTCGGGCAGCACAGCACACCCCGGTTCGCCGCAGTGGAGACAGTTGGAGTACCGGCAACTGCGACTAAGGGCAAAAATTTCACGGAAGTAATGCCCGACTTCCTCCTTTTGCATATCCAACGTACCAAAGCCCTTGATACCCGGAGTGTCAATCAGCGCTCCGGGGAACACGTGTGCTGAATCGGATGTTTCGCGCGCATCAGTCGGCAGGAAATACATCTGGCTGAACGTAGTGGTATGCATACCCGTATCGTGCACATGCGAGATCTCTGCCGTACGCGTAACCTCAGCGCCAAAGATAGCATTGAGCAGGGTGGATTTGCCGACACCAGAATTGCCGCTAAGCAGCGTAATCTTGCCAGTTAACTCCCGACGCACGGCATCTATATCACCACAGAGAGCCGACAATGCCACCGTGCGATACCCCAAACTACCATATAATTCCATCCACCTGTTGAGCGTAGCCATATCCGAAGCATCCATCAGATCAGTCTTGTTGAACACAAGCATAGCCGGAACACTGTATGCCTCGCAGGTAGCGAGAAAACGGTCGATGAACGTAGTGGACGTAGGCGGGTGATTGATAGTAACAAGCAGCGCCACCTGATCGATATTGGCTGCCAGGATATGTGACTCCTTGCTGAGATTGGTGCTGCGGCGGATGATATAGTTGCGACGCGGTAGAACAGAAGTTATCCACGTTGTACCGTCAGGCTGCTGTTCTATGCATACATGGTCGCCCACCGCCACAGGATTGGTAGAACGGATACCCGCCAAACGCAGATTGCCCTTGATATGGCAATCGACCAGAGCACCGTCCGAGGTCAAAACCCCGATGCTACTACCGGATATTTTGGTGACAAGATTCAAGGGAAAATTTATGATTTCAAATTTCAAATTTCTTATCTCGGCAAGCCTCGAACGATCGGTTAAAGCATATGCATATTTAGGATTAAAAGGCTTCGGTGGCAGTAAGGTAGAAGCCGTAGCCGTTGATGTTCTGCCAAGGATAGATATTGTTGCGCGCCACATCGGCACGGATATTGATCTTTGCGCGGTTGATAGTCAGCCGCAGCCCGAGGCCGTACCCTATTTTAGGCACCGACCACTGCCAGTGCTGATAGTCGTACACATCGCCCGCGCCTGCAAACACACACGCCCTGATCCATCGCCAGATAGGGAAGCGGAGTTCAGTCTGCAGAGCCACCATCGTGTTGTCGCGGAACATGCCATACGGTATGCCTCGCACCAGATCCTGACCGCCTATGGTAGGTAACATCTGGAACGGCACATCATCCGGTGTAAGACTGGCCGCTATAGTCCCACGAACCTGGTAGCACCATACGACCTGCTTGCCAATAGGAATGTACTGACGAAAATCTATTTGTCCGGCGGTTAGTCCGCAGGTAGAACGCCACCAGCGGTTATAATGCGTGAGGCTGAACTTAAGCATCAGTCCCCTATGCGGATAATACACCTCGTCGCGCGAGTCGTACTGCGCGGTGATACCTATACCGGGCATCTGGATAGTGACGGACTCATCGGCATTTTGCATACGCGTACGTTCCCACAGGTACTCGGCGTGCGGCCCGATATACCAACTCCTGCCGACATGCACCAACGGCTGCACAAACGCATACCCCCGCTGCGAGTCATATGGCGTGCCACGTCGGGCACCCGTACCGGCGATGTTAGGCTCGGCACCTATACCGTAGTAGATATCCGGATAATTGCGGAAGCCCGCCCTGAACTGCAACAGCCATGGCAGTATCGTGCTGAAGTACAATGTACCCTGGGCATTGACATACCACTGCCTGTTCAGCGAGTAGGCACCGCCAACCTGAATAACCGATGTTCGCGGACTGAAGAGCTTGATATACGCCTGTGCCGCACCCCCGAACTCCCAGCCGGTCTCGGGCGTGTAGTTGATAACCGGCACTGCCATAGCAGGCCAGTTAGGCAACTGCAACTCCTCGTCAACCGAAGCGGCTGACGAAGTCCCGTCAGCAGACAGACGCACAACGCCAGTCCATACTGCCACAAGCACGATAATAAACCTTACGCTACGCAAAATGCTACAACTGTGCGTACATCAGACGGTCAAAATCTCCTTCTCCTTCTTGGCATATACCTCATCGATCTGACGAACGTATTTGTCATGAAGTTTCTGTGCATCCGCCTCGGCATCTTTCTCTACATCCTCGGGCATACCGTCCTTGACTTGCTTTTTGAGTAACTCGATAGCATCGCGGCGAGCATTGCGGATAGAAACCTTGGCATTCTCAGCCTCAGCTTTGCACTGCTTAGCCAGTTGCTGACGCCGTTCCTCGGTGAGCGGCGGGAGGATAAGACGGATAGTCTCGCCGTTGTTACTCGGTGCCAAACCGATGTTGGAGTTGATGATTGCGCGCTCGATGTCACCGATGATTTTTTTCTCCCACGGTTGGATAGAAATGGTGCGTGCATCGGGGGTAGTGATCGTAGCCACATTGGCCAGCGGCGACATAGTGCCGTAGTAGTCAACACGGATAGCATCCAGGATGCGCGGTGAGGCTTTGCCTGCGCGGATATGCGCGAGAGCATCGTCCAGGAATAGCACGGCGGCTTGCATCGACTCTTCTGCCTCGTTCAGAATCTGTTTTGCTTCAATCATAGTATAGAAATTTTAAGAAATCAGTTATCAGTGTTCTGTAATCACATTATGGAGTAACCAGCGTACCTATCTGTATTCCGTTCATAACCTTCATCAGGTTGCCGGGTACATCCATGTTAAAGACATAGATAGGCATCTTGTTTTCCTTGCACATGACGGTGGCCGTTTGATCCATTACCTTCAGCCCGCGTAGCAAAACCTCGTCGTAGGTTATGCGGTCGAACTTAATAGCCGTAGGATCCTTCTCGGGGTCGGCGGTATAGATGCCGTCCACCCGTGTTCCCTTGAGCATGACGTCTGCTTTGATCTCCAATGCACGGAGCGACGAACCGGTATCGGTAGTGAAGTACGGACTGCCTGTACCGCCCGCCAGGATAACCACCGTACCCTTGTTGAGCAGACGGATAGCCTTGTCGTTGGTATAGAACTCACCAATAGGCTCCATACGGATTGATGTGAGTACGCGCGCAGGCTGACCAATCACATCGAACGACGATTTCAGCGCCAGCGCATTGATCACAGTAGCCAGCATACCCATCTGATCGCCCTTGACACGGTCGAAGCCCTGCGTTGAACCTTTCATGCCGCGGAAGATATTGCCTCCGCCAATCACTATAGCCACCTGTACGCCCTGCTGCGCGATGGCCTTGATCTGAGAGGTGTATTCGTGCAGACGCTCGGTATCGATACCGAACCCCTGCTGACCTTGCAGGCTCTCACCCGATAGTTTTAACAAGATTCGTTTGTACTGCATAATCGTTTATTTTATAGTCGAAAGTCGAAAGACCGTTCTCTTCGTTCACTCAAAGATAAATGCCTTATAGGTCTTTGAGCGCAGCGGTCTAAATTCTTATGAGTTTAGCATACGCTAGAAGTAGCGTTTTGGTGCCTTTGGTGTCGAAATCAATCTCAATCTTTTCGTTCTCGTTCTCCCTATACACGCGTTGCACTGTACCTTGCCCGAACACCTTATGACCGATTCGGTCTCCATTTTTCCACTCCGATACCACCGTCTGCTGTTCAGTCTTGGGCCGCAGACCTGTGGTAGGCTTGAGTGAGCGCGGAGAAGGCGACGGTTGCATCGGCATTTCTCTCCATGGTGAAGGCTCGCTGCTCGGTGCACTGAGTTGCAGGATATACCGGCGGTCTATATCGCTTAAGAACCGTGAAGGATTGCTGAAATTGACTTGACCGTTCTTCCATCGCGATTTGGCATAGGTGAGATAACACTCCTGTTCGGCACGCGTGATAGCCACGTATAGCAACCGACGTTCCTCTTCCAGTTCGCTCTCGTTCTGGCAGAATGGTGAGGGGAACAGGTTCTCCTCCAATCCTACCACGAACACAACGGGAAACTCCAACCCTTTGGCAGCATGCACAGTCATCATTGTCAGACGCGAGGTTGTGTCGTCCAAGCCCTCGTCCTGATCGGTGAGCAGACTGACCTCATGGATAAAATCCGTTATACGCGTATCCTCGCCTTGTGCCAGACGGTCTTCCGCGTACTGGCGCACACCGCTCAACAACTCCTCGAGGTTAGCCTTGCGGTCGATACCTTCGGCAGTGGTGTCCTGAGCAGCATCGTTCATCAGTCCGGACTGATTGAGCACGAGTTGTGCAAACTCAAAAGCAGGCAGTTTCTGCATCTGACGTGCAAACTCCTGTATCATCCCGGCAAATGCCTGCAGTTTGCGTCCTGTAGCAGCACTTATCTCGCCTGTGTAGGCTTCGGGGTTATGCATGACGCGCAACATCGGTATATTGTCGTGTAGCGCAATCTCTCGCACACGCGCGATTGTGGTAGCACCTATACCACGCTTAGGCACGTTGACTATACGCTCCAGTGCCTCATCGTCACTGACATTGGCCACCAGACGGAAGTAGGCTATGGCATCCTTGATCTCCTTGCGCTGATAGAACGACATACCTCCGTAAATGCGGTAGGGTATGCCGAGTTTGCGCATCTCTTCCTCCAGGCTACGGCTCTGGGCATTGGTGCGGTACAGGATGGCAATATCCTCATAGTCGCGTTTGTTCAGCCGGTGTAAACTCAGTATCTGTCGCGCTACGGAAGCGCTCTCCTCGCGGTCATTGCTGTAGCCGGTAAGATGCAGGCGTTCGCCCTCCTCCTTCTCAGAATAGACTTCCTTGTAAATCTGTCCCTTGTTCTTATGTATAAGACTGTTGGCAGCATTCACAATGTTCTGGGTCGAGCGATAGTTGCGCTCAAGTTTGAAGAGTTTGGCACCTTGGTAACCGTTCTGGAAGGTTAGAATATTCTCAATCGTCGCCCCGCGGAAACTATAAATACTCTGTGCATCATCGCCCACCACACAAATATGATTCTGCGGTTCCGCCAGCAGTTTGACAATCAGATACTGCGTATGGTTGGTATCCTGATACTCATCCACGAGCACGTGCCAGAACCGTTGCTGATAACGCTCTCGCACATCGGCATGCTCGCGTAGCAGCAGCACGGTGTAGAGCAACAGGTCATCGAAATCCATCGCATTGGCGGCCTTTAGACGGCGGTTGTACTCGGCATAGACCGATGCCATCTTGTACAGACGATCCAGACGATCCACCTTGGCAAACGACTCGCTAAGCGCATATTGTTCGGGTGAGACGAAGTTAGCCTTAGCACTACTGATGCGCGAGAGTACGACACCTGATTTGTAAATTTTGTCGTCGAGCTGTAGGTCTTTGACAATCTTCTTGACAAGGCTCTTCTGGTCGGCAGCATCATAGATAGTGAAGTCGCGGGTAAAACCTATATACTCCGCCTCCGCTCTTAACATGCGCGCGCATATACTATGGAACGTACCCATCCATAGATACCTCGCCACATCTTCGCCCACTAGGCGGATGATACGCTGCTTCATCTCGCGGGCGGCTTTGTTGGTAAACGTAAGAGCAAGTATATGTCCAGCAGGTATGCCCTGCGTGAGCAGGTAAGCAATCTTGTAGGTGAGCACACGCGTCTTGCCGGAACCTGCTCCGGCAATCACCAGCAGCGGCCCGTCGTTATACGCCACGGCAGAACGCTGACTGTCGTTCAACTCATCAATAAACTGCATACGCAACTTCAGATTACACTTTAACGCCACAAAGTTACAAAAAATTATTGATAAATCATAATTATTTGCATTTTTTTTTGCAAAATACGAAAAAAAACAGTAACTTTGTAGGCGAAATGGCATAAAAGGTGCCATGAATGGTCTGTTGACGACAAGAAATGCTACCGGTTGATTTTGTAGATATGATGCAACAGCAGTTGGGTGCACAAGCTCCCCAACTCTTTCATGCGTTAGAGCAAGAGCCTGTTACATCCATCCGCCTAAACGACAAGATTGACGAGTTGTCGTTCAACGCCGATATCGACGAAGTGCCATGGCACTACGAAGGCTACTATCTGTCCGAACGTCCGCAGTTCACGCTCGACCCGCTGTTTCACGCCGGTTGTTACTACGTACAGGAAGCATCATCGATGCTGATTCAATGTGCGCTGGAGCAATATGTAGCCGAGGACAGCCTGGTGCTGGACTTATGCGCAGCACCCGGCGGCAAAGCTACGCTGATCAGTCAGTATCTGGGAGCACAAGGACTTCTGGTAGCCAATGAGGTTGTACGGCAACGAGTGTTCATCCTGTCGGAGAACATACAGAAGTGGGGCAACGGCAATACCGTGGTTACCCACAATACACCTGCATTGTTCGGCGAGGCGATGCCCAATGCCTTCGACTGCATACTGGTGGATGCCCCGTGCTCCGGTGAGGGTATGTTCCGCAAGGATGAACAGGCTGTAGCCGATTGGTCGATGCGCGCCGTACGGCAGTGCGTTGAGCGGCAGCGGTCGATACTATACGACGCTTGGGACGCACTCAAGCCAGGAGGCATACTAATATATTCCACATGCACCTTCAACCGCCATGAGGATGAGGAGAACGCTATGTGGATTGCCGAGGAGTTAGACGCGGATATCCTGCCGCTGAGCCTCGCCCCCGCCTGGGGCATAGTGGAGAGCATAGCCGGTTACCACTGCTATCCACATCTGGTACGCGGTGAAGGGTTCTACCTGTGTGTACTGCGCAAGCGCAGACACGACTTTGCTCCCTTCCGCATCAAGCACGCCAAGAAACCCAATAGCACTCCCATCACTGCCGAGAACAAAGAACTTGTACGCTCGTGGCTGAGCGAGCCAGACAAGTGGGCACTCCGACAACTCGACAGATTCATAACCGCCTACCCCATCAAGTACAAGGACCTGATTGACTACATGAGCACACGGTTCTTATGCATATCGTTGGGTTTCGGTTTGGCAGAGGAGCGCGGCAAGCACTTTGCACCGCAGCACAGTCTGGCGATGTCGAAGGCAGCACGTATCGCTGCTTTCCCGCAACTGGAGGTTAACCTGGAGAGCGCGTTGGCTTACCTGCGAACCGAGTCGCTTCCGTTATCCAACCTGCCTCTCGGGCTGCTGCTGGTAACGTATCACGGCGTGCCGCTCGGGTTTGTAAAGAACGTAGGCTCACGCTGCAATAATCTCTATCCTAACGAATGGCGAATACGCAACTTATAAATATTCTCCGCAGGGCTGCGGTTATCATGCTCATACTGGCAGCAGTAACACCGCTCCGCGCCCAGCAGTGGCACACCACGATTGAAGTCACGCATCCTGCCGAGCTGAGTCTGCCATTGTCGGTAAGCGAGGTGCTGCTGGTGAACAACACCGTAGCTCACCCTGACGAGCCGATGGGTGCGTTCTACACGCTGATGGCCTGCTCGGAGATGCTCGAGGGATCGGACTACCTGCCGGCAGTGCTCGAGACATCGCAAAACGAGTCGGGAAGTCTGTACAGGCGTCAACTGCTCAGCACTACACAGGCCGACTCGCTGATGAGCATGTATCAGAGTCAGGCACTGATCGTTCTCAACCAACTGATTGTTCATCCCTCCACCGAGTGCTACCAAACTGACGAAGACACATACTACGCCATCACTCAGGCTGTGGCAGCCACTCACTGGACACTGTTCTTCCCCAACGAAAATAACCAACTTACTCAGCGCACACTCGTGTACGCCGATACGCTGTACTGGGAGAACGAAGGTGAGTCGGCGGAGTCAGCGGTACAGGCACTGCCCTCGAATGAGGAGGCCGGTGATGAGATGTGCATCTACGCGGGCGAACATTTTGCCGAGCGTATGTTGCCGCAAGTTGAAATCGCCGACCGCTATCTGTACGATCTGGGAAAGGATGATCAGGGTATAGAGTATTTCGCCCGCCGCCAGTGGCAACAGGCTATTGATGTATGGTCACAGCCACGCAAAAAAAAGAAACTCGCCGCCTATGCCGCAGCCAACTGTGCGGTAGTATATGAGATTATAGGTGATTTGGGGGCAGCCTATGCCGCTGCCGGTCAAGCTCTGAACACCTTTGAGAGTATCCGCTCGGCTGAAGCCCGCCAGCAGGCAGTGAACATCCGTTACTACCAGACGCAACTGCGCAAGCGGATGGCAAAGTAGATTATTTCCCTAAATTTTACGATTTATTTGCTCCCCGGCGACCATGTCGAGAGGAATGTTGACGGCCATTATTGGAATGCTTGCCGCGGGATGAACGGTGCGCTGAACTATGTTTGTGCGCACCGCGTTCGGGTTGCGCGTACAGGCTGTTGTCGGGTGCATCACCTAGGGCGGAAGGTAAGGTGAGACGTTGTATATCCCGCTGCAGGAAGCGCTCGATTTTGCTCCAGTACCTGGCGTCCTCGGGACTGACGAGCGTGATGGCTTCACCGCTGTTCTCGGCACGTGCCGTACGACCTATACGATGCACATAATCTTCGGCATCGCGCGGGACATCGAAATTGATGACCAACGGTATATCGTCCACATCGATGCCACGCGCCACGATATCGGTGGCAACAAGAACATCGACTTTGTTGTTACGAAAGTCTAGCATCACCTCGTCGCGTTGCTTTTGCTCGAGGTCGCTATGCATGGCACGGGCGTTGAGTCCCTGGCGACTGAGTAGAAGGGTGAGTTCCTTGACACGTTGTTTCTTGCCTGCAAACAGGATAACCTTGCGTAGGCCGGCTTCCTTAAGTCGGTCAATAATAAATGGAATCTTCTGCGCCTCGTAGCAACAGAGCACGCGCTGGGCGATGCTCTCCGGCGGGCGAGAGATAGCAATCTTAACCTCGGCGGGGTTGGTCATTATCTTTCGCGCCATACGACGGATATTCTCGGGCATAGTGGCGGAGAACATGATTGTCTGGCGGTCGCGAGGCAGGCAATCGACGATCTTCATTATATCGTCGTAGAAACCCATATCGAGCATCCGGTCGGCTTCGTCAAGGATGAAATACTTGACGCCGGAGAAGTCGATATCCATGATGTTCATATGGCTGAGCAGTCGTCCCGGAGTAGCGATAACGATATCCGCTCCTGTCTTCAGACCATTGGCCTGTGTTGAGAAGTTTCGACTGTCGTTGCCGCCGTACACGGGTACGGAAGAGAACGGTACATAGTATCCGAAGCCCTCCATCTGCTGGTCGATCTGCTGGGCCAGTTCGCGCGTAGGTGCCATGATGATGGCATTGAGTTTGTTGGGGTCGTGACGGTCGAACTGCAAGTTCGTCAGTAGCGGAAGGATGTAGGCAGCCGTCTTGCCGGTACCGGTCTGCGCACAACTGATCACATCGCGTCCCTCGAGAATGATAGGTATAGTTTGTTCCTGAACCGGAGTGCACACATCGAAATGCATATCCCACAGCGCATCGAGCACTTCGTCAGACAAAGGTAGTTCGTCGAAAAACATTATAGTTGGTGTATGGTGTACGGTGTATGAATTATTCTATGTAAACTTCCAGAGCCCGGAACGTGCCGGACAGTTGCATGGGTGCGTTGGAGGAGGCAGGTAGCAACAGCAATTCGCCTTGCCTGAACGGATAAGCGTCAGTGCGGTCATCGCATTGCTCGGTAAGTGTACCCTCGCCCGACAAGCAGATAAGTATAACAAAACTGTCTAACCCCGTGTAGTCGCGCACCACAGGTTGGTTGACCTGCAGAACGTTGGTGGTAAAATATGGGCAGGAAACGAGGTTGACCGGTTCATTGTCCCGCGGTGTATACTGCACACGATAGTCATCTTGCACCCGATAATCGATGCTCTCGGCAGCCTGTTCAGTATGCAGTTCGCGGTGATTGCCATCTTTATCGACACGATCGTAGTCGTAGATGCGATAAGTAGTATCGCTGGTCTGCTGAATCTCGCAGATCTGGCAGCCCGAGCAAATGGAATGTATGCGTCCGGCAGGGATGAAGAAACAATCGCCGTCACGGACGCTGTATTCAGCCAGTGCATTGAGAATAGTCTTGTTCTCCACCATCTGCTTATATTCCTCGGGTGTGAGCGGTTGCTTGAGTCCGCAGTATAACCGTGCATCGTCGGACGATGGCAGGGCGTACCACATTTCTGTCTTGCCAGACGGCAAGTTGTACTTCTGCGCTACTGCATCAGACGGGTGCACCTGTATGCTCAGATCGTCGCGGGCATCGATAAACTTGATGAGCAGGGGAAACGTGTCACCGTAGCGATCAAACACATGTTTGCCCACCAGGCGCTCCTTCTGCTCGCAGAGCATGTGCCAGATATTGGTACCCGTTTCCACACAGGTGCTTTCACGACCGGGATAAGCAGACAGAATCCACTGCTCTGCACCCCAGATCATCGGGCGGTCTATCGGATAAAAATGATATATCATCAAGATTAGTAGTGTATAGTTGTTATAATCGGATAATGGTCGGAATAGTCGACGTGCGGCACATCGAAATCCGAAGCCGACAGTTGCTTGCTATGCAGTATATAATCGATACGTATTCCCAACCCCATCTTGCTGCCTCGTACGCGTTTGGCAAAGGTGTGCCCGAGATTGCCGTTGGACGATTCCAGAAACGCGTCACGTAATCCGCTCTGCAGGATGTGGTAGGTGTATGACACCGGCGTGGTATTCATATCGCCCACCACCAGCACCGGATATGGTGATTGCTTGACATCGTCTCTGAGCGCTTTAGCCTGACGGATGCGGATTTCGGATGCACGCTCCAATTTGTCAGAGGTAGACGACAATTCCTGCATTGTTTTCTCAGCCGCTGTCAGCGATGGTGCCAGCGAACCCAATGACACGCGGTTGGACTCCAGATGATTGATGTACAGCCTCAGCGTATCGGTGGGCAGTAGCATGTCGCAGACAGATGTTATATTGCCCTTGGATTCATAGCGCAACGTATGTTTTCCCACCAGCGGATAGCGGCTGAATACCGCGTTGCCGTACTGGCGGTGGCTATTGTAAATCTTGAAGTCGAAATATGTATACGGGTAGATACTCAGCGCCTCACGCAGTTCAGGCAGCGTCAGGCTGTTGCCGGACTTACGCACCTCAACCTCCTGCAGACAGACCACATCCGGCTGCGTACGCAGAATATATTGTATCACTCTGTTCTGCTTGGGTTTCTGTCCTCCGCCCATCAGATGGGTATTGTAACTCATCAAGGTAAACGAGCCGGGTAAATCACGTTTGGGGAAGAACAATGCCTTGTGCGACAGCGTGTAAGATAAAGGCATCATACATAGCAACAACATGCCCGGCGTCAGCCACGCCCAACGGCGATGCTTGGTGAACAGAAGCAGTATGCCCAAAAACACCTGTACCAACAACAACCACTCAAACGCCAAACCGAACCATGCCGGCACCGGCAGCACCGATGGCGGTAGATAGACCGACAACAATATTGCCAGCAGACAGACACACGTCAGGATATGCAGGGCGACAATTAGCATCGGGAATTATTTGGGTTGCAGATGTACAAGCGGAATAATCATCTCTTCCATAGATATACCGCCGTGCTGGAACGTATCGCGGTAGTACTGGGCATAATAGTTGTAGTTGTTAGGATAGCCGAAGAACATATTACCTGTACAGAACGCATATGTGCTGCTCAGGTTGGGCGCAGGCAAGCCCACTTTCTGGGGTTTAGCCAGGCAGAATATACTCTTATCCTGGAATGCCAGAGAACGGCCTACCTTGTAGCGCAAGTTGGTGTTGGTGTTCTTGTCAGCCACTATCTGCACTGGATCAGTCACGCGTATCGTTCCATGATCGGTGGTCAGCACCATTTCGTATCCCAAAGCGGCTATTCGGCGGAATAGTTCAAGTATGGGCGAATGTCTGAACCAAGAGAGAGTCAGGCTATGGTATGCAGCCTCATCCGGTGCAAGTTCGCGCATCATCTTTGAGTCGGTACGCGAGTGCGAAAGCATGTCGATAAAATTGATAACAACAATGTTCAGCGGTGTTTGTAACGAACGGAGTTGGCGGTTGACTTTCTCACAAAAATCCGACTCGTTGATCTTGAAGTACGAATATTCGTCGCGTCTGCGGAAGCGATGCAGCATCGTACCTACCAGTTCGCGCTCGAACTTGTTCTTCGTATCCTCGTCACCCTCCTCTACCCAATAGTCAGGGAACTGCTGTTGAATCTGCAGCGGCATCAGACCGGCAAAAATAGCATTGCGAGCATACTGCGTGGCAGTAGGAAGGATAGCCGAATAGAGTTGCTCGTCTTTGACTGAGAAGAACTCTGCCAGCAGTGGCTGGATGGTTTTCCACTGCGAATAACGGAAATTATCCACCACTACCACGAACACTTTCTTCCCTTCATCCAGCAAGGGGAAAACAGCCTTACGGAACACATCCGGGCTGATCATCGGCCGCTGGGCATCCGATTCGAACCACTGCTCATAATTCTGCCGGATGAACTTGGCGAACGCCGCATTAGCCTCCTTACGTTGCATGGCAAGCAGATCAGCCATTGATGAGTTGGCATCCTGAAGTTTGAGTTCCCACTGCGTGAGTGTGCGTTCGATAGCCGCAAACTCATCGAAGGTACGCGCCGTGTTGATCATATACGTTATATCGGAGAACTCCTGACGGTAATTGGCATTGGTGTGTTCCTCCACAATCTGACGGCTGTGAACGTGCTTCTTCAGACACAGCAATATCTGACTGGGATTGACAGGTTTGATCAGGTAATCGGCTATCTGCTGACCTATAGCCTGCTCCATGATACGCTCCTCCTCCGATTTGGTAATCATCACCACCGGCAGTTCGGGATGCGATTGCTTGAGCGCCTGCAATGTCTCGATACCCGACAAGCCGGGCATCTGCTCATCAAGAAATACTATATCCACCGCACGCTCCTTGCACACGTCGATAGCATCCTGCCCGCTCATGGCAGGTATAACCTCGTAGCCCTTGCTGGACAAATAGATTATGTACGGCTTGAGGAGATCAATCTCGTCGTCAGCCCAAAGGATGGTGTTCATAACAGTATTCAGAAATCAGATATCTGTATTCAGTGTGTTCATTTGATAGTTGCGCCATTTGCCGATGACCGCCGCAAAGTCCGATGCCCAAGGGCTATCAAAATGCATGTGCTCGCCTGTTCGCGGGTGAACGAACCCCAGAGTCTTGGCATGTAGCACCTGCCGCGGACAAAGGGCAAAACAGTTGTGTATATACTGCGCATATTTCTGCGTCCGTAGCCCTTTGCGAATGATGGTGCCACCGTACTTGTCGTCAGCAAACAGCGGATGACCTATGTGCGCCATATGTACGCGAATCTGATGCGTGCGCCCTGTCTCCAATCGGCACTCCACCAATGTTACATACGGATAGCGCTCCAATACGCGCCAGTGTGTAACAGCACTTTTAGCCAACGGATTATCATCGAGCGACCATACGCGGTAAATAGTCCTGTCGCGGTTGTCGCGCGCCAGTGCCCCATCAATCGTTCCTTCGTCCTCATCGAACGTACCCCATACCAGTGCGTTATAGGTGCGCTCGGTGGTGTGATGGAAGAACTGCAGACCAAGATTGGTTTTCGCCTCCGGTGTTTTGGCTATCAGCAACAAGCCGGACGTATCCTTGTCGATGCGGTGTACCAAACCGATGTCAGGATTATTGATATCAAGCGCTGCACCCGTCTGCTGAAAGTGATAAGCCAATGCGTGCAACAATGTGTGCTCATAGTTGCCGTGACCGGGGTGTACCACCAATCCGGCAGGTTTGTTCACCACCAGCAGATCAGCATCCTCGTACACTATATCCAGCGGTATGTTCTCCGGCTGAATACTAAAGTCGTGCGGCTCATGATTGAGTAGCACCTGTATCGTATCACCGGGTTTGACCTTGTAACTGCTGCTAACCACCTTGCCCCCTACCAGCACCTGACTGCTATCGGCAGCTGCTTGCACGCGACTGCGTGATGTGCCGGGTATATGCTCAGCCAGATACTTGTCGATACGTACGGGCGTCTGCCCTTTGTCCACTACACACTCAAAGCGGATGAACAAGTCACCCTGATCGTCGAAAACATCGGGGTTTTCGACATCACTGATGCGTATAGTATCATCGATGTTTGACATACAAGTGCTGAACAGACAAACAATTAGTGCGGCACTATCGGCTGTTAGAAGAATTTATCTTCGCTCTGCTGCGTATCGGTAGTGATAGCCCGCTCGATATCCGTTGTCAACTGGATATTTACCGTTGAGCCCTCTTGCAGTGTGGCTCCTTCGGTAGGTGATTGCCTGTAGATGATGTACTTATCCAGATTCTCAGGCGTAGGCTCAACATCGTAGGTGTATGCGCCTATAGTCAGCCCTATCTGCAGCAGTGCGGTACGCGCTTGCGGCAGCGACATGCCTAACAAGCTCGGTACAATCACCGTACTGTTGCCCTGCCTGCGTCCCACCACCAGCGTCACTCCCGATCCTTCTGGCAGGCGCATACCTTCGCTCAAACTTAGGCCGCCGGCACGCACATCCAGCACATTGTCAGGATAGAGTGAAGGTTCGTACACCACCTTGGCTACTTGCAGACCGATTGACCGGAGTGTAGCCTCAGCCTGACGATACGACACATCATGCAATTCAGGCAGAGGAATCAACTGCTTGGTGCGTGCATTCATAACTACATACACCGGGCGATCGGGCTTGGCGTGCGACAGGGCGGGAGGAGTCTGCTCAACCACTGTGCCCAGCGGTGCTTTGTCGGAATATGTGGAGTCAACCACCACCAGATATAACCCACTGCCACGCAGCACAATCTCTGCTTCCTCCTGCGTCATACCCGTTACCTGAGGTATGGTTATCTCCTTGCCATGCAAGGTATACCTGTTCAGCCAGAGTACTACTATCACAAACAACACCACCGCAATTACCACAGCGATGACAATATTGGTAACGACAAATTTTGTCGCTGACTTAGACGATTGCAGTTTATCTTTCATCATTTTTAAAGAAAATCGCTACAAAGTTACAACTTTTTTTGGATATATGCAAAAATTATGCTAACTTTGCAATGTATTTGTAAAAAAAAGCAACCAATTTTAACAATACTAGTATAACCCGTTAAATTTGAATCAAATGAAGAAAGTATTATTCATCGCAGTTATCGCCATGTGTATGGTAGGCTGCTGCAAGAAGGCTGAGAACAAGCAATGTTGCGAAGGTGAGAAGACCGAGTGCTGCCAGAAGGCAGAGGAAGCAGTTCCTGCAGCTGAGGCTGAGGCTCCCGCTGCTGAAGAGGCACCTGCTGAGGCTCCCGCAGAAGCTCCTGCAGAAGTTCCTGCTCAGTAATCTCATAACAGAATGTTCTAAAACAAGGAAGTTGGCGTGTCGGATGACCGCCAACTTTTTTATGTACAAAAACAAGTTGCAGGCCTGCATATACTAAAAATGGGGCGACATGCGCCCCATTTTCCGTAACAGTTATTCGCGATTAACGAATGGTTTGACCATTGACGTTGTAGCGAACATTGTTCTTCTCGATAACTACTGTACCGTTCTCAATAACCTTGAGGAATGGGCTTGCTACAGTAGTGTTATCCACTGCAACACTGGCTTCAGTCAGAATGCCGAATGTACCGCCTGCCGTTGTCTCGGGGATTGTTACATCGTTCTTGGTGTACTTGGTCAGTTTGCCCTTGACCCATACGAGTGCTCCAACGGTCGGTGCCTCGGCAGCGGTCTCGCACTTAACACGGAATGCCTCGAAGGTATTGGCACCACCTTTGGTATCAGCCATCCAGAACGAAACGTTCTTGAAACTTGACCACTCCTCAACCATCTCGGTCACATAGCCCTTGATGATCACCTCGTCGGTCTTGCCTGCCAGTGCTTGTTCAGCAGCCTCAGCGCAGGTCAGAGTGTCAGCGGGCGTAACTTGTCCGCCTTCGCCGCCCTGGCCGCCTTGCTCACCACCTTCGCTGCTCTCACCGTCGATAGTCACTTCTATCTTGTAAGCACGAAGTTGCTTGCCACAAGCGAGATTAACCGTCTTGGCATTTATATTCTCAACCACAACCAAAGGATCATTTAGTTCGGCTTTTTCAGTCACATCATCATACGAAGCACCAGTAGTAACCGTACCTTTGTCGCTTGACAAAGTGAACGGAGCTTTGCTTGCTTTGCCAGCAATCACAACCTTCGTGATGTTCACGCTGGCAGAGAGTGTCAGTTTTTGCCCGCCAAACACGCGGAAGTCAGCAGGGCTATACTCACCGGCGGCATTCAGCGTACCGTGGTAAGAGACAGCAATACCATTGATAGTCAGAGCGATATCCGTCTCGGTCGTCTGCGGTGTCTGAGTTGCCGGATCAAGCGTAATCACACCAGCCATCATACTGCTGGCGAAAAGCACAGCAGCAAAAAGAGAAAAGATTTTCTTCATTTGAACTGAATATTTGGTTAAACATTAATTGATATCCACGCATCATTTTATAATGCTGCTACAAAGGTACAACAATTTTCTGATAAAAGCAAATATTCAACGATTTTTGCCATGATAGGTTATAATTTGTAATTCAAAATGTCAATTTTGTACACAAATATACTTAAAAAACTCATAATTATAAAAAATTCTTTTATGTAGCCTTGATAACTGACCGTTGGTTTCTTCGCAAGTTGCAGTGAGAACAGTAGTATCGGCAATAGTGATTACTACCAAAACAACAAACTCGTTGTTGACAAAGACAATCACTCAGATAACGGCAAAGTGTTCGACAACACCACAGAGAAATGCTGGAAAGTAACAACCATTATCACCGCCTCAGTTATGGGCGTCAAATACTCTGTGACCGAGACTTAGTATGTATGGGCAACAGAGTACGATCTAGTGGTTATTCAATAGACCGCTATTTATGCAGCATCTTCTGTTCCTGTTACCACGACCACATATTCCTATGAAGAGTCACCGGCTAAGGATTTTGATGCTTGCGATGAAAAAAATTATGATGAATCCGTATTACTTCTTCGCTCCAAGGTCGTCCAGGGCAAAATATGCAGGAGTAGTCATACCATAGTCGTTCTTCTTCGAACCGCTGAGCGCAAACTTGATAGCATCAATCTTACCCAGCGGACGCAGGTCAACATAAGTCCAATCCTTGATGTACTGTTTGCCCTTAGCCAGTTCGACTTCTACCATCTTACTTGTAGGTTCACCGTTCAGATATCCGCTTACAGTCAGGGTGAAGTAATCTTCTTCACCAAACGGAGCACCTTCGTCGTCCGACATACCGTCACCTTTGAGGATAGCATCAACTACCCACGGTGTGTTGCAAACATACATACCCGGTACAACAGCGGCTTGCTTAAGAGTGATTCCGTCTGCTCCGATGTACGAACCCGTCCACACTACGAAGTTCTTGCCTCCATGAGCACCACCTTTGGCGGACATATCGTTCTGAAAGTCACCCTTGTACTCATTGGTAGTTTTGTTGGTAACAATATTACCGTAGTAATACGTTCCCCATTCAGAAACAGACACTTCCTGGGTAAATACGAAGTTACCGGACTCAAAGGTACCTGTCTGAGCCAAGTGCATTACACTCTCCGTAGAAGCCGGCGAGATAGCAGCCTCCTCAAATGTGGCAACAGTTTTGTCCTCTACATCGTAGGAGGGTTGGCAAGCTGCAAACGTCAATGCTACTGCAGCTGCAAAAAATAAACTCTTTTTCATTGGTTTGTTGATTTTGATTGTTAATAACTGGTTATTATAGTCCCTAACGGATTATATTTCTTTCCGTCCCGTATGATGACCAGTTGTCCACGGTGCATTAGTTTCGCCACCTTGCAGGTGTTGTTGTCCGTTCTGTATCCTTCCACGCCTGAAGCGATAGCCTCGGGGTGAAGGTCACGTGCGCCGATGATCTCGGTGGAGGTCTCACCTACGGAGCCACATTGCTGGTGCAAAGCCGTATAGACCTTTACAAAATCAATTGCTGGAAGGTGTACCGGCGACCCATCATTGTTTACCGCCCAATCGATGTCCAGTTGTGCCTCGTCAGCATCATTGGGATGATTGTCAGCGTACCCGTAGGCGTAGGGGTAGAATATATACTGCTCGTTTAGGTATCTGTAGTTGTCGGGCAGTCGCGCCCCTGTGAACGACAGCGTTTCACCTGCCCATAGCGGATAGAAACTATGCTTGTGGTAAAGGTTGACGGCAATCACGCCTCTGTGCTGCTCGTTGTCCCTCCACGGCACATCCGCCCAATCCTCCGTGCGGGCGTACATCACTTTGTAGTTATGGCGCGTCTGCGGATTGTTGTATTCCGAACCTGCCAGTTCGTACCACATATCGTCGGGTTTGCCGTTGCCGTTGACATCCACGCTCACCATCACAATCCCCGGCTCACTTGAACCGCCACCGGATGGCCCTGCCTCTTTGTCAGAATAGAAAGAGTTGCCCTCCACCACCAAGTCGCACGTGCCGCCGGCGTTCACCACCGGATGGTCAAACCCGAATACCACATAACCTCCCCAGCCGCCAAGACTAATCATGCCGCGGTTGTTATCCGCTATTGCCTCCTCCGCCTTACGGCACATTGCAGCGGCATCATCACCGGTCTCGTACTCCGGCAGTTCGTTAACAAACTGCCCCGGGGCGGGCATATATTCGTACACACGATGGATATACGGACTGTTCTGAGCTATTAGGAATGCAAAATGCAAAATACATAATGAGGTAATCAGTATTCTTTTCATTGTTTTATAATAATAGTGATGTCATTTTGTTAAAAACGTTATCTGCGCGGGTATATCTCCTGTCCGCACCGACCACTTCAATGTGCCGTCGGGTGCATAGCAATGCAGCATGCCGGGATTGACGTAATTCTTTGCATCCGACACGTAGATATCCCTTGTCAGCGGATGTACCTTGACGCAGTAAGGTTTTTGTATCTGCGTTTCCGTGCCGTCGGTGATGAAACGGGTGCTGACCACCTCGCGTGTGCGCGTGTTCATTATGGAATAGGTCACTACGTCCTTATAGTTGATATAATCCCACGCGGTAGCACAAGCGTAGAGCGAGTCGCCTACTATATCCATTGCCGAGACGGCTATGCTGATTGAGTCAATCACGCTCTCGGCAGCAGGGTCAATGCAATAGAGTTTTGCAGGTGTGTCATAATAGTCGCCCCGAGAACTGACCCAAAGCAATCCCTGGCTATCGGTGCGCACACGCCACAGGTTCTTTGCCACGACGATACGTCGTTTTTCCTTGAACGTGGTGAGGTCGATTACCGAAACTGTACTATCATAGTCCGGAGCCATATATCCTCCGGAATTGGCAACATAGAGTTGTCCACCTACTACTGCCAACTCATCGGGCTGATAACCCACCAAGCAGGTAGCATCAATCTGTAGGGTTGCTGTATCGAATCGTGCAACGTAACCAATCTGGGCGTGCGAGGCGTCAAGCGACACGGGGCCGGCGTACGAACTGACATATGCATATTTGCCATCGAACGTTATGTACCGGCAGTTGGATATATCCACTTGTCCGATGCGTTTGCAGGTACGCGCGTCAAGCACCTCGACTTTGTTTGAGCAATTGATGACGGCATACAAACGACCACCGTATATCTTCAGATCATTGCCCACATCGCCGAGTTCCTTCGGCACATTCGGATTCGCCTCGGCATAGATGTTGCGACTGTATATGGCTGTAGTATAATCGTAGTAGTCGAGCGTGGATTTGTTGCTACCCATGTTGCCTTCGTTGAGCAGGTAGAACCCTACAATCTCTGTGTTTTGCTTTTCGCCATGCTGCTCCTCTTCCGTAGGTATGATTATCACATTCTGCCGACAGCCGGAGAATAAAACCGCAACGCTCAAAGAAATAAGACCGCTTGCGCTCAAAGATAAAAGCCTATGAACTAATGCTATCATAATATCCTATCAATTACCCTGTTTCTAAATTGTCAATCGTACTATGCCTTTGCCATTAATGCCCGGCATAGGGTAGTTGAGTATTACGTCGTACTGCTGATTAAGCATATTATTGATCTCGATGGCAAAATGCAATCGCGGAGAGCAATCAGACTTTCGACTATCTGCTTTCGACTTTTGCCTAATCAGCATATCATACGATATACTCATGTCGTGCGTGTACCAGGGCTGCTCATGGTTAGCAGGGATATTCGCACTATTATGATAGCGTTCTCCTACATAGATGAACGCGTAGTTCACACTCAGTCCACGCCAAAGCAGATTGACCGTTGCGCTACCCGAATGCCAAGGGATATATGCAATCTGTCCGCCGTAGGTCATCTCATTGGGGTCAGTCAGGTCCTGTGCTTTCTGATAGGTGTAGGCAGCGGCAACCGTCAGCAGCACATCGTGCGTCAGATCGAAGGTGGTAAAGGCGTTGATGTCACAGCCGCGGATCTCTACATACCCGAGGTTCATCATCTGCCAGCGGTACTGACCGTTGCCCTTGGGGATGGCTACAATCTTGTTCTTGACCTGATTGAAATATCCGTCCGCCTTGACGCTCACCGCGCGGCACACGCCATCCTGCCACCGTTTGTCGTACTGAACACCACCATCGTACTGCGTCGTATATTCGGGCAGAAGGGAGATATTACCCACATCGGTGTAGTACAGATCGTTGAACGTAGGCATACGGAAGATGCGTTTGTAATAGGCGCGCAGGAAGAACTCCTCGCGCAAGACAGGCTGATAACTGAGGAACACGGCAGGCGTGAACTGAGGTTTCTGCTTGTAGGCGGTCGGAGTAGCAAGAGTCGGTTGGTGAATCTTGTCAAAGATAAATGTGCCCAAAATCGATGCCTGTGCCTTCAAGTACTTCCAATACAGTTGTGTAGCCGCCGCAGCGAGTACGGTGTTTCGTTCGGGATAGACGAAATTGGCAAGATTCCCATCCAAGTAATTCCACTGCCAGTCGGCACTCAGGCTCACGTCCCAGTTCACATCATGATGCGGCACGAGTCCTTTCACACCAACCACTGCCAAGCGATGCGCCATGCTCAGGTAGATTTCCTGCTGAGTGAACGTGTTGTCGATATACATCAGCGTTGTATCGGGATTGAGGTAGCGCATTCGGTCGTTCGAGTACTTGGCGTTTACCTGCACGTCGTAACCTTTCGTCACGCGCTGGGTGTAGTTGCCCTGCACAAATGCGTTCCTGTCCCACTGCCGCTGACTGTTTGTCCATACATTGTTTACTATTGCACCGGGTATACCTTTCTCACTCTGGTAATAGTACCCCTTGATGTGCCACTTGCCCTCCGGCAGATACCCAAACAGTCCCACCTCGGCACGCCCTGCCTGCACATCGCCGTTCTGACGGACTGCGGTCGTATCCCACGCCACAGCACCGCTCGGCAGTACCTTGCGGTAACGAAAATGATAACGACCATGGGCGTAGGTATATTCTCCACTCGCCGAAAGATGGATATTGTCAGTCAGTTTCTGCTCGTACAGGATAGATGGATTAGCCAAGCCGAACGTGCCTGCCTTCATGGTGAAGCTTAAGTTATAATTTTTACCGTCGGTAAACCGCGGACGACGAGTCTTGATATATAATGTACCGGCACTGCCGTAATCCTTGGCAGGCTGGAAGATCTCGGATTTCTGGCCGTTGTACAGCGCCAGCTCATCGATATTGTCCATCGAGAACTTACCCAGATCAACTGTCCCGTTCTGCGCATTGCCGATCTCTATGCCATCGTAGAACACACCCAGGTGGTTCGTACCCATCGAACGCACATCAATCGTTTTCATACCGCCCACGCCGCCATAATCCTTGATTTGCACGCCCGAGAAGTACCGCACGGCATCCGCCACACTCTGTGTGCTCAACGCCTGCAGACGGCTGCCACTGAGTTTCTGCACAGGTATGACAGGCTCTTCTCTCCGTCGGGCAGTAACCTCCACCTCATTCAGATTAAACTGATGAGTCAGGCTGTCAAGGTCAGATGCCGATACAACAGAAACGGCTACTGCCTGAACAGCAGTGCACACAACAAAAGATACTATGAGAAATAGCGAACGTCTCATTCTGACCATCCTAATCCTCGAGGACCTAACGTCAACGTACGCAAGGTTTTCTGACTTACTCCGCGGTTCAGCGCCTTCCCACCTCAATGGCAGTGACATAATGCCGAACCGTTGTCAGGAGATAACAGCAGCGGGTCTGTACAGGAATGGACATCTAAATGGTAAATGTCTTCACCTGTTTCCCTTTATCGTACGTGGCAGCAAAGGTACAAAAAAAAATCCACATTTGCAAATTTATGTGGATTTTTTTTTACTTTATATCTTCGGAAACTAATTACTTAACAAGTTCACCCTGTGCGTTGAACTGTTTTCCATCAGGCATGACGATGTACAACATGCCACTTTCTATGCGTTTGACGGGCTGAAGGTTGCCGAAAGTGTTACCTACTCCTGTTCCCTGACTTGGTGCTACACCGCCGAAGTTATCCAGACAGAAATATGTCGGTGTTGTGAATCCGTAGGCATCGGATTTGGTGGTGAACATCTCAAACTCCAGACGTGTCACAGCACCTAACCGGCTCAAGTCAAGCCATTTCCACTCCTTCAGGGCAAAGCGCTCGCTTTCATTCGCACTGCGATAATCGGCAAGGTAGAACATCACTTCGCCTGTCAATGTCTCGCCATTGTACCCCTTGACGGTAAGGCTCAGGTAGTCACCTTCGCCGAAGGCGTCGTCGGCATAATCACCATTCAGTATAGCGTTCAGAGTGTAAGCACTGTTCGTCACATAGAACCCGGTTATGGGCTTTGCCTCGGTTGTATAGGTCAGTGTGATCGGGTCTTTGTAGCCGGCATACCAACTTGACGGGGCTGAATAGTAAGCGATGGCAAAGTTGTCGCCTTCGTATGCACCACCTGCAGCCGAGCGGAACTGATCAATCATGTATTCGCCGGTAGCTTCATTGGATTTGTCTGCACTGATTACGTAGCCGCTGAAGGCATTGTATGACTTGTTCGGCACATTGGCAAAGGCGTAACTACCGCTATACAGATACGTCTCTTCCCCGTCTGCCCATGCATCGTCAACCATCTTATGTCCGCTTTCGGGCAACGTATATTCCTCAAAGGTAGCTGCATCGGCAGTCTCTACCCACACGTGTGCCGACACATAGGCATCCTGCCCGAACATGTCTGCCACGTGGCAGATATACTCCGTTGCGCGTGTAGCATTGATGTTCAGCGTAGCCTCGTTGCCAATCTCATCGTTGCTGAACGCCGTGCGCCATGAGTAGGTATATGGCTTAGCCTGCTCATACTCGGTGGTTAACGTAGCTGTCAGCGAGAGAGCTGTTCCTGCTGCTACTGTTTGTTCGGCAATAGTATTCAGCATAACAGGACGCAGCGTCCAGAGTGTGGTGAATGACTCTGTGGCAGTAACCGCAGCAGCCGCGTCACCCAGTGGCGAAAGAGTTACGACATACGCCTTGTAAGCTGTCTCTTCGTTCAGACCCTTGATAGTAATACTTGCCTCGGCATCCTTTTGCAACGTCAGTTCGGCACCTTGTGCTATAACGGTTTCAACACCCGGAGCCTCGGCATCAGCAGCCAGCACAAGCACGCGTGCCGTACCGATATTATCCGCCTTGACTACTATATCCGCCAGACTATCCTTCACATTCAGCACAGCAGGGTACCCTTCTGCCAATGCCGGTACGCGGAACAAGTCGGCGTCGTACTCGTATGCTCCGATGGTGGGCACAGCGGCACGCAACTTACCGGTGATGTCGGTGGTGATACCTGCAACAGGTGTTGCACTAACCAGACCGCCTGCCTGACGCAGCAGTAACAACGTATTTGATGCAAAGACGGCTTTCTCAACCATATTATTCGTAGAAGTTATCGTACCTAATGCTTCCCAGGCAGCGAAATCAGAAGCTTGGTTGCTGAATGAACCGCTCTGAGCATAGAAAGCATTCTTGGTATAAGTACCTTTCGCAAAAGCAGCACTACTATAATAAACTGCCAAACCTGTCTCGCCAGTATTCTGCATGAGGTTATTCGTGGCTGTCAGTTGCATATTTGCTGCATAATAAACAGCCAAAGGAGCACTATTGCTACCCTCGGAATGTACGAGCAACGTATTGTACAGCAGATTGACTTCACGGGCATAACGTACTTGAACAGCGGAGGAAAGACTTGTAGTCTGAGAATTCACACTAATAGCATTGTTTACAATGTTCATTACTGTTCCTTCCGGGCAGTTGGCTGCGGATGTCGGGCCAAGATATACAGCATTGGCGTAACTCGTTCCGCTCAGCACAATATTATTACCGGTTATGTTGATAATTCCCTCCAGTTTGGTACGAAGATCAATCGCGCGGAAGTCCGATTGCGTAAACGATTTCATGGTTAGCGTGTTCCCCACAATCGTAATATTCTTTATCATCACACCATATACCATTTGTTTTTCCTGACCGGTGAAAGTATTGTTGCGAATGACAATATCATGCTTGTTGGGATGGGTCGCATAACTGCTTTGCGACAAATCCACACCAGTATAACCGCCGTTGAGTGTGCTGTTTTGCAAAGTAAAGTAGTTATTCTCCTCATTGTCTGCATCGTTGGATATGAGACGTACGAGATGACAGTTCTGCGAGGTGTTGTTGTTCAGTACCGATGTCGTAAGTACGCAACCGTCAATCGTCACATGTTCGCTTTGATTCTTGAGCACAACCGCTGCTGAATAACCGGTTTTTTCTGTTTGGATAGTCAAGTTCTTCAGCGTCAGGTAATCCATACCATTGATGGTCCACACGCCTTCGGTGTCAGAGGTGTTGTCGTTACTGAAGACCACATCCGCGGCGTTACCGCTCTCAGCGCAGAAGGTGATAGTAGCATCGGCTGATGTACCGGCAATCTCGCTGAGTACGACTTGTTCGTTGTAGGTGCCAGTGGCTATCAAGAATACCACATCGCCCTCTACGCCTAATACCTCCATTGCATCCACCGCATTGGTTATGGTGTGGAAGTCTGCCAACGCATCGTTGCCGATGTAGAATGTACCCTTCATGCCATGAGCCAGTTTGGTTTGTGCAACAATGGTTTGAGCAGGCGTAAAGGCTGTCTGACCGCTATATACGGCTGTCAGCTGCACGCTCATCACATCGTTGTCGTCAGCCTCGGCGGAAGCGTCTGCCACTACCCAGAAATAGTATGTTCCGCGCTCGTTGACGGTATAGGCTGCGGTCAACTCGTTCTGGTTGGAGAAGGTGGCGATAGTGCCGGTAGCATAGTAACGGATGTTTTGTGCAAAAGCATTCGCCTCAACCGCCAGTCTGTCAATCGTGATGGGCGTACGGTCGCCGGTAACGGTAACTGCCACACGCAGCATCTGCAGGTCTTTGGCACCTACCGTCTGCATATCAGCGGCTACAGAGGTAGCCTCTACCTCGGTGATAGTCAAGTTAGTAAGCAGGTGTTGGCGCACCTCAAACTCCCAACCCTCGTTGGCATTGCCGTAACTTTGGTCTTTGAAATAGATGGTCAATGCGCCATCCTCGGCTGACGATATATACACATCACCGACAAACTTCTCCGGATTGCTGTAGTTGTACTCCACTGTAGCATCCGCATCGCCCTCGTGCGACCTGCCGTAGTAGATCTTCACCGGCGCGCCGTTGCTGAGCTTGTAGTTCTTCACTTCCACCTCCACGGCGTAGCCTTCGTTGGCAGGCACAAAAGTGATATAACCTTCCATGTTCTTGGTATAGTTGCCATCCGCTCCGCCATCGTCGTAGAACATCAGGCTGTTTTCGCCGATGGTCACTGTGCCGTTGTCCCCGGCTTGCAGGTAACGCACGTTCTTTACCGTACGGCTGCCTTCGGGATCGCCGTCAGCTACAGTTTGGGCATTGCCACTCAGGGTGATACTCTTAATGGCGGCATCGACAGCAGTCTCGACCGTAGCATCGGCTTTGATGTCTGCGACAACGACAAAAGCATTGTCGTATTCAGCGAGTGTAGCAGGTGTCTCCAATGTCAGTGTCACCTGTGCCGCTGCGGCAGCCTGTGCCAGCACGTTCTCGCCTTGCAGCAGATAGACGGTATTGACATTGTTTTCCGTGCCTTTCATGTCAACGGTCAGTGCATCCACGGTAAGCGGATTGAGCGTACCCAAGGTTTGCAGGTTGATGTCCAGAAGTGCTGCTTTCTGTTCTCCCAACTGTACAAGTTTCGTGCTTGCCTGCTCAACAGTTGCCGTTTCCAGAACCATATTTTGTAACTTATACTCCTTCACCGTTGCGTGCCAGCCGTTGCCGGTGTAATAGGACGCAGTGGTGTTCGGATTGAAGACAATAGTCATCGCACCGGTAGTAGAACGCAACTGCGTAGGTTTCTTTCCGTTAGCGTCTAATTGCCAGAGGATAGTGCCACTCGTGCCTTCGCCTGCGTATACAATATATTTAGCGCGCGTGCCGTAATAGGAACTTGAGGAATAATAGGCATCAAAGTCCGCATAATCTATCTGGATGACGTACCCCTCATGTATCGGCTTGAATACCACCGTCTGGTCGCAATCCTCGGCCTTGTACTTCGTGCTGTACTCATTGGCTACGGTATGGGTATATTGCCACTCGCCCTGAATGTTAAATACCTGACTGCCACACGCCTGTACGGCTTCGTTCTTGATGGTCAGTTGCCCGTCAGCCGTAGCGAACGAGGCATACTCCGTGCCGTTGGTGAACAGCAGTTTCTCAAGTGCCACATCTACAGCCATGCCATTCTCAGCCAAGGTGTGGATGTCATATACGAGCCACAGGTAGTTCTCGCCCTCGCGGAAACTTACGCTGTTGGCGGCTGCCAGTGTTACTTTGTTGTCAGCGATGGCTACCTCACCCAATAGGTTACTTGTAGCAAAACTGTTGCTCTTGGTGTAGTACAGTTTGGCTTTGGCGAGTTGCATATTGGTATTGTTGGTATTGAACAGCAACTCCTTCACTGCCAGAGCCGGCTCAGTCTCTACTGTTGTCACCTTCAGCGAGGCTATCAGCACATCTTCTGCTCCGGCTGATACGGTGGTGCCGGTCTGCTTGGTTGCCTCTACACCGCTTACCGTCATAGCCTGCGGCATGAACTCACTGACAACAGCTTCCCAACCGGCTTTGAGGTTGGAGTCGTAAGATACATTGTTCTTGTGTGTGATCGTCAGTTTGCCGTCAGCGGCGGTACTCTTGATCACAATGTCCGACTTGCTTGATGCCTCTGCTTGCGTCAGTTGCCACAACAGGTCTTTTTCATCCGTGCTGTTGCCGTTATACACCTTGATATAATCGACATACCCCGTTGAGTTGGCTGCATAATCGGTGTAGAAAACATCTATCTCCTTAAACGTCAACTGCACTTTCTTTCCATCTGTTGCCGGTGCGAACACTACCTTACCGTCAAAGCCCTTGACTACATTGCCGTCCTTACCGCCTTCGTCGTAGAACTTTGTATCCTGTGAGATGCTATAGGTTGCATCCGTAGCCATCAGGTACATCGGCTGTACCGTCAGTGTGACAGCCGCAGCCGGAGTAAATGCCGTAAATCCGCCTGCTGTGGCAATGCCGGTCACATTCACCGATGCTGTCGCATTGAATGCTGCCGAAGAAAGGATGGCACCGCCAATGGTGAAATAGTTGTTACCATTACCGAGCGTCTTGTTCAGAGTAGCGGTATATACACCTTCATTCTCAGTGATAACAGCCTCTGTATTTGTTAGCCCGCTTACGTTTGCGGCTTTGCCTGCATATACTGCCAGTTTGCTTACGTCTATTACATCCGTACCAGTCAGAGTGAATGTAATCGTTTGCACAGCATCCGGGTTACCTCCGCCTTCTGCTACGATATTCAGACCTGCAAGTGCAACGTCTTGTTTGCCTGCCCAAATCTCGCTGTTAACAAAGTCATATACAGCCGTAGCAGATTTTAACTCCATATCCTGCAACTTGACAGTTGTTACCGTTGCTTTCCATCCGCGCGACGCACCTGCATAGCGGTAATGGAAGCAAACGGACAATGCGCCGGTGCCGTCCGACGATTGGAAAGTCTCGTTGCTGAATTTGCCGTTCTCATAATGCTTTAACGGAGTCGATAACTGCGAGAATGGTGTTGTGGAACCACTGACGCTACTCGGGTAAGATCCGCCGTTTACCAGCGTCTTGTCAAACACGCCATCAAATATGTCAAGATAGGACACCCAGCCCGAACCGTCGTCTTCGACCTCAATGTAGTCAAAGGCGATGTTCACGCCGTAACCCGCCTCGGCAGGCTTGAATACAATTGTACTATAGCTGTTACTGCTACTCGCACTTGGGATGTCAGCTTCTCCCTTGAAGTCATAGAATGTCAGTGACTCTCCAGTGGCTATGGTCTTTTCTTCATAGCCCCATTGCGGCATCAGGTAATCCTCAGCTGCCGCTGTGCCGCTTAGCCAACTCATGGCAAAGACGGCAAAATACATAAGTAGTTTTTTCATAAGCATATCATTGTTTTATTCACCTTTCACCTTTCACTTTCCCAACAAGACACTCAGGGGCAACCTGCCTCACGGCAAGTTGCTCCTGCATAACACTCAATAATTATGGGCAGAAGAAAAAGACGAGTGTATGTGGTCTTATTGCGCATTTACATATTCTTGCTTGCGCCACAAGACTACACTACAGACTATATATATACGAGATAACTGCGCAGAATATGCGCTACTGTTGTCGTTCGTCTCCAGTCCGCGGGAGTCTTGTGAACGCACGACATACGGCAGGTCTTCTGGCTTGTCGCCTGTCGTGACGCCTTCTCATCCCTACGGGACAATGGCTATGGTGCACCGACGCACCTTGTGTCACAACATTTTCGGTTTTCCAGCGTCCCCGAAAGCAATCTTCAGATTGGTTTTGGGGAGAGCGAAGGCACAAGTCGCTTTTATTGCGCGAAGCGCAATCTGCGCGATCTTGTTGCCGAACGCGAACCGATGGCGATTTACAGCAGCGGGTCTGCACAGGATTTTCACCTGTTTCCCTCTTAGCTCTTGCCGAGGCGACTTATAGCTTAAGTCATGCCTGCAAGAGAACCGTAGTCGGTATGATTTTCAATTCGAGATGCAAAGGTACAAAAAAAAATCCACATTTGCAAATTTATGTGGACTTTTTTAGCAAAAATCATTCAAAAATGCTCTTATAGATAGGGCAAGAGGCGATATGTGAGATACACAGCATATACAAGCAGCAGTATAGCTCCGCCCCAGCGCTTGATCTGGCGCTCTTTGTTTGTCTTGATGAACAGCCACACCAGCATACTTCCCACTACAGCTGCCCAGGCATCCATAGTTATACCCTCGTAGGCAGGCAACGGACGAATAACGGCACTCGTGCCCAGCACAAAGAACACATTGAAAATATTGCTACCTATCACATTGCCCAAGGCTATATCACAGTTATGCTTGAATGCCGCCATTGCGGATGTTGCAAGTTCGGGCAGCGAGGTGCCTAACGCTACTACAGTCAGACCGATGATAGCCTCTGACACACCGAGGTTGGTAGCAATCTGTACGGCTGACTTAACTATCATCTCACCGCCGACAACCAATCCCGCCAAACCGATAAGTACCAGCGCTACAGCCATACCTGCACCGATAGGTTTGGTAGACTTGAGCGGCTCTATTTCCGCAGGCTCAGCAGGATGATCCTTGGCATGACGGAAGGAGTTGTACAGAAAGTAGCAGAATAGCAACAGCAACACTATTCCTCCGGGACGCGTGATACCTTGTGCCTCCTCGCCGAACGGTGACTTGATGGACACACAGGCATAAACAAGCACGCCGGCAATGATGGACAGAGGTATATTGAAATCACGCTTGCGCTTTTGCGAGGTAATAGGATAGATCAATGCTGTTATACCCAGGATAACAAACGTATTGATAATATTCGAACCCAAGATATTTGTTATCGCCAGGTCAGTCGATCCTTCCGCAACCGACACCATGTTCACCACAAACTCCGGCATCGATGTGCCAAACGCCACCACTGTCAGACCAATCACCAGATCGCTGATACCGAAGCGTTTAGCCAGAGCCGACGCACCATCCACCAACCAGTCTGCCCCTTTCACCAGTAGCACCAAACCCACAATCAGCATAGCTGTCAGCAGGTAGGGATTACCCAAGCAATATGAGAGAATATGATTCATTATTAGTTGACTTATTAACTAGACGTCGAGTACCGGATTACACATTGAACAGGAAATGCATTATATCGCCGTCTTGCACCACATAATCCTTACCCTCTACAGCCAGTTTGCCTGCCTGACGGCATGCCGCTTCACCGCCCAAAGCAATAAAATCCTCATACTTGATAACCTCGGCACGGATGAACCCGCGCTCAAAATCTGTATGGATAACGCCCGCACACTGCGGTGCTTTTGCGCCCGCGCGGAACGTCCACGCGCGTACCTCATCACTACCTGCTGTCAGGAATGTCCGCAGGTTCAGTAGCGCATAAGCCGCTTTGATCAGCCTGTTGACACCCGACTCCTGCAAGCCTATCTCCTCCAGGAACATCTGCCGCTCTTCGTAAGTCTCCAACTCGGCAATCTCGCTCTCGATCTTTGCGGCTACCACGAGCACCTCGGCCTGCTCATCCTTCACAGCCTCACGAACTTGTTCAACATACCGGTTGCCGCTGACGGCTGAGCCCTCATCGACATTGCAAACGTAGAGCACGGGCTTGTTCGTAAGCAGGAACAGGTCATGTGCTGCCATTTCCTCGTCTTTGTTCTGCAGTTCAACCGTACGTGCGCTTTTGCCTTGCGACAATGCTTCGCGGTAGCGGATATACAGGTCGAGAGCCGTCTTTGCCTGTTTGTCACCGCCCACACGTACCTGCTTCTCTATCTTCTGTATCCGGCTCTCGATGGTCTCCAGATCCTTCAGTTGCAACTCGGCATCTATCACTTCCTTGTCGCGAACGGGGTTGACTGAACCGTCAACATGAATCACATTGCCGTCATCAAAACAACGTAACACATGGATGATAGCATCCGTCTCGCGTATGTTGGCCAAAAACTTGTTGCCTAATCCCTCGCCGTTGCTTGCACCTTTCACCAACCCAGCTATATCAACAATCTCCATCGTTGTGGGGATTATTCCGCGCTCAGGATGACAAAGTTCGCCCAACTTGTTCAATCGTTCGTCGGGAACAGTAATCACACCGAGGTTCGGTTCGATAGTACAAAAGGGGAAATTAGCTGACTGCGCTTTGGCGTTACTCAAACAGTTAAATAAGGTAGATTTGCCTACATTCGGCAATCCTACTATTCCGCATTGTAAAGACATCTTTATTAACTTCTTTTTATAATTATTTGCGATTGTTTTGGAGCATACTTGCTATTTCCTGCGAGGAAGTTATGTGGGACATAATGACCGAACAGAAATCACAAAGGAACCAAAAAGTATCGCAAAATTAAAATCCCGAGTACACCACCTCCAGCTCCAACTTATGCTCAGGGTGTTGGGCACTGTAGATTTCGGTGGCCGTGAGCGACTGGTTGTAATCAATATCTATCACCGTTGCCGACGACGTGGTAGTGGATGTAGTAACCGTAACCGGCACAAGCAACATCTCCAGCGTCTCATACCTATCCTTGCGCAACTGCTCGGTCAGCAGGGTTGATATGTCGAACTCGTAGGAATATGTTGTTATATCCAACGTATCCGTTACCGACTGCAACGTGGCATACATCGCTATGCTGTCGGACAGAGCTATCACATCGTTGAAGAACAGGTCAAGGTCACTCTTGCGGATGAGCAGCATGTTCTGAGCGGGCTGCGCCCAATCGTCGCGGGTGCTTTGCGAGGCAGTACCGCTGTAATGGTTGAGAACGGGCAGACTCAGGTGCGCGCGATTGACGTAAGCACGACGCGTACCTACCGAACGCGTGATAGCCTCCTTCATTGATGCCATAGGGAAAGACAACTGCGTATATATATGCGCCGGCGAAATGATGAAATTGGTATCTGTATTCATCTCCAGCGCCTGCAGATCGCTCTCCTGCCAGATATATCTGTTCAACTGGCGCACTTCGCGACTGGCGTACAAGCCTTTCATACCCTCCTCAACCACTGTCTCCACGCCCGCACGATCATATGTAAAATGGTAGTATATGCCCACGTTCAGATCCACTATACTCAGCAGCGTAGCACCGCCAAACTCTGTGGTAATATATATGCCTCCGAACATGCGGTTGAACGCTTCCTGCGATGAATAGTCGTTAGCCGCAAATAATTTCTGCGCCCACTTTTTGTTGAGCCTCAGCGTGATGGTGGGTATATATCCGTCGCCATAGGTCGTGCTGTCTGTATACCGCCTGGATGTTACCACCACCGGATGATCAAGCATCCGCGTCGAGTCATCCAGGCTGCAATATGTGCTGATAGCCGTATCGCTGCGTAACGGTTCGTTGTACACAAAGGTACCTCTATCCATCGCATATACGTTGATCGCCAGCGGTGCATTCGCATCGCCGTAGGCATACCGATAATACAGAAACAGACATACCGAGTCCAACTCTGCTCCGTCCGGATATTTGAATCCTACCGGGCAAGCCAACTGCGTCAGCAAATCGGCATGAAGATGACCGTACTTACTATCCAGTTCACCCAACATAAACGAGTCAGGAGTAGCCGTAACCGCTCCGCCGCGCACCAACGACGAGGTTAGACTGAACGTGTCGGCACGAACAATGATGGAATCTTCCGACTCCAGCACCGACGAACCGGCACCTACCACATCGTTCTTGCACGATGAAAAACTGAATAGCAAAGTTGCTAACAGAAAGAAGACAATCTGTATCTGACGGGTCATTGTTGCGAAAGCAGGTCGTTGTACAGGGCTACAAACCTGTCGGCATCGGCACCGGCCATATTGTGAATAGTTTTGCCCCTGTTCTCGGCATAGTTAACTAGCCGGGAGTTGTATTGATTCGTAGTCAGAATTATTGCATCAGCATAATCGATAGCCAAGTGCATCAGATCTTCGTACCCTACAGGCAATCCGGCTATCGTACGCACATCACTGCCCAATACGCCATCGATAATCAGTCTGTCGGCAAAGCGCGAACCGAACGGCGAACTGTACTCGTTGTCATCCAATGCTACTATAACCTTGGAGTCGGCAAAGAACGGTGTACCGCCAAAAGCCTTCTTGACATACAGCGGCACAAGTGCCGACATCCATCCCGAACACTGTATGATACTCGGTGCCCAACGCAGTTTCTCCACCGTTTCCAATACACCGCGGCAGAAGAATATCGTACGGATGTCATTGTCGGAGTACTCCACCCCAAACGCATCTTTCAAACCACGACGGTGGTGAAACAGATCCTCGTTATCGATAAAATACACCTGCATCCTGGCCGACTGAATACTGGCCACCTTGATCAGCAACGAATGATCGGTGTCATCAATCGACAGATTCATACCTGACAACCTGATCACGTCATGCAACTGATGCCGACGCTCGTTGATCTCACCGAACTTGGGCATGAACGTACGCGTCTCAAATCCGTTGGACTGACAAATCTCCGGCAATATCCTATTCAGTAAACGAACAGGAGTCTGCTCCTCGAAAAAGGGGCTGATCTCTTGGCTTACATACAAGATCCGATTTGCATTATTCATAGCCTATCCTCCGTAGTTTTGCCACAAACACAAATTTTGTCATATTTCATTCAAAAGAGGCGCTCTGTGGGCTAATTTAGTGCAAAGGTACAAAAAAAAAACGAGTTTTGCAAATTTTTTATCAAAAAAACTTTTAATATTCGTTATTTTTTTGTAATTTTGTAGGATTTTTGACAATAGGATATTTTTGACCCGTTAAAATATATGCAAATCATCACCACCAAAGCAGAATTGGAACGTAGTATCCAAGCATGCAAAATGAAAGGCCAGACTATCGGTCTGGTGCCTACGATGGGCGCATTGCATGAGGGGCATGCTTCCCTCGTGCGCCGTTGTGTCAGCGAAAACGATATTACCGTAGTCAGCGTGTTCGTCAATCCTACGCAATTCAACAATAAGGAGGATTTGGCTAAGTACCCGCGTTCGCTCGAACGAGATGCCGAGCTGCTGGAAAGCATAGGTGCACAGTTTGTGTTCGCACCTGCTCCCGAAGAGATGTATACAGCGCAGGAGATGAACGAACCGTTCCAATTTGACTTCAATGGTCTGGACAAAGTTATGGAAGGCAAGATGCGTCCCGGACATTTCAACGGAGTGGTACAGGTTGTTTCTCGCCTGTTCTATCTCGTACAACCGGATAGAGGTTACTTTGGCGAAAAAGACTTCCAGCAACTGGCTATCATCCATTTCATGGTTGAGCGTTCGGCACTCGCAGGAACATTCGGCAATCTGCAAATCATCGGATGCCCTATTGTTCGCGAACAATCCGGATTGGCACTCTCTTCGCGCAACGAACGGCTGTCAGCTGATGAAAAACAGACTGCTCTCGCCATCTCGCGCACGCTATTTGCCTCACTCGATTGGGCTAAGCAGCCGAATGCCAATGTGTTGGAAGTGCAGAAACGCGTAGTGGATACAATCAATGCCGTTCCGGGATTGGAAGTGGAGTACTACGAGATTGTTGATCAGTCCACACTTCTGCCGACGGATACATTCAACCATGCTATAGGTTGTGTGACTGTATATTGCGGACAGGTGCGTCTGATTGATAATATTATGTACAGTTAAAGCAAAAACGGCCAAGATCATCGGGGTTTTATCGGGGTTTTATCAAACTTTTACCGAGATTGTATATGAGAATTCTCATCGACAAATACATACCTTTCCTACAAGGTGTTCTCGACAATCTTGCTCAAGTGTGCTATATTGAGCCCGAGCAGTTCACGCCCGAGGCGGTCAGGGATGCCGATGCTCTCATTATCCGCACGCGCACACAATGTAACCGTCTCCTGCTGGATGGCAGCCGGGTGCAGTTCATAGCAACAGCAACCATCGGAACAGATCATATCGACCTTGATTACTGCCGTACGCGCAACATCAGGGTGGTTAGTTGCCCGGGGTGCAATGCCCAGGCTGTTTGTGACTATGTCGAAGAAACACTCAACGAAGTAGCAGCCAGGCAACTGTCGATAGGAATAGTAGGAGTGGGTCATGTGGGATCACTGGTGGCCAAGATGGCGGAACGACGTGGGATGCGTGTGGTACTGAATGATCCGCCACGCGGAATGACGGGCGATGTAACCGGTTGCGATGTGATAACTTTTCACACGCCGCTCACCCGGAACGGAACCTATCCTACCTATCACTTGTGTGACGGAAATTTTCTTTCCCGATGCCAACCTGATGCACTGATTATCAATGCGGCACGGGGAGGAGTGGTGGATGAGCAGGCATTGCTCGATAGCACGCAACGGTTTGTGATTGATACATGGGAAGGCGAACCGAACATCAGCAGTAAGGTACTCGACCGTGCACTGCTGGCATCCTTTCATATAGCCGGTTACTCGGTGCAAGGCAAACGCAATGCATCGCAGACGTGTATGGATGCGCTATCACAGCACTTCAACCTGCCGAAACTGAACATAAGTAGCGAATGCATTACCGCAGGCGATAGCCGGAAAGGATGGCTCAAGCGAGTATCTGACCAACTTAAGGCCAACCCCACCGCCTTCGAACTGCTGCGCAAACAATATGCACTGCGATAACTTGTTAACTTGTAATTTTTAATTCGTAATTGAGATATAATAATGGCTAATTTTCAAAAACTAACCCCACGGAGTGAAGACTACTCCAAGTGGTACAACGAACTTGTAGTAAAAGCTGACCTTGCCGAGCAATCCGCCGTACGCGGGTGTATGGTTATCAAGCCTTATGGCTATGCAATCTGGGAAACCATCCAGGCGGAACTTGACCGCCGATTCAAGGAGAAAGGTGTACGCAACGCTTATTTCCCGCTGCTGATTCCCAAATCGTTCCTTAGCCGAGAAGCCGAGCATGTGGAAGGTTTTGCCAAGGAGTGCGCCGTGGTTACTCACCACCGCCTCAAGAACGACCCGAACGGCAAAGGTGTGATTGTTGATCCCGATGCACGATTGGAGGAAGAACTGATTATCCGCCCTACATCCGAAACGATTATCTGGTCAACCTACAAGAACTGGATATCCTCTTACCGCGATCTGCCTATCCTCTGCAACCAGTGGTGCAACGTGATGCGCTGGGAGATGCGTACGCGTCTGTTCCTGCGCACAGCCGAGTTCCTCTGGCAAGAAGGTCACACCGCTCACGCTACCAAAGAGGAAGCTGAGGATTATGCACGTCAGATGCTGGACGTATATGCCGACTTCGCAGAGAACGTAATGGCTATACCTGTCATCAAAGGTGTCAAGTCGCCTAACGAGCGTTTTGCCGGAGCGCTGAACACCTATTGCATCGAGGCTATGATGCAGGACGGTAAAGCCCTGCAGGCAGGTACGTCACATTTCCTCGGACAGAACTTCGCCAAATCCTTCGATGTGCAGTATCTAAGCAAAGAGAACAAGTACGAATATGTTTGGGCTACCTCATGGGGTGTCAGCACACGTCTGATGGGTGCACTGATCATGACCCACTCCGATGACAACGGACTCGTTCTGCCGCCGCACCTCGCACCTACGCAGGTAGTTATCGTTCCTATCTTCAAGAAACAGGAAGATCTCGACAAACTGCTGACCGTTGTTAGACCGCTCTTTGACAACCTCAAGGCACGCGGCATACGTGTCAAACTGGATACAGATGACAAATCTACACCGGGATTCAAGTTCGCCGACTACGAACTGAAGGGCGTGCCTGTACGTCTGGCTATGGGTGGACGCGACCTGGAGAACGGCACAATCGAAGTGGCACGTCGCGACACGCTCACTAAGGAAACTTTGCCTCTCGCCGGTATCGAAGAGTATATCGCCAACTTGCTGGAGGATATTCAGAAGAACTGCTATCAGAAAGCTCTCGACTACCGTATTGCCAACACTCGCGAGGTAAACAGTTACGATGAGTTCAAGGAGGAGATTAAGAAAGGCGGTTTCCTGCTCTGCCACTGGGACGGTACACCCGAAACCGAGGAACAGATCAAGAACGACACCAAGGCTACTATCCGCTGTATCCCTCTCGCCCCGCTGCCCGGACACAAGCAGGAGGAAGGCAAGTGCATGGTTACTGGCAAACCTTCCGCCGGTCGCGTAGTCTTCGCCATAGCATACTAACTATCTACACCTTTTCCCTTCCCATCAGGGAGGGGGTAGGGGTAGGCATATTTTTGAATCTATGCAATTGGTTTTTGCATCCAACAACGCCCACAAACTCCAAGAGGTGCGTGCTATCCTGCCTGAGCACACGATCCTCAGCCTTGAGGATATAGGTTGTCATGCTGATATCCCCGAAACTGCCGACACGCTCGAAGGTAACTCGCTCATCAAGGCACAGTACGTATATGATCACTATCATTGCGACTGCTTTGCCGATGACACCGGCTTGGAGATTGAGGCACTTGGCAACCTGCCCGGCGTACGTACGGCACGCTGGGCAGGAGAACCTGCCAACCCGGCCAACAACCGCAAGAAAGCTTTGCAGGAACTTAGCGGACAAACGAATCGGCGTGCTCGTTTCCGTACCGTGGTAACACTGATCCGTAGCGGCAAGGTGCAGCAGGTGGAAGGTGTAGTCCGCGGCAGCATAGCCGCAGCCGAATACGGCAACGGAGGTTTCGGCTATGATCCGCTGTTCATACCCGAAGGCTACGACAAAACTTTTGCCGAACTGCCGGCTGAACTCAAGAACACCATCAGCCACCGTGCACGAGCCATGCAAGCACTCAAGCAGATACTCTAACACACTACCGAACTATTGATACCCAACTGACATGAAACGACTGGCATACATCTTCACTCTATTGACTCTCACACTCAGCGTGAGCGCTCAAACTTGGACTACCCATTTTGCCTACAACAGCGTCAACCAGATTGCTGTAGGCGGAGGATTCGCATACGCCGTTTCGTCAGGCTCGCTGTTTGCAGTTGATGTGCAGACGGAAAAAATCCGTACTTACAGCAGTCAGGACGGTATGCATGGCAATGATATAGCCTGCATCAAATGGCTTGAACCTGCGCAGGCACTGATGATTGTATACAGCAATAGTAAAATAGATATTCTCAAAAACGGGACGTTTCAATACATTCCCGACCTGTATGACAAGTACACCCCGCTCAGCAAGTATTGCCATTCTATCACGGTAAGAGACAGCCTTGCATATCTGGCTATGGATTATGGCGTACAGACATTCCATATCCGCAAGCTAGAGTTTGTCAACACCTATTTCATAGGTCCGGAGGGGAAAGAGGTGCCCGTCAATCACATAGCTGTTACCAACCAGATTATCTACGCCGCAGGCGATACTACCCTGTATGCCGCCACACTCACGGATAATATAGTTGACTACTCCTATTGGTCAGAAATTCCTTTGCCTGACAAAGGATATATCCAGGGCATAGCGCAAGCAGGAGGAATATTGTATCTGCTGCAGAACAATACCTGCTACAGCCGCCAAGGCCAGCAATGGCGCCTCTATAACAACAATTCTTATCATTCGCTGAACATAGTGGACGGCAAGATTTATCCTGCCGATTATCCTACTACATCGCATGACGGTGAGTTGTGGACTGCAGCAGGCGAACAAGGTATTATCCGTCGGATGGTAACAGGCGAAACGGTGACATACAAACTCGACGGACCTCTTAACAACCTGCCCTATCGCCTGCATTTCGGGCAAGACCAGTTATTCATGCTCGCCGGAGGGCGTTGGGCTGTGCAGAACAACAGACCGGGATGCGTGATGCGTTACGACGGCTCATCGTGGCATAACATAACCAACGAGGATATTGTTCGACAGGTAGGAGGGGTGTGCATCGATTTTATGAACGCAGCTGTCGATCCGAAAGATCCGACGCATTACTTCATCACTTCCTACGGCTCGGGGTTGTATGAGTTCCGCAACGATCAGTGTATCAAGCGGTGGAATGCAAGCAACTCTATTATAGGTTCAGCCGCTGCGGATAATCCTGCCAAATATACACGACTGGACGGAGCAATCTACGATGCACAAGCCAACCTATGGATGATGAACACCGGCAATATAGAGTATAATATTGTTATATTTGCTGCCGATGGAAGTCAGATAGGCATGAACGTGCAAAACGAAGACGGCTCGCGGTTCATTATCAACACTGCCGGGCAGTTCATATTTGACAATTGCCATGCCAACCGCGTCTGGGCACTTGTTCCGCGTGGCAACGAAACGGAAGCCGGCTTGGCTCTGATCGATACCAAAGGCACACTGCCGAATACCGATGACGACCGCACACTTATCCGTATCCGCTGGACTGACCAGGACGGCAATTCGCTGACCCGCACCGCTATATACAGCATGCGCCAGGACAAACAGGGAAACATCTGGCTTGCTACCAACAACGGCGTACTGATCATCCCTGTATCAGAAGATTACTTCACTTCCAACAAATGTCAGGTATTGCACGTTACCAACAACGAGGATCTGCCTATATTCGACGAAGAGGAAATCAACGACATCCTATTCGATCATCTCAACCGCGCATGGATTGCTACTCAAACTGCCGGCGTATATGTTCTGTCTGCTGACGACTATAGCATACTTGAGCATTACTCTGTAAATAACTCAGCTATGCCATCCAACAATGTTCTGTCGTTGGCATACGATGATTTGCACAAGCGAATGTATATAGGCACCTCATTGGGATTGGTATCTGTCACCGACCGAACCAGTGATGTCAATGCCGAACAATCCTCTTACAGCGAACCTGCCGACATGGGTTCAATGATGCAATGGACTACACACCTGGCGTATGCTGATATCAATGATATACAACTCTCTCCCACACGCGTATATGCGCTGTCAGAAGGTTCGCTTTGTGCTATCGACAGGGATGATGAATCGCTTACCTATTACTCCAAACTCAACGGGCTGAACGGCTCATCTATCTCCCGCATAGGTTACGATTCACATACCGCTACACTTATCATTGCCTACGACGACGGCATGATTGACCTGCTGGATGACCAAGGTGCTATCCACTCTGTAGCAGATATCTATCTCAAGCAGATCAATGCCAAACAGGTACAGAATATCGCTTTCCGTGATGGCAAAGCCTATCTGGCTATGCCATTCGGTATAGTGGTAATCAATATCCGCAAGCAGGAGATAAGCGATACCTATTATATAGGTGATGAAGGCAGCGAACTCTCCATCAATGCCATTGCCGTAGTAGGTGACAGTATATTTGCTGCAGCGGACAATCGATTGTTTAGAGGAAATATCAAAGACAATTTGGTTGATTATGCCAAATGGCATTCCTCCGTTATGCCTGCCACTATCACACATCTTATCAGCAACGACAATGATCTGTATATGCTGATGGACAGCGTTATTTACCGCAACGGACAGATTATACCGGCAAGCAATAAGTTTGTAGCTCTGTCAGCATACAAAGGCAGTGTACTTGCACGCACTGACGACAGACGCATATTCACTGTTGCAGGCACAATACTCACCGAACAATCCAATCTGGCTGCCTACAAACCCCAATGTGCTGTCAGGGAAGGTAACACGTATTGGCTGGGTACGAACGAAGGTGTGCTGCATATAATGGACGATAACTCCGTTCAGAAATATGAACCCGACGGACCTCTGTCCAATATGCCGTATGACATGGTTACGTACGGTTCGCAACTATGGATCGTACCGGGTGGACGATGGGCTACAGAGTTCAAGCGCGAAGCGCAAATCATGTATTATAACGGTGCGCAGTGGGATAACTTGTCATACAACGATATTTGTCGCCGCATAGGGGCTACTCTGTCACTTGCCGATCTTGTGCATGTAGCAGTCGATCCGGCAGACTCCAAGCATTTCTATGCAGCCAGCTACGGCATGGGTGTGGTAGAATTCCTACCCGACGGTACAGCCAAACGTTATACGTATAACAATAGTCCGCTACGTTCTGCTGACACAGGTAATGCTATGTACCGCTATTGTCGCGTAGATGCCATGACTTTTGATGCTGACCGTAACCTGTGGCTAACTAACATGAGTGATCTGGCTACCAACGTACATATCATTACTCCCGACCATCAGTGGCACTCGTTCAATCTCTATCAAGGCGGACAACGTATAGTGCTGAATACTGTCAGCAAGTTCGTAGTTGACAACCGCAATCCTAACTACAAATGGATAGCCAGTGCACGCGATGCAGCCGGAGTGATTCTGATTAACGACAACGGTACACCTTATACTAATTATGACGACCGTGTTGTATCCCGCTCTACGTTTATTGATCAGGATAACAAGAGTATAACTCTAGCCAGTCTGCAAACTATTGCTCAAGATCATAACGGCGATATGTGGCTTGGTACAAACGAAGGCATACTTGTCATCGATGCTGCAACCGACCTCTTCCAGTCGAATAGTTGCAAACGACTGAAGATGTCACGCCACGACGGTACTAACCTTGCTGACTATTTGCTGGGCACCGAGCAAATCAACTCTATCGTTTTTGCAGGAGGTAACCGTATATGGATAGGCACAAATGTTTCCGGTGTATATCTCGTACATATGGTTACCAAGGAAGGTATATACGAACCGGAGATTATCTCACATTTCACCACTCTCAATTCGCCTATGCCGTCCGATTGTGTATTGTCGATAGCTATCAACGAGGAGAATGGTGAAGTGTATATAGGTACCTCCAAAGGACTTGTTTCTTACCGCGGTGATGCTTCTACTCCCTCAGACTCTTTCGCTGATGCATATGTTTATCCTAATCCTGTCAGACCTAATTACGAAGGTATAATCACTATCAACGGTCTGATGGATAACACCACTGTTTATATAACCGATGCAGCAGGCAACGTAGTCTGCCGTACGCATAGCGAAGGCGGTACTGCTGTATGGGATGGTAAAACACTCGCCGGTAACAAAGTGCATTCAGGAGTATATACCGTATATTGCAATACGGCTGACGGCAAGAATCATACTACACTCAAAGTACTGATTATGCACTGACCTGAGGCTGATTGATAACAGTTTATATAAGTTATCAACATCCGGATGTTAATAAGTCAAGTTATATTACAAAGTATATGTTTATAACTCCACATACGGTGTAAATAAATAAATTTGTTCAACACAATTAGATATTTACCCTATATTTATCAACTATCTAAATTATTGATAATAAGTGGATAATAAAAGTTATCAACAATTCAACATCGTATAATTATCATAGATTGGTTTAAGTAAAAAAGTATATATATAATAAGGTAAACTAAAGAGAGCAGTCCGTTGGTTCGGGCTGCTCTTTGCATGTCAGTGCAGGTATCGCTGAAAACGATACGCCGAGCGTCATCAGTAGCGCCTATCTGCCGAACGCGAGGCGTCGTAGCTCTCGATGGTTTTGCTTTGTATGATTACGGTGGTGTCACCGCGTTTGACGCTGCTGGAGGTTGTGGTGATGGTGCGGGTGACGTTGCAGCCCGTCAGCATCACCGACAGCCCGATAGCCAACGCCGTCAGCAGGGTCAATATGATTTGCTTTACATACTTTTTCATTGTAGCATTAGTGTCCACTAAAAATTTGGAAAAAGTTCTTTGACTTATTGAAAATTAGTT
>SAMEA3663077__coassemble_46_pt1 | contig 57994 bp, 48 predicted proteins | sample SAMEA3663077__metabat2_high_PE_010 | metagenome-assembled genome bin SAMEA3663077 (sample SAMEA3663077) | pig gut metagenome | biome: pig gut; feature: pig-associated habitat; material: faeces | place: France | collected 2012
ACTTTCTTTCTCATAATTAATCAATTAAAGTGTCCAAAAAACGGGGTACACTACAAACCCGAACTGATAGTCAAAAGAATGGTCTTTCCCGTGGGCGCCAAGACAGGATGGCATCATCACAACGTGATTAACTACGGCATTGTCGAGCAAGGCGAATTGACCATCGTGTGTCAGGATGGTAACGAACGTACTTTCCGGCAGGGAGAGGCGATTACCGAAGTGATCGGCACTGTTCATCGGGGCGAGAACAGAGGCAACTGCCCCGTGGTGTTGAACATGTTCTACGTGTCTGCTCCGGGACTGGTCATCACCGAACAACATAGGATTTGACAAAACGAGGTTGTAAAATAGCAATTAAATACAGAATAATCGGTAAGAGATTGCTATATATTTGCAAATATAAGTGTTTTTTTGTACATTTGCACCGAAAAACTGCACCGCAATGGGGTTGCGAAGCGATTTTTGACGCATAGTCTTTAAGGTATAAATGTATTAATTATATGAATTGGTTAGAAAACCTATTTTTCGGAACAGGTATCGCCCACTCTATCTTCGCGCTATGCATGGTGATAGGTTGCGGCATATTCCTGAGTCATAAGCTAAAGTTCAAAGGTATCACACTGGGCATAACGTGGATCCTGTTTTGCGGCATTGCGTTCTCACATTTCGGTATGCGTCTCGACCCTCTGGTTGAGGCATTCGCCAAAGATTTGGGACTGATACTGTTTGTGTATTCGATTGGTCTGCAAGTCGGCCCAAGTTTCTTCTCGTCGTTCGGCAAGCAGAGTCTGAAGATGAACCTGATGGCCGCCACGATTGTGCTGCTGGGTTGCGCAACGGCATACATCATCCACTTGACCACGGGTGTAGATATAGCCACGATGGTCGGCGTGCTATCCGGTGCCGTGACAAATACTCCCGGACTGGGTGCTGCCGAGCAGGCGTACATGGATATACGCGGCATGAGCAACCCGAACATCGCAGCCGGCTACGCTATGGCTTATCCGTTGGGCGTGGTAGGTATCATCCTATCGCTGATGGCATTCAAGTGGATCTTCCGCATGTCGTTGGACAAAGAGGAGGAGAAAGTGAACGCCACTAAGAAGCAACAGGACGAGATAGAACATATCGATATCCGTCTGACTAACCCGCAGGTAGATGGCGTGCGCATATCGGAGTTAGGTCAGTACTGCAACGTGCACTTCATCGTATCGCGCCTCGTTCATCCCAACGGCACAGATATGGTAGCCGATGGCAACAGCGTGCTTCACTCAGGCGATACGATACGCGTGGTGATTGACAAGCGTTACAAGAAGAACATCATGCTGCTGGGCGAGCAGACGAAGCTTGACGACCAACTGGAAGCACCGCGCTCGCTCATATCACGGCACATAGTTGTTACCAAGCCTGAACTGAACGGCAAGCGTATAGGCGACCTGCATGTGCGTGAGACGTACCGCGTGTCGATTACGCGTATACGCCGTGCCGGCGTCGATCTACTGGCCACACACGACCTGATATTGCAACTCGGCGACCGACTGACAGTTGTGGGCGAGGAGAGCGTGATGCCGAAGGTAGAAAAGATGCTGGGTAACTCCGCCAAGAAACTGGACGCACCGAACCTGATATCGCTATTCTTCGGTATCGTACTGGGTATAGGGTTAGGCAGCATACCGTTCAGTCTGCCGGGCTTGTCGCAGCCGTTCAAGTTAGGTTTGGCAGGCGGCACGCTGATTGTAGCTATCCTGCTGTCGTACTTTGGACCAAAATACAAAGTAATCACATTCACCACCACCAGCGCCAACCTGATGATCCGGGAAATAGGTATCAGTCTGTTCCTGGCGGCAGTAGGATTGGGTGCAGGCAAGGACTTCGTGACAACCCTGCTCAACGGCGGTTACGTTTGGATTGGTTACGGTGTGCTGATCACGGTTATTCCTCTACTGATAGTAGGCGTTCTCTCGCGGTTGTGGCTCAAGCTTGACTACTTCTCGCTGATGGGACTGATAGCCGGTTCGACCACCGACCCACCGGCACTGGCATATGCCACCTCGCAGAGCAGCCAGAACGACAACGCAGCAGTAGCCTATTCGACCGTGTATCCGCTCACAATGTTCCTGCGTGTGCTGACGGCACAGATTATGATTATGGTGCTTTTATAAACTAACAATTGACGATGTATAATTGACAGTTACAACAAATGGGGCGAAATGCCCCATTTGTTGTTGATTGCCGTTCGTCCAATTTAAGTGTGCTTAACGCAGGCGAAGAAACCCTACTCCAAACCGACGCACGGCTTCGCGCTCCAGTTCTTCGCGCACTGACGGATGTGCAACAGAAATCAGTGCCTTGGCGCGTTCGGCTAAAGGAAGGTTGCGCAGATAGACAATGCCGTACTCCGTCGCTACGTATTGCGTCTGGAAGCGGGTGGTAACCACTCCTGCTCCCGGCTGCAGATGTGACACAATCTTCGACTGTCCTTTGGCTGTCGTACTGGGCAGTGCGATGAAGCACTTGCCTCCTTCCGATAGTGCCGCACCGTACATGAAATCATGCTGCCCGCCTACACCTGAGATAACCGTCTCGCCAATCGAGTCGGCACAGATCTGCCCTGTCAGATCAACCTCCACAGCGGAGTTGATAGCCATAGCACGCGGGTTCTGACGGATGTTTTGCGGATCGTTAGTCCATGCTACATCGCGTATTACGAAAGCCGGATTGCCGTCCACATGGTCGTACAAGTGTCGCGAACCGAGAATCAGGCTGCCGACGGACTTTCCGGGATATAGGGCTTTCTGCGAGTTATCAATTATACCCCGCTCTATCAGCGGCAACACACCATCGGTGATAGCCTCGGTGTGCAAGCCGAGGTGTTTATGACCACTCAAGGCATTGATTACGGCATTCGGTATACCGCCTACGCCAATCTGGAGCGTGGCACCATCGGGAATCTGCTCGGCAATGTAACGACCAATCTTCGTCTCAATCTCATTAGGCACAGGCGTGGGCACTTCTACCAGCGGCTCGTCGCCACGGCACATAGCGCTAATCTTCGACACATGAATAACCGGATCGCCGAATGTGCGAGGCATATATTTGTTGACCTGCGCAATCACAACGCGCGCACACTCCACAGCGGAGAAAGCGATATCGGCAGATATACCGTAGGAACAATAGCCGTTTTCATCCGGCTCGGATACATTCAGAAACGCCACATCCACAGGAACTTGCCCGCTGCGGAACAAGAACGGCACTTCGCCCAGGAAACACGGAATAGTGTCTGCTACCCCCTCTTTCATCGCACGGCGCAGGTAGTTCGGCACGAAGATGGACAGTGCGCGGAACGAGTCGATATATTCGGGCTTGGCGTACGGTGCATCATCTGGGCAAACGCCAAAACCTACAATAATCTTGACGTCCCGCAGTTCGGCAGCGCGTTCGGTGAGCGCACGAAACAAAACATTGGGCACAGAGGTCGAGCCTTGGGCTACAATCGTATCGCCGGAGCGAACGAGGCGGACAGCCTCCGCAGGAGCCATATATTGCATAATGATATCGTATTAATCAGCCAAGATTGGCTGATGGATTAGTATTGTTTGGGACTAAAGTCATGGTCAAACAGTGCGAGTCGCTCGTCGAGTGCATCGAACTGATCCTCACGCATCGAGGCGGCACAGCCGCGCAGACCTTCGCGCTTGGCACCGGTGGAGATAAGCGAGATAGCCGATACACCGTAGTAGATCAGTTTGTTAATCAGTTGCTCGCCCGTCCAGTTGCGGTAGGTGAACGTGAAGAAGAACCCGTCGCCAATAGGACGATTGTCAGCATCCAGATCATACACAACATGGAAATTATGCTTCGCCATGATCTCCTTGATACGCCGTGCACGGTCGGCATAGACATGGGTGTTCTGCACGAAGTTGATCTTTCCCTCGCATGCCGCCTTGAACATAGCAGCCATAGCGTACTGCACGGAGTGCGACACACCGGAGGAGATGGCGTACAAGATCTGATAAACGAGCGTACGCATGAACTGTCCGTCGCTGTTATAGCGCGTGGTGAGTGCCGGGAAATGCCGGTGTGCCAGATCGGGATGCACAGCAATAACCGCGGCACGTTCGCCGGCGTAAGAGAAGATCTTTGAGCACGAAACGAGGTGCACAGAGTTCATCGTATAACGTCCTACAGTAGGTTGGAACGGTGCGCAGAACGGTTTGCCGCGATTCGGGTCACGGAAGTCCATATTCAGGTACGCCACATCCTCAATTACAATCGTATCGTAGCGGTTAGCAAGTTGGCCAATGGTACGTAACTCTGCCTCTGTCAGACACATCCACGACGGGTTGTTCGGGTTGCTGAACAGGATAGCGGATATATTGCCATGTTGCAGTTTCTGCTCCAGTGCATCGCGCAGTTTGTCGCCACGGTAGTCGCCTATGTCGATGGAATCCACCTTCAGTCCGATTACGCGGCTTTGTTGCTTCTGTACAGGGAAACACGGATCAAGGAAGAGAATGGTATCTCTGTCCGGACGCAACTGTGAGATTAGTGTATCCAGCGCATAGCAGCCCTGCATCGAACCAACGGTAGGCACGATACACTCCTCAGGAATAGTCAGTCCGAGAAACGCACGAATGAAATCCGAGGCAGTTTTGGTCAGTTCGGGTATACCGGTGATGAGAGGATACTTGTTCGCACACCCGTCACGTAGCGCCTTTATCTGAGCTTCTACGCCAATCTGCTCGGACGGCAATCCGGGATTGCCCAGTTCCATGTGCACATATTCGCAGTCGGCCTGCCATTCAATCTCGCGCACTATACCTACCATCTGGCGGATAGTGGCATTGCTTAACTCATGTGCGTCCATCAGGCCAAAAGCCCGACACACATTGTCAACAAGGTTTTTATCAAGCGGGTAATTCATGGTAGTAGTTTTTACGGAGTAATCAGCCAAGTTTGGCTGATTAATTAAGTTAGCATGGTTACATCCATATGCGGATATGCGAAGGTGAAGCCTTGCGGCGGCAACTGGGTGTAGAAGCGTTCTTGCATATCGAAATACACGCTCCAATAATCCGCACCTTTGACCCAAGCCCGCACAACGAACGTTATGTCATTCTCGTTGAGCGACTTGAGCGCAACAAACGGTTCTGGAATAGCGTCCATGCGGTAGTTGACCGTGGAAAGTTGGAACTTACTGATGTTCAGCTCCTTATACAGAGTCTCCATATCTGTGTCCGCCTGTAGCACGCGCGGGTCGGCATTGATGATATCGAGTATAGCCTGCTTGCACGCCGCGGCGTCCACGCCGTAGGACACACTGACCGCCCATTCCACTCGGCGTAACGGACGGCCGCTGAAGTTGTTGATCGTCCCGTTGGACAATGCGCCGTTAGGCAGTATGACCACGCGGTTATCGGGCGTCAGAATCTTGGTGGCAGTGATGTTTACCTCAATCACCGTACCGCTCTGCCCTTGTGCCTCGATGAAGTCGCCCGCTTTGAACGGCTTGAATGCCAGCAGCATCAATCCACCGGCAAAGTTCTGCACCGTGCCGGACAATGCCATACCGATAGCCATACCTCCTGCAGCCAGTAGAGCGGCAAGCGAGGTTGTATTCACGCCAAGCGTTCCTACACTGATAACAACCAGCAGTATAGTCAGCGTAATGGATACAAACGACGATATGAACGATGCCAATGTCGGCTCGGTCTTACGGCGTTCGAACATACGCTTCAGTCCGCGCTTGAGCAGGCTGATAAGCCACATACCTACGATATACAACAACAAGGCTGCAAGCACCTTCAGTCCGAAATGAAGCATTGTCTCGCCTAGGGTTTGCCAGAAGCCGTGCGGGTCGGTCTTAGCAAACTCAATCATCTGTTGCACTCCTTGACGCACCGAGTCACGGCGCTGCTCAATCTCCTCGGGAGTAAGAGTCGGCACTTGCAAAATAACGGATAGCGGTGTCTGTAAGAATAACATAGTTCACTATATTTGGGGCTTTCAATTATCGTATTCTGTCGGCTGCACGCACTAGAGCTTCATCCTTGAGGATAGCCCGCGTAGCCATCAGGGTTAGTACAAAACATACGAGAGGCACAGCTGCCCAGGGCATAACGTGCCAATCCATACCCAGGTTCATCTTAGCGAACCATACATACATGAACAGGATACCGTAATATCCCACACATAGGCAGGCGAGAAAAATGTTCAGCCGCGCCTGCAGAATACGCTTGGTGTACAGGAATATATCCACCAGCGCCAGCAAGGCGATCAGGACGGTGGTTACCAGCAGTCCCCATGTGCCGTTGAGCGTCAGCGGCTGCATATCGGAATCGGGGGTGAACTCTGCACCGTCAACCAGCGCCTGCTCTTGCAGACCATGGATAGCACTAAGTATAGCATAACGCTGCACACCTGCATCTTCCGCCGATGTGAACGACAGGACAGGCTGCCATAGCAACACCACGGCTGCAATGACGATCAGTAACAGATAAAGAGTTTGAATACGTTGGAGCATATTTTATGTATGATTTCAAATTTATGATTTCAAATTTCTTATCTCGCTTTACTCGAACGACCGGCAAAGACTTACAAATATCACAGCAGGCTTACTGTGCCATCTTGCAGGCGGTATTTTTCGCCTGTAGCGGGACAAACAGCCAGGCCTTGTGCGTCGAACTGCAGTTTCTCGCCATGTCGGCTTACCCACCCTATACGCCGTGCGGGATTACCTACCATCAGCGCAAAGTCCGGTACGTCTTTTGTCACCACACTGCCTGCACCTATCAGGCAGTACGCGCCCAGCGTATGTCCGCAAACGATGGTGGCATTGGCACCTACCGAGCAACCGCGCTTGAGCAGTGTAGGTCGGTATTCGTCCTTGCGCGATACGGCAGCACGCGGGTTAATCACATTGGTAAACACCATGCTCGGACCGAGGAACACATCCTGCTCGCAACGCACACCGGTATATACCGACACGTTGTTCTGAATCTTGCAATTATCGCCCAGTACCACGTCAGGCGAAATTACTACGTTCTGACCTATATTGCAGTTTTGGCCAATGACGCAACCGCTCATCACATGGCTGAAATGCCAGATCTTTGTGCCTGCGCCTATACGGCTGCCATCGTCAACGTACGATGATTCGTGTACAAAATAATCCATTTTTTATTTCAAATTTAAGATTTGGAATCTCTGATATAGTCGGTAAGTACCTGATATACTGCGGGTAACGCCTTGTCGGTCATCGGCAGGGAGTTGAGCAGTTGCATATGCCGGGCAATCACGTTGTCATCGCCTCGTGCAGCCGGCCCTGTCTGCGCGTCTTGCGGCGCCAGCGTGTGCACCTTGGCGGCCGTTTGGTCGATCAGCGGCAACAGAGCGGAGAACGGTATCGATGTGCCGCGAAGCAGGTCGGCTGCCATGCGGTACATGCAGTTGCTGAAGTTATTGGCAAACACGCCAGCTACATGCAGCCTTTCGCGGTCAGCCTGCGAAGCCTCGATCACACGGGGAGACAACGTCAGTGCTAAGGTATAGATGGCGGCTACATCGTCAATGTTCTTGCCCTCGATGAACAGCGGTATATCGCTGAAGTCGTGGATAGGTTGCGCCTTGCTGAAGGTCTGAAACGGATACAGAATACCCGAATGGGGCTTGTCGTCGCCAAACACCGTGACAGGCATCGTGCCGGAAGTATGAACATGAATAGCGCGAGCGGGCACGTGCACAGAGGCTATCACATCACGCAACGCACCGTCAGACACGGCGTAGATAAACACATCAGCGCTGCTGAGCAGTTGGTCATTTTCCATTTGGCCGCTCACGAGCTCACGCGAGTTGAGCATCGGCGCGTCTATGCCCTTGGCTGCAAAGGCTGCATGCAGGCTCGTCGCCACATTGCCCTGACCTATGATTACGATTTTCATTTAGGATGTCAAATTTCAAATTTTCAAATAGTCCGGAGGACGTTCTAACAGCTCGAAGAGCGCTCAAACTCCTAACCGGTAACCCGTAACCGCTAACCGTTAATCGCTTTATAAAATTCCGTCACAGCCACTATGCCTTTCTCCCATACCTCCAGATCCATCGATTCGTTGGGTGAGTGTATGGCGTTCTGCTCCAGACCGAAGCCCATGAGTATGGTTTTTACGCCCAGCACGCGCTCAAATTCAGCGATGATAGGTATGCTCCCGCCGCGTCGTGCGGCGAGCGGACGTTTGCCGAACGCTATCTCAAATCCCCGTTCTGCGGCTTTGTAGGCCGGCAAATCCAGCGGGCATATATATCCCTGTCCGCCGTGCATGGGCGTCACGCTTACGCGCACGCCGCTCGGAGCGATGGCCTGCATATAGTCAGCAAACAGCCGGCTGATCTTCTCGTGATCCTGGTTGGCCACCAGTCGGCAGGACACCTTGGCAAACGCCTTGGCGGGCAGAACTGTTTTTGAGCCTTCGCCCGTGTATCCGCCCCATATACCGCATATGTCGAACGATGGCCGGCAACTGTTGCGCTCCAGCGTGGAGTACCCTTCCTCGCCGAACACGTCGGGCACATCTATAGCACGTTTGTATGCCTCGAGGTCAAAAGGTATCTGCGCAATCATCGCGCGTTCCTCGGCGGGTATGGGCAGCACATCGTCGTAGAAGTGCGGAATGGTGATACGTCCTTTGTCGTCCACCACCTGTGCCAGCATCTGCGTCAGGGCGTTGATCGGGTTACGCACCGCACCGCCAAAATGTCCGGAGTGCAGGTCACGGTTCGGGCCGTCCACCTCTATCTGCCAGTACGCCAACCCGCGCAGTCCGACGGTCAGCGACGGTGTCTGCTTGCCTATCATCGATGTGTCGCTCACCAGGATCACATCGCACGCCAGCAGGTCTTTGTGCTGCTCTATGAACGCTGCCAGCGACGGCGAACCTATCTCTTCCTCGCCTTCGAAGATGAACTTGACGTGGCAGCGCATCAGTCCCTCGTGCACCATGTACTCGAATGCCTTGGCCTGAATCATCGCTTGCCCTTTGTCGTCATCCGCTCCGCGCGCGTACAACCGGCCGTCACGTATGGTCGGTTCCCACGGGTCGGACTGCCACAGCTCCAGCGGAGCCACGGGCATAACGTCGTAGTGAGCATATACCAGCACCGTGGGGATATTTATTATTTGGTCATTTGGCGTGTACTCGGCAAACACGAACGGGTTGCCGTCGCCGGTAGGTGCGGGCATCACTTCAGCATGCTGGCATCCGGCTTCGAGCAGCAACTCGCACCAGCGGTTGGCACAACGCAGCATGTCGGGCTGGTGCTCCTGTTCGCAACTCACGGAGGGGATACGAATCAGCGAACCCCACTCGCTCAAGAAACGCTCGCGATTAGCGGCGATATAGTCATTGACGGTCATATATACAATATTTGCGTATGCAAAGGTACAAAAAAAAATGCACATATGCAAACTTTCCCGAAGAAAAATTGCACATACGTGCATTTTTAATGCAGAAGTGCCTGCGCATGCTTGCATGAGAGCAGGTGCTACGGCACTAAAAAGGAACAGCGACTTCTCCCACACTCCATCAAGCACTCACCGAGTGCACACCGAACCCTTACCAAAGGACAACCATAACATATCCATAAAATAACCATAGGATAAAACCCATTTTTTACCAATTAATGCTTTACTATATATAATACGTAGTATTATATACTTTTCGTTGTATTGTACAGGTCAGAAAACCATTAAGCAATCTCCTAAATCACCCCACCAAATAAGCCGCATAGAGCAATTTTTCGGAAACATTCACATTTTTACAACAAAATGTGTCCGAAAATTTGCAAATGTGCATTTTTTTTTGTAACTTTGTGCGCGGATTGTGTGGTTTTGCATAAAAACGACAAAGCAACCGCGACACCAAAGATACAAAACAACAACACAAGCATACGAACTAACAAGTACCGAGTATGAAGAATATAGCTTTTATCATCAATCCTATGTCGGGCACGCAGAACAAACGGCGTCTGCCCAAACTGATAGGCGAACTGCTGGACAAACAACAATGGCTGGAGAACATCGTTTTCACGGAGCACGTGGGGCATGCGCTCACGCTAGCCAAACAATATGCCACGATGGGCTTTGATGCCATAGTAGCCGTAGGCGGTGACGGCACGGTTCGCGAAGTGGCTCAAGGCGTAGCAGGCAGCCGTTCGGCAATGGGCATCATACCTATGGGACTAACGAACACCCTGGCTCGGCACTTGGGTATACCCCTGCGTGGAAACGCATCGCTCACATGGCTCAATCATTGCGAGCCCGTGTTGTGCGACAGCATGGTCGTGACGCTGGACAACAAGACCAGACTGACAGCGATGACGAGCGTGACAGCCGGCGACATACAAATCATCAACTGCGCACAAGGCATCAAAAGCAGCATACAGGATGGCAAACTCAATATACTCGGCACTGAGCCGCAGGCAGACGACCATCTGCAACTCGACTACTCGGGCACTGCCATCATCGACAGCGAGGAATACAACGTAGAACAATCACTCAGCGTGCAAATAATGCCCGACAGCATCTATCTGCTCGCCCCAAAACGGTTCTGACAAGATTGAATAGGTTACGATTATACATATCACTTGCGTTGCTACTCGCCTTGAGTGGCACGCTATGGGCTAAGCCTAAAACTAAGGCTACTGTCGGCAGTCAGCTGACAGCGGAGGAGCAGATGCGGCTGGATTACTACCTGTATGCTGCCCTGAACGCCAGCGAGCATAAGTCGCACGCACAGGCGTATTTCCTGCTAGAACTGTGTCACGACATCGACCCGACGAACCCCACCGTATGTTCGATGCTGGGGTCGTACAATATGAGTCTGTACGGCAAAGAACGTGCCCTACCCCTGCTGCGCACCGCCTACGTAGGTTCGCCGAGCGACTACTGGTACCAATACACCGTGACCTCCTACGAGAGCGGCGACCGTAAGACAGCCATGCGCGTGCTGCAAACGATGGAAAGACGTGAGCCGAAGAACATTGACATACTCGAACTGCACCATCATATCCTGCTGCACGAGCACAAGTACAACCAGGCACTGGCTATCCGCGACAAGATCGACAAACTGACGGGTGAGCCGACGATAGCCTCGGTGATGGCACGCTATGACACCTACAGCAAGATGGGCGAGCACGCCAAAGCACTGCACGTGCTGGACAACTACCTGCAGCGTAACCCCTACGACGGGCGTATGCGGGCTTATCGTACGGACATCGAACTGACATCAGCACAGCAGTCAGCAATCAAAGGTGAGCAGTCTGCAATCAGTACGGGACGCCGGCTGCTGAGCGAACAGTTGCAGAGCGCCGATGTGTCGCTGCAGAAGAAAATCAGTCTGCTCCGTCAGCACAGCGAGTGGCTCGGTTACGATGCCCGGGAACAGAAGCAATGGCTGCTGGACTTGAAAGAGCAGTATCCGTACGAGCAGGACATCTATCAGGCACTGATGGAGCACGAGGCTAACCAAGGCAACACGCACGAAGCACTGGAGATAGGTTACACCATGCTCGCCATGAACCCCACCAGCAACACCGTACGTAACAAGATGGAGACAATCATGCGCAACGACTCCGCTATAACATCGGCAGAGTTTGAGCAGTTTGCCGAGCAGAGTTACGCGGTGATGCCCGACGACCCGAAATGGGCATATTACAAAGCGCTGATCATGGGTTCGCGTCAGCAGTACGACACCGCCACAGTAATCTTGCGCACAGCGCTGACACATGCCGAGGAGCCTATACTGAAGTTGCAAATACTGTCGTCGTACGCGTTGCTGCTGGGCGAGCAGAAGCAGTATGCCGAAGCTTGTGAAGCCTACGAAGAGGCATTGAAACTGTCGCCGGACAACTTGAGCATACTCAACAACTACGCCTGGACACTCGCCATAAGCGGCGGTGACCTGAAGAAAGCCGAGAAGATGAGTCAGCGCACCATACAAAAGGAAGCCGGCAACGCCACATATCTGGATACCTACGCTTGGATACTGCATCTGCAAGGGCAGAACACCCTGGCGATGTTCTATATCAAGAAGGCTCTGGACATCGACCGCCAAGGCGATGACACCATACGTGAGCACTATCAGGCCATACAACAGGCACTACAGAACAACGAATAAACAACAGGCACTACAGAACAACGAATAAACAACAGGCACTACAGAACAACGAATAAACATACTGACAGTATATATGAACCGTCGATCACTCATCATCATTGCGATGGCAGCCCTGCTGGTAGCAGCCGGTTGCGCCAACAAGAAAAAAGTTACCCCCGCTCATGACTCCCGCACCAAGCAGGAGCAACTGACCGAAGCACAACGTCTGGAAGCCGAACAACGTCGGGAAGCCGAGCGCTTGCGCATACAGGACTCGATTGCCCGTGCCGAAGCAGAAGCCGAACTGCTGCGGCATATAGAGCAACAACGCATACAGGACTCGATTGCCCAAGTCGAAGCAGCCAAGCGGGCGATGGTACAGACGATGAACATACCCCGTATGACCGTGACCGTCGTGGCACAAGGCAAGCAGATAAGCACGCCCGCTACCATGCGATGGAAACGCGCACAGGGTACGGTAATCAGCATTCAGCCGCTTGCAGGCATTGAGATTGCACGCATCGAACTGAACACACAGCACCTGACGATACTGGACAAACTGAACCGCCGGTATACACGTCTGACCTACGACGACCTGGCACAGATGGGCGCACGCACAAGCTTCGACGAACTGGATGCATGGATCGACAAGAACATACTAGCCCGCCGAAGCGAACCGCAACTGGTACTGCAAGTATCGCAAGCAGGCGTCAGCGGTGCTGCAACCATATATACCGCATCGATGCAAACCGATGTGAACGTGAACTTGCAACCCACGAACATAAGCAACTACCGGCAAGTGACGCTGGAGCAGTTGCTGAAAGGCTTCTAGACCGCTGCGCTGACAGACGACACGCCCTGTGGGCTACCGCTGCGCTGACAGATAAAAGATAAAAAAAATGAAACATAGATTATTATACACTATCGTACTGTTGATGCTTGCTGTGGCAAGCGTCAGTGCACAGACGCTCAAAGAACTGCAGGCGCAACAGAAGAAGTACGCCGAGGAACTGGAGACGACCGGCAAGATGCTCAAGCAGACCAAGCAGAACGAAAAGTCAACAGAGAACAAACTGAACCTGATAGGTCAGGATATACGTACGCGTAAAAAACTGATCAACTCCATCAACCAGGAGATAATAGCCCTGGATCAGGAGCAGACACGTCTGCAGGGCGAACGTACGCGTCTGGAAGCCGAACTGGACTCGCTCAAGCAGGATTATGCGCATCTGGTTCAACTCACCCACTATGCCGACCTGCAGCAGTCACCGCTGCTGTTCTTGTTGTCGGCACAGGATTTCAACCAACTGTTCCGCCGCGTACGGTACATGCGCGAGTTTGCGCAGTATCGTCAGGAGCAAGTAGCACGTATCGAAGGTGTGAAAGCTGACATACAGATTCAGTCGGAACTGATTCAGGACAACCGCAAAGAGAAAGATTCGGCACTGAAGACCCAACAGCGCGAACGCGACCAACTGGCTGCCAACGAAAAGAAGCAAAAAACAATGCTCAAGAACCTGAAAGCCAAAGAGAAAGAGTTGATAGCCAAACAACGCCAACAGCAGAAAAAGATTGACGAACTGAACAAACAGATCGAGCGCGCCATAGCCAAACAAGTTGACCGCAAGCAGCAACTGACCAAAGAGCAGGAACTGATAGCCGGCGGTTTTGCGGCGAACAAAGGCCGATTGCCCTGGCCGGTAGCCAAAGGCTTCATCAGCGGGCACTACGGCAAGCACCAGCACCCTGTCTATGAGAACGTGACAATCAACAACAAAGGCGTGTACATACAAACACCTGCCGGAAGCGATGCACGTGCCGTGTATGAGGGCGAGGTGACGACATGTATGGTAATGGGCTCAACCTACGCCATCATCATACAGCACGGTAACTACCGAACGGTATATACGGGCATACAATCACCGAGCGTCAAACCCGGCGACAAAGTAAAAGCCAAGCAAACGATAGGACGTATAGCATCGAACCCCGACGACGACAACAAGACCGAACTGCAATTCCAGGTTTGGCAAGATCGGGAACTGAAGAACCCCGAACTGTGGCTGGCACAGTGATTTTGGTTTTTCTCAGCCAAAAGCACAAATCTGCTCAGAAGAAACCTACAAACAGAAACAACAGTTATATGAAAAAAATAGGATACATACTATTCCTGCTCATCGTTCTTACGGGCTGCAAGCAGGAGAACTATCTTGACTGGAAAGCCTTGAACGAAGCATGGCTGGAGCACAACAAGACTCAACCCGGTGTGATCACCACATCGTCAGGGCTGCAGTACAAACAACTCAACCCGAGTCCTAACCCCACCGAATCACGCCCGAACTACAACAGCACAGTGTTTGTGGACTATAAGTTGTACCTAATCTGCAGTTACGACGACCACAACTATACGTACAACTCCCCCCGCTTGCTGCAAGAGGGAAAAGATGCGGTGTTCAGTATGTCGAACGTGGTCAAGGGTTTTTCTGAAGGCTTGCATATGATGCGCGTTCACGACGACTTTGCGCTGTACATACCCTATCAGTTAGGCTACGGAGCAGAAGGTACAGGCTCGGAGGGATACTACGGATTCATACCGCCGTACTCCACGTTGATATATGAGGTACACCTGAAAGGAATGCAATAATATATGATACAGATACGTAAGTATATCTGTCTCCTCACAGCATCCGTACTACTGTCGGCCTGCGGAGGGTACACGACGTACAAGAGCGCCGTGCCGGACGCGCCTATACATTTGGAGATAAACACGAATGTAGGCATGTACGTAGGTTTCGTGCCCGAACATGTAACAACCTACCTCATCGCCAACGAGAGTGGCATACACCTGAACGGTATAACTCAGCCGCTGACCGTACAGGAAGCCTACGGCTATGCCGGCACAGTAGTGTACATCGACGGTTTTCACCCATATGCAGCCTATGACCTGTGCTGCCCGCACTGCCTGCTGCGCAACCAACCTTGCACGATAGAAATGATGTTTGCTGTTTGCCCGACGTGTCACGAGGAGTATGATATCTACTTGGGTAACGGCGTGCCAACCCACGGCATAGCCACCGAACCGCTCAAGCAATATATGACCACCTACAATGCCGCTACAGGCAGACTGTTTGTGGGGCCAAGATGATAAACAAACCTACACCATGCTGAAAGAGCACGAACTGATACATATAGGCCGCATACAACGCACGCACGGTACGGCTGGCGAACTGCAATGTCGCATGCTCAACACCCTGTGGGAGGATAACGATGCCACATTCATCATCTTGAAGGTGGACGGCATATACGTACCTTTCCGCGTGACCGACTGGCGCACCAAAGGTAGCGATGATGTGCTACTCACCATCTATGACGTGAGCACCGAGCAGCGTGCCGCGCGGTTCATAGGCTGTGAGGCGTACATGCTGCGCAGCGACCTGCCGGAGGAGATAGCCGACCAACCGGACATAGACGCGCTCAACGGCTACACCATAACCGATAACCGCCGCGGTGAGATAGGCAGGATAACGGCTATCGACACCTCGACGATGAACACGCTTGTACAACTGGACAACGGCGTACTGATTCCGCTGCACGAAGATTTTATTACCGGCATTGATGCGCAAACGCATGTGATACGTGTTGACCTGCCGGAAGGACTGCTATGACCGTAATGAAAAAATCGATACAAGACATGCACCGTTTGTCGCCCGAGGCTTATCACGAGGCGAAGAAAGTGCCGCTGGTGGTTGTGCTGGACAACGTACGCAGTCAGCACAATGTAGGCGCCGTATTCCGTACGGCCGATGCGTTCTGCCTGCAAAGGTTGTGTCTGTGCGGCATAACATGCTGCCCGCCTAATGCCGAACTGCACAAGACGGCACTGGGTGCAGAACAGACGGTGGATTATACATACTACCCGCACACTACCGAGGCAATAAGCGCACTGCATGAGCAAGGGTACAGGGTGTATGCCATCGAATTGGCACACGACGCGGTTACGCTGGAGAGTGCTATAGGCACACACTCGGCAGGACAACCCGTTGCGCTGGTGCTCGGACATGAGGTGTTCGGTGTGGACGACGATGTGCTCGCCATGTGTGACGGATGCATCGAACTGCCGCAGTACGGCACTAAACATTCGCTGAACGTAAGCGTGACGGCAGGCATAGTGATGTACGCCTGGGCACAAGCCTTGCGGCAACAAACTGAATGCTGACTGCTGACCGCTGATTGCTGATTACAGGCCTCTGATATGGAACTGCTTGCTCCCGCTAAAAATATGGATGTAGCCCGCGCTGCCATCAAGGCAGGAGCAGATGCTATATATATCGGTGCACCGCGATTCGGTGCGCGTCAGGCTGCAGGTAACAGTATAGAGGACATATCGCGGCTGACGACCTACGCCCATCGCTTCGGTGTGAACGTGTTGGTAACGCTGAACACACTGATGGATGATAGTGAGCGTCGTGAGGCTGCCGCCATGGCTTGGCAACTGTACGAAGCAGGTGTAGATGCTCTGATTGTACAAGACCTGCGTCTACTGCACGAGAACATGCCGCCGATACGTCTGCATGCCTCGACACAATGCGACAACCGCACCGCAGAGCAAGTAGTAGCCCTGCAACGTATGGGCTTCAAGCGGGCAGTGTTGGCACGCGAACTAACGATAGATGAGATTCGTGCCATCCGCGCGGCTACAATGGCCGACAACCCTAACGAGCCGATAGAACTGGAGGTTTTCGTGCACGGTGCAGTGTGCGTATGTTACTCAGGACGTTGCTATATATCCGAGCGTCTGACGGGCAGAAGCGCCAACCGCGGTGCATGCGCACAGATGTGCCGGATGGCGTACGACGTACTGGACAGTTCGATGAACGAGTTGCGCGACGAGCAAGGCAAAACCATGCACCAGCGCTATGTACTTTCGCTGAAAGACATGGATCGCTCGGCGTACCTAAGCGAACTGCAGCAGGCCGGAGTAAGCACACTGAAGATTGAAGGGCGCCTGAAGGATGCCGACTATGTGACTAACATCGTAGCATACTACAGGCAGAAACTGGATATATTGGCACAACGCGGTACACGACGTGACCTGGTGCACAACTTCACTCCCGATCCCGCCAAGACCTTCCATCGCGGCAGTTCGCCGTACTTCCTGCACGGCCGAACAGCAGACATGGCTAACTGGGATAGTCCGAAATCCACCGGCGAGCATATAGGTATCGTTACATCGTCGCGTGACAGGACAATACATGTGCAACTTCTGCCCGGAGTAACACTGCATAACGGTGACGGTCTGTGCTTCGGCGATCAGGGCTTTCAGGTCAACAGCGTCACGCCTATGGCGAACGGTGCAGTAGCCATCAACACGTTCCGCGCAGTTAGCGTACCAGCCGGCACAATGCTGTTCAGAAACACCGACACGGCGTTTCTCAAGCAACTGCACGCCGAACGACGTATACCCGTAACAATAGCGCTGACGGCTACGGATGAGGGATTCATGTTAGCGATGCACAGTCAGACAGAAGCGCCCGACACATGGAGCGCGTCACGCACATTTGCCTACACTCACACCCTGGCAACACAAGCCGAGCAAGCCAAGCAGACGCAACGCACCCAACTGGCGAAGTTAGGCGACAGCGAGTATATAGCCATCGATGTGCAAGTACCTACAGAGGGATACTTCATCCCGATAAGCACGCTGAATGCCTGGCGTAGGGAACTGGTGACGGCTGCTGCTGAGGCGCAGGACGCGGCACATACCCTCAAGCCTGTAACAACCGCTCATGCCGATGCTGCCGATATACCCGACTACAATGATGCCGATGCACCGTTGATGACCTGCCGCTACTGCATATTGCACGAATCAGGGCACTGCCGCAAGCAATCATCGCCTCTGCCACCAGACCGCGAACCTCGATACTTGCGGCTGCTGAACGGGACAGTGCTCGAACTGCGGTTCAACTGCAAGCAATGCGAGATGACTGTGCATCAAACAAACAAGAATAGATAACTACCGACTACACTCATACCCATTATGCGTAAAACCATATATATACTACTCACCTTTGTACTGCTCGCGAGCACCTTGCTTGCCGCGAACGACCAACAGAAGCAACGACCGCAGATCTGGGACTTCGGAGCGGTGAGTTTCGATAGGACGAAATACGAAAATATGCTTACCACCGGCGAAATCAACGGTTGGATGCCGGCTGCTATTCCCGGTTCGGCCAACGCGTATATATCCGATTTCCTGGGTTCGAAGAGCGTGAATCTGTCGTTCAACGGTCACGGTGGCAAGACGCACCGTCTGCGCACAACGAACACCAAACTGACACGCTTTGACGAATCGACGTTGTACGACCAGGAGCATGACGCCACGTTCACGGGATTCCTGGTATCGAACATGCAAGCCGATGAGGATGTGTATATCGAGCAACAGTTCTTCGAAGGAGATATCATTGAGTATGCTGTAGGCTCATCAGGTGTGCCGGCAACTTACCAATTAAGTTCAGACGACGGGCAATTCAAGCAGACGCGCTCGGTCAGCGGCCAGGGAGCGGAAGTGATATGGTTCTCTATTCCCCGCCGCGGATACTACCGCTTGGCCTGTATCGACGACAAACTCACGCTGGCACGTATCATCCGTTATCCTGCTGAGTGGGGAGACCTGTACTTTACGGGCAATCTGCCCAAACAGTGCTCGCTGGCTATCACCAACCGCGAGAACAATGCCTTCCATAAGTTGGACTACGGGCAGTCACACATCAGTCTGCCCTTAGGTTATACGTACGACATAGCTCTGCTGGGCGATCCGACCAAGATGCTGGTAACAGCCGACTCAGTCAGTTTCCAGTACGACGGGCAGTCGATTCCCGTCAAGACACGAGACATCGAGTTGAACGAGTTCCGCGGCAAAGTGATAGGACTGCCTGAGAGCGAACTGGGCAAACTGTCGCTTACGCTAACAGCCAAGTACCCGACGACCTTCCACGCCTTCTACGTGCTGAAGGGAAACCGTTACACCATCTACACCGAGCCTAACAACCAATACAAAGTGCGCCCAGTAGGCGTAAATGACTATGTGATGGATACCATTGCCGCCATTACCGATCTGAGCCAACTGGTGTTCACCAAACGTCCCACATACCCGATACAGATTCAGTCGCAGGTAGACTTGAGCAGTGCTACGCTGCAATTCACCAACACCAAGGAACCCGGATACGTATATACGTTCACCGGTACCGAAGGTATAGAACTGCGTTCAGGCACCTACTCCATTGCCGTGCTGGGATTGGACAGTTTCAAGTTGCAGCGCACCTCGCTGCTGAACGTACGCCGCGAAGCAGTAAAGAAACGTTTGGATTTTCGCAGACAACTCACAGCCAGCGACTCACTGCAGTACACCGACACACTGTACGTAGGAGCCAAGCGTGCGTACACTACTATTCGTCAAGCCTTGCACGCCATCGACCGCATGCACCGCACAGTTGACCAACATGTGACTATAGCCATCGACCCTGGGCAGTACGACGAGATGTTACGTATCACCGAGCCAAACATATCGCTGATCAACAACACCCCTATTCCTTCAACCACCATCAGCAACGGAGGCTTGGATATCGATCCGAAAGCGGTACGTATAACGGGTTACTACGGCGGCGAGTACAACTACTTCTCAATGACCGAGCAATACACGCAGTCAGCGCGCGCGCTACGCGTTAATATGGAGAACAAAGAACTGGCGGTCAAGAACACCGGTGGTCGCGAAGTGTACTACAACGCTACGGTAGTCATAGCAGCGGAGGACGTAACCCTGGAGAACCTGATCATCGAGAATAGTTTCAACCGCTACGTCACCCGTCTGGAAGCACACGACAGAATCGTGCCGCAATACGACGCTACACCGCGCAGACCGACACAACATCAGTCGATGGAAGTGCAAAATTCCAAGTATCATCGCCCGGCAGCAGCACTGGCCATTGCAGGAATGGGTGATCGCGTGCAATTGAAAAGTTGCCGGTTGATAGGAGTGCAAAACACGCTGTACGGCGATGCCGGCTGTCGACTGTTCATGCAGAACTGCCATATCATGGGGTCAGAGGAAATAATCAGCGGAGGATTGACGCTGGTATGTTACCGCTCGTCCATTGAGGTATTTCCAAACAAATGGTCATCGTACTTACTTGCCGCCCGAACACAAGTCGGTTTACGAGGCTTCCTGTTCTACCAATGCTTCATTCGTTCCGCCGAACCTGTGCAGGAAATGATCGACGAGCAGTATACCGAAGGATGTAATCTGGTTAAGCCCAAAGACCACTACGGAGAAATCGTATTCGTTGACCCGCAGTTTGATCTGGCACTCGAATCCATGGCCTACGACAAGGCTATATCGTTCATGCCCGATGACCCTGAGTTCAGCGACGGTATCATCACTCCGTACATGTACACTAGAGGTACCGACGGCTGGAACCCGACCAACGACCCCGAAGGCGACTATGACGTAAGTATAGTTGACCTAAAACTGGGCATACACATCGCACCGCACGAACTCGTAATCCATCATATAGCCCAACCGACTACCATGCGAGTGATCACATCCGACGGGTCATCGTTCATCGATCAGTTGCTGACCGGCACACAATCCTTCCAAATGCCCAAAGGTGTGTATTGGGTAATATTTGAGAACAACAAAGGCCGACAGTCCAAGAAGATTGAGATTCCCGAATAATCATGACTATCAACGATCTACGTCATACACTGATTGACGGCAACAAGGAGATTGATGCAATAGCAGGACTGCTACAGCAACGCAACAGCGAACATCTGCTGCTCACGGGTTTGCATGCAAGTATGCGCTCTATTGTGCTATCAGCATTGCGTGAGCAGGATCAGAAGCACCCGGTGCACCTGATAGTTTGCGAGAATGCCGACGAAGCACAATACCTGTATGCCGACATGCGCACACTGGATGGCGAGCAAGCAGAGGGCAGCCTGCTGTTTTTCCCCCACTCCCATCGCCGCCGACAAACGACCATTGACGAGTCGATGGCCATCCAGCGCACACAAACGCTAAGTGCACTGGCGCAATCGGGAAAACATCTCACTGTAATCACCTACCCCGAAGCATTGAGCGAACTGTCATCGACACCTGAAGTGCTCAAAAAAGGCAGTCTTGCTCTGCACACGGGTGATGAGACGAGTATACATTCACTGACCGAACGGTTGCTGAATTTAGGCTTTACACGGGTGGACTTTGTGTACGAACCCGGTCAGTTCGCCGTGCGTGGAGGCATAGTGGATATATACAGTTACGCTTCCGACGATCCGTTCCGATTGGACTTTTTCGGTAACGAAATCGACTCCATCCGTACCTTTGATATCGAGACACAGCTGTCCGACAAACGCGTAGATGAGATAGCCGTTGTGCGTATGCAGGAAACAGAAGACATGGTTACTCTGGCAGCATATCTGCCACAGCAAACCGTGTATATAGGCAATAATATTCACCTCACTCCACTCCACGCAACACTGGATATCAATACGCCATGGGAGTTCACGATAGAGATTGGTGCCAAGAGTTCGTATGACACCAACTCGCGAATAGCCTTTGATACACTGCCGCAACCACTGTTCCACAAGCAGTTTGAACTGCTCATGCAGGATATAACGGAAAAGTTGCAATTGGGCTACACAATTTATATCCTGTCTGACTACAAGAAGCAAACCGACCGTCTGACAGCAATCATGGATGCAATCAGCAATCAGGAGCACGCTGACAGCACTCAGCCATCAGAGGTTAGAAGCACGCTGTTTACGCCTGTTGACCGCACATTGCATGGCGGATGGATTGATCATGCGCACAAGATTGCCTGCTACACTGACCATCAAATATTCGAGCGCTACCACCGCGTGACGCTCACATCGGACAATGCACGTCGAGGCAAAGCACTTATCACCCTCAAGGAACTCAACCAGTTGCAGGTTGGCGACTACGTTGTGCACTCCGACCACGGAATAGGTAAGTTCGGCGGGCTGGTAACCACCGGCGTCAACGGCAAGCCGCAAGAGATGATAAAACTGATCTACCGCGACGGAGATACTATATTCGTCAGCATTCATAACCTCCACCGCATCAGCAAGTACAAGGGCAAGGAGGGCACAGCGCCAACCGTGTCGCGTGTTGGTTCGGGCGCATGGGAGCGACTGAAGGAGCGAACAAAAGACAAGGTCAAAGAAATTGCCCGCGACCTTATACGCCTGTATGCCACGCGCAAGCAACAGCAGGGCTTTGCCTACACACCCGACGGATATATGCAGCATGAGTTGGAAGCATCGTTCATCTACGAGGATACACCCGATCAGGCAAAGACTACACTGGACGTCAAGCACGATCTGGAAAGCCCTATGCCCATGGATAGACTCATATGCGGTGACGTAGGATTCGGTAAGACAGAAATTGCCATGCGTGCAGCCTTCAAGGTGGCTACCGACGGCAAGCAAGTGGCTGTACTCGTACCGACCACCGTACTGGCACTGCAACACTATACGACATTCAAGGAACGCTTTCAGAACTTCCCTGTTAGAGTGGAATACCTAAGCCGTGCCAAGTCGCCGAAGGAAGTCAAGCAGATACTGGAGCAACTGTCCGAAGGCAAGATTGATATACTCATCGGCACACACAAACTCATCGGCAAAACAGTCAAGTGGCACGACCTGGGATTGCTGATCATCGATGAGGAACAAAAATTCGGCGTTGCTGTCAAAGAGAAGCTCAAGAGTTTGCGCACAAATATCGACGTGCTCACCTTAACCGCTACACCTATACCGCGTACGTTGCAGTTCTCATTGCTTGGTGCGCGCGACCTGAGTGTGATGACCACTCCACCGCCTAACCGCTATCCTGTAATCACAGAAACCATAACCCTTGACGACGAGGATATCATCAAGGAGGCTATTGACATCGAGATGGCACGCAACGGTCAGGTGTTCGTGGTCAACAACCGCATTGACATGCTCGAGCGCATCGAACATCGCATTCATCGCCTGTGCCCTGAAGCACGTATAGTGATTGCACACGGACAGATGCCTGCCGAGGAAGTGGCACAACGGTTGGAGGATTTCATCAATTATGATTACGACATATTGATTTCCACCACAATCATCGAATCAGGCATAGATATACCCAATGTGAACACAATGTTCATATTCTCGGCACAACACTACGGCTTAGCCGACCTGCACCAGCTTCGTGGTCGTGTGGGACGTAGCAACCGCAAGGCATATTGCTACTTGATTACGCCAGAGCGTGAACTGCTCACGCCCGAAGCACGCAGGCGTCTGGACGCTATAACCACCTTTGCAGAACTTGGTTCGGGATTTCATCTTGCCATGCAGGACTTGGATATTCGTGGAGCGGGAAACATGCTCGGCGCCGAGCAGTCAGGCTTCATCGCTGACCTCGGCTATGAAACATACCAACGCATCCTGAACGAGGCTGTAGAAGAACTGAAGCAGGAAGAAGGACTAACGACAAACAATGCTGAGAGTGAAGAACAGTCACCATCCCGCGACGGCTATGGCGAAGCCACTCACCGCTGGGTAGCTGATGCACAGTTCGAATGTGACCTGCAGGTAAGTTTCCCACCCGAGTATATAGAAAACATAAGCGAGCGTATTACCTTATATCGCGAACTCGATTCACTGCGTGACGAGCAGGAACTATTGGCGTACGAGAAACGTCTGATCGACCGATTTGGGGCGTTGCCCGAGCAAGCACAAGAACTGCTCAATGTTGTCAGGCTGCGTTGGATTTGCTGCCGTCTGGGCATCGACAAGATCATGCTCAAGGGAGAACGAGTTGCTCTGTATCTGCCGCAGAACAATGACGCATACTACCAAAGTGCAGCGTTCGCCAGTCTGATTCAGTACGCCGTTAGCCGTCCTAAGCGGTGTATGTTCCATGATGAACCTGTACGCACCAAAGGATTGACAGCCGAAGAACTCAAGACAGTACCACACAAGCGATACATCACTATACAGGACGTAAAAACCATAGCAGGAGCAATCAACCTGCTAAGCAAGATCGAGCAAAACTCTATTTCACAGGATTGATATAGTAGAATGCTGTGTCACCCTTCAGAGTGGCAATGACATCCTGCAATATGCGTTCGGGGTGCACTACCCCACTCTCCCAAAAATCGTTGGCACCGGATGGCAAACAGCGTTTGCGAAAGTTGTACAGCCGTCCGTTTTGATACGCGCGAAACAAGGCGTGCTGGCTGTTCATCTCGATAAGCGCTTCTCTGCTCGGCACATTACATCCTAACCACACGTCAGCATCAGCAAAGGTTAGCAGTGCCTGCTCGAAGGTAAGCGGGATAGACGTATCACGCGGGTCATCGGCATAGGCGTAGTTGGCACCGGCATCCTTGAACAACGCACCCATATACGTTCCTCCGGCGGGCACGTACCATGTACCGCGGAAATCCAAGCCAGGTACGATGGAGACGGATTGCTGGGCGCTGAGTGCCGACTGCTGATCTTTCAATGCGTTATACTTGCGCTCGACATCGGAAAAGATGCTGTCAGCAAGATCCAACTTATCGAAAAACACAGCCACAAACCGTATCCACTCGGCACGCGCCAGAGGTGTCGATTCACGCCACTCGTTGTTATACAGCACGGGTATACCCACACTCTCCATTCGTTCCGCTGATTGATCGCTGGGCGAATAGGTGGAGTACAGCATTGCTTGCACGCCGTTGGCAATGATCCGTTCGCAATCAGGCTGCATAGCGTCACCCAAGTGCTGACAAGCAGCAGGAAGTTCATGATAACTGACTTCGGGGTTGCACATACCTGCAAGTTTGTCGAGCAATCCTAGTTCGGCTAACATCCCTATGTGCGTAGCTGAACTGGCACCGAGTCGCTCCAGCGGCTCGGATACGTAATACGTAGCCATGACACTATCCTGCTTCCACGGTGCAAACACGCGCACATACTTCCCGCCGAGCGTGTCGGTGATCTGAAATCCTGTGGCGTATTTATTACCCGGTCGCGGCGTGTGGGTACGTTGCACCTTGGGCGTGCATGCTCCTAACAGGAGCACACACACCAGGGCAATCATGCAAGCCAAACTTGGCTCGCTTATATCAGAGGTTCTTACAAGCATATTCATAACCCGCCATCAGGGCGCGGATATTCGTCTCAACGATAGCCTCGCTCTTGCGGGCAAACACCTTCTGCAGTGCAGTCTTCATGATCTCCGGCTCTATGCCAAGCATGGGGATAGCAGCACCAAGCAAGACCATGTTCGCAGCCTGCACAGGTGCATTGATCTCTTTGACGAGCGCATCGGTGTCAATCAGTATGTGCTTGGGGCACGCCTTGACGGCGGCATACACCTGATCTATATCCGGATAATTGTCGATATTACGAAACGGAACGGATGAGGTTACTACACATCCTTCGGGAGCGAGCCAAGGCACGTAACGCAGAGCCTCGAGCGGTTCGAGCGAGAGGATAATATCCGCTTTGCCTTGCGGGATAAGATCCGACCAGATAGGTTCGGTAGAGATACGCAGGTGGCTTTGTACTTCGCCACCGCGCTGACTCATGCCGTGCACCTCGGCTTGCTTGAGATACCAACCTTCAGCCAAAGCCGCCTGACCTATAACTGTGGCAATAGACAGGATTCCTTGCCCGCCCACGCCGGCTAATATAATGTCTTTTTTCATTGTTGCGATGATTTATGGTTAATCAGCCATATGCTGATACTATTTTCTTGCTTTACGTTTGAGGGTCTGAATGCACTCACGGCGGGCGATGACCACCGATGTTCCATGGTAGTTGATCTCCTCGCGGATAACGGCTTTCATCTCCTCCATGTTCTTGGCAAGCGGCACAACGACGCGTACGTGCTCCTCGGGAATACCCATAGCCATACATATCCGTTCGAGTTTGCCTGTTCCGGCAGAGTCCTGACCGCCTGTCATGCCGGTGGTGAGGTTATCGGAGATGAGCACTACTACATCGGCGTTGCAGTTCGCGCAGTCAAGCAGTCCTGTCATGCCCGAGTGTGTGAAAGTCGAGTCACCGATCACGGCGATAGACGGATATTGTCCTGCATCGGCAGCCCCCTTAGCCATGGTGATTGATGCGCCCATCTCTACGCAAGCATGTATGGCATGGAAAGGTGAGAGCGCGCCCAGGGTGTAACAGCCTATGTCGCCGAATATGCGCGCCTCGTTGTACTCGCGTGCAACTTCGTTGAGGGCAGTGTACATATCGCGGTGGCCGCAGCCCTGACACATCGAAGGTGGTCTGCCGGGTAGCACAACTGTGTTGATTTCTAATTTCTGATTTCTAATTTCTGATTGAGCGAAGCAATCCGGCGAGAGTTCGCCCATACGCGGTAGGTCACCTGTCAGGCGTCCTTTGAGCTTGACGGTGGACGGCACAAGTCCGCGCAGCAGTTCTTCCACCACGGGTTGTCCTTCTTCAGCCACTAGAATCTCCTCCGCGCCATCGGCTACCATCTGGTTGATAAGTGCCACAGGCAACGGATATTGGGTAATCTTCAGGATTGATGCGCCTCGGGCTATACCTGCCTCCTGCATGTAGTTGTGAGCAATGCCGCAGGTTACGATAGCTCGTTTGGGATTCGCGCCGCGGGTATACGTATTGTTGCCGCACTCCTCGCTCAGACGGATGAACTCCTGTTGTTGGGCGAGCAGGTCGGCATAGTTGCGTTTGGCAAACGCCGGCAGCAAGATGAAGTGCTGCGTATTCTCCGGCAGGCTGCATTTGTTCTGCGGACGAGGTGCATCGGTGGTATTCACCATAGCACGGCTATGCGCCATACGGGTAGTGACACGCATCAGCACCGGCACACGCAGTTGCTCCGACAGGTCGAATGCCTGACGGGTCATGTCGTAAGCCTCTTGCTGGTTCGAGGGCTCGAAGCAGGGGATAAGTGCAAACTTGGCATAGAAACGCGAGTCCTGCTCGTTCTGCGAACTGTGCATCGACGGATCGTCAGCCGCCACTACTACCAACCCGCCGTTCACACCCGTGATAGCTGAGTTGACAAACGCATCGGCACATACGTTCATACCTACGTGTTTCATACATACGAGGGCACGTTTGCCAGCGTATGTCAAACCAAGTGCTGCCTCCATGGCTGTCTTCTCGTTGGTCGCCCATTGGCAGAAGATGCCGGCAGGTGTCTTGCTCTCATTGAGCTGAATGTACTCCGTGATTTCTGTCGAGGGGGTACCCGGGTAAGCATACACGCCGCTCAGTCCGGAATCGATGGCCGCCTGAGCAATAGCCTCGTCTCCTAAAAAAATGTGTTTCATCTTGATATTGTTTTGGTTAACTTGTATATAAAGTTGTTGTATTACTTGTCATAAAGTAGTTGTGCAAACAGACTGCCGTCGGGCACAGGTGCAGTAATCGTCAACGGCTCCTTGCGAACAGGGTGCACGAAGGTTATCTCACGTGCGTGCAGGCTTATACTGCCATCGGGATTGCTGCGTTTGGCACCGTACTTCAAATCGCCCTTTATCGGACAACCTATGGCAGACAGTTGGCAGCGTATCTGGTGATGTCGACCAGTGAGCAGTTCAACCTCCAACAGTGTATAGTGGTCACCTTTTACCAAAGTTCGGTAGTTCAAGATAGCCTGCTTAGCCTCCTTCGCACCTGATTTGGCTACGTATGACTTGTTTTGCGCCTCGTTGCGAACAAGATAGTTCTCCAGCCGCGCCTCGGGCAACTTGGGCGCGCCCTGCACAATAGCCCAATAGGTCTTGTGCATTGCTTGATGATCCTTGAACATCTCGTTGAGCCGCACCAGCGCCTTCGATGTGCGCGCAAAGAGCACGACGCCGCTTGTCGGGCGATCCAGACGATGCGGTACGCCGAGAAAGACCTCGCCGGGTTTGTTGTACTTGACTTTGATATAGTCCTTCAGTATTTCCGACAAGGGCTTGTCGCCGGTCTTATCGCCTTGAACAATCTCTCCCGGGGCTTTGTTGACTGCAATTATATGGTTATCTTCGTACAGGATGTTCATACAAGTCTGTGATTTGCATTACATTTTAACTACCGCATGGTTGCCAAAGCCGTCGATATACATCTCCAGCGGTTCGGAAACTCGCACATGGCGCACTAAGTCAGTCTCTTCTATTGCGGGCAAGCGATCCAGAGCCTCGCTATCGTAGCAGTCATCCGGACGCGCCCACGGGTCAATATTCATATATCCAACATTGAACGATGTCATGTTCTGGAAGAAGTGGCTGCCTTGCGACGGTTCAATACGGAAATTTTCCAGGCCGCACTCGGCTATTGCTTTTGCTTCGCTTATATCACTCCACTGCACAGGTACACCCAGTGTAGGAATCTGCGAACCCCAGCGACCGTAACCGATAAGCAGATACTGTCTGCCTTGTTGACGCAGTCGGTTGTTCCAGTCGCGGATAGTAGCCGCCATTTCGCGCGTACGCAGTACATCGAACGTATCACGGCGCAGGTAGATAATATCGGTTATGTCGTCAATTTTCCCTACTCCCAGCGCGCTGCCCGAACGCAGCAATGCGCCCGATTCGTCAACCTGCGTCCAATCAACTTTGGCAGTCAGGCTGTCGGCGGAAATAGGACGAATCTGCAGGACATTGAATATTTGTGGTTTATGTTCCAGATTGGCGGCAAACTCGATTTCCACGGGCGTCTTTATCTCCTGCTCTGCAATGGCAAGCAGTTCGCGTATGATAGCAGTCAGCGGGAAGGTGTTGAACTTCAGTTGCGGTGCAAACGTCACGATACGCAGTCCGTCAGGATAACAGGAATCAACGAGTCGCATATTCTCGCGGTCGTAGGTCGAGGCAATGTGTTTGAGCGACTCGAACTGCGAGCAATCGTGTATCGCTATGCGCTCCAGGTTTACGGCATCGTTGACGGATGTCTTGAAGCGTTCAGGACTGAGCGACAGGGCTAACATCGATTGCTGCGTCTCGCGCATGGCAAGGTCAACGGTCGATGTCTGTAGCACGTTCTTCGGGTACTTAGGTGAGAACCGAAGCACTTGCTCGCCATCAACAACGGCTTTGCCCAGACCGTAGGCAATCTTCACGATGCCATCCTCGGGTTTTTCCTTACCTATGGGGTAGAAGTTGATGCTACGTGCCACACCGGAAATGACGGGGAAATAATAGTTCCCCTCTTGCTCGCCGCACACCTCCTGCAATACGATAGCCATCTTCTCCTCGCCAGGCACATTGCCTGTGGATACGATGTATCCGCGCGAGGCCGCAAAATAAACACTTGCATATACTGATTTGATTGCCTTGCTGAGCATTCGGAGTTGCTGGTCGGCATTCTCGGTATTAGGTATCATATAGGTGCTATACACACCGGCAAAAGGCTGATAGTATGAGTCTTCCAGTTTGCTGGAAGAACGTATAGCCAGCGGGCGATTTGTCACGCGAATGAAGTTTCGGAGTGCACCGCGCAGTTCGAGCGGCAACGTGGCTGCCAGGAACTCCGACAGGATCTCTTCGTCCGTCAAGTCGGCGTTGATAACGTATTGCAAACCGTTGTCGTGAATGAACTGGTCGAAATAATCTGTAGTTATCACCATCGTTCTCGGCACAAGCACGCGCACCTCAGGCCAGCGGTCGTACAAGTCGTACTTCTGCAACACATGGTTCAGGAACGCCAATCCGCGTCCTTTACCGCCCATCGCACCGTCGCCGCAGCGCGCAAACCAGATAGTGTCGTTGTAGGTCTCATCGGAGTATTTAGCCACGACGCCCAGCGCTTGATTGATACGGTAGTCGTGTATCAGCCGGATATTCGTCTGACGTATATGTTCGATGTCTGTGTCATCCTGAATCTTCAGCGCGCTGACCGGACGACCGATGCTGAACAATCCGCGGGCGAACAGCCATTTGCTTAGGTAGTTATTGTCACTCAGCCTGCGGAACGCTGCGGGAGAGATAGTGGATATGATTCGCTCAAATCCCTCCAGATCGCTCGCGCGGTCAATCTCCCTACCCGTTCTCGGATCGTGGGCAATGAAATCGCCGAATCCAAACTCCCGCTCGATATACTCGCTCACCTCTTGGGTCAGGGTCTTCGACTGCTTGATTACGAAACCTACCTTCAGTTTGTTGGCAATCTGCCGCATCGACTCCTGCGAACTTTGCATCAGGAACGGCATTGTAGGATTGTCCTTACGGATGAGTTTGCACAATTCGACACCGGCATCCAACTTCTCCGACGACGAAGGATCGCCTTTGTGAATCACGAATCCTACGTCAGATATCACGCCGATTATATTGCTGCTATAACGGTTGTATAGTTCGACAGCCTCATCGTAGCAGGTAGCCATCAGCACTTTCGGTCGCGAGCGCTTGCGCAGCAATTGCTGTTTCTCGTTCAGCGCATCGCGGATGGCTATGCTGTTCTGCTGTAGAACGAGTTTGTACAGCAACGGCAGATAGGTAGAATAATACCGCACGCTATCTTCCACCAGCAGTATGGCACGCACTCCTTCTTCGAGTATATCATGCGGCGCGTTCATCTTATCCTCGATGAGCTTGTTAATGGCAATAATCAGGTCGGTGGAGTTGTTCCAGTTGAAGTACAAGTCGATATCGCTACGGTCGTGCTTGTCGATACGGCGGAAGATCTCCTTGGAGAATGCCGACAGCAGCACAATCGGACATTCCGGCAGCAGTTGTTTGGCGGCTTTGGCAAAGTCAAACACATTCAGTTCCCCCGCGCTGTACATCATCAATATCAAGTCAAACTCCTCGCCCTTTGCACCATTCTCACCATTTTCACCATTTATCAAGGCCAGTGCCTCGCGCGTAGTCTCTGCCCGTGTGATGATAGGCGGATTACTCAGATTCAGTTCCGCATATTCCTGTGCGATCTGCACATCAATACGTCCGTCTTCCACCAGCGCAAAACTGTCATAGTTATTGCACACCAGCAGAATCCGCTTCACGCGCTTCGCCATCAACGATGTGTAGTTACTGTTCTCCATTATTTATTTGTCAATATTTTTCGAGATTTCGAGATTTCGATTTATCGATATGTCGAGATTTCATTGCTTTCGAGATTTCGATTTATCGATATGTCGAGAGTCCATTGATTGAATTTTCGAGATTTCGAGTTATCGAGATTTCGATATATCGAGGCTATTCCATTTTTCTTGTTCCATTGCATTCGGGATAACCGCTGCAACTCCAAAACTCTTTTCCTGAGTTTACTCCCTTCTTTGCAACACGCTTGATCATCGGCTTACCACATACCGGGCACGTCGGAGCATTTTCCTCTGTGCTTTTTCGCGCGCGATGTTGCAGTCGTTCGGCAGTCAACGCTTCAGTAAATCCGCCTTCAACGGTAAAGTCGCCAAGTAAGGTCTCTATGTGTTTCTGAAGCATAAGGATGAGTCGATTACATATAATCAGCAAACAATTCGCCACAACAATCGAATCTTCACTGTTAAGCCACTTATCAAACTTACGTTTCTGACGCAGAATATGCTCACAACTCTCGTGCAACACGTCATCCGTATATTCCGGCAGATCAAACTGAATATTATAAACGTCCTTGTATTCTACCGTATTAACTGACCAAGGTGACTGCTCATGTTGCATCAGCCAATTAGCATAATCGCTCATCAGTTCTGCCAAACTGGCACGAGCCACATCGGTCAGTTTCATTTCAGTCTCTTTGGATGTTGAATGCCGCGAGTTGCCCTCGGCAATATTTGCCACACCTGAACGCGCAGCCTGGGTCATTTGATCATATTGTCTGCCACAGGGATCATTCTTTAGATTCAAGAATCGCTTGCAAAAATCCTGTGTCGCCAACTGAATGACATTAGCCACCACCCATGTATTCAACCAATAATATCCAAATCGCCGTATTTTAAGCATGTTGATCTTCGCGTTTAATTGTTATTGTTCATTATTGTATTATCTTTCCTTCCTTGACATATCGATATTCCGAGATTTCGACACATCGATATTTCGAGATTTTGGACTGAATGCATCATTTACAACTTTATCTCCTTTCATCATAACAGTTGATGTTTCCATCCATTACTCTCCGACAAAGGCTTTTGATGTCTCTAGGCTAATTGATGTGTCACAACTTGCCAAAAACATGGCTACCAATAGAATGAATGATAACTTTTTCATGGCTATATGCTCATTTTTAATATCTCCCTCAAATTGAACTATCCTAAATTTTCGGATAGTTGCTCTGTCACTTATTTTGCTTTCATTGGATTGAATTATTCTATTCCTCAAAATAATCTGTATCAAGGCGTTTGACCATGTAGGATTGCTTTATAGAAACTCCAACATTGTATTCAATCATGTAGTTAGCTAATTCTTGACCATCAATTAGCACAACCTTCACATCTCCTTTAGGTTGGAATTGCCGCGCTTCCTTTGAGAAATACGAAGTTGTTATAAAAACGCCTTTCTTTGCGCCTTGACCAACTAAGGCTCCTACAAACTTCTGGATTTCAGGCTGCCCAACACCGTTAGACCAACGTTTCGCTTGTACGTAAATTTTATCAAGTCCCAATTTATCCTCTTTAATAACACCGTCTATACCGTCATCTTTAACATAGGCCGTAACTGTTCCGGCATCTTCGAGCGAGCCACCATAGCCCATAGCGACCAACACATCAACCACTATCTGCTCGAATTTCTGCGGAGAAACATCCATAAGGGAAGACAAAACTTCATTTGCGAGTTGGTTGTTTAATTGAGAATATGCCTCTTCTAAAACCTCGACAGGAGTTTTTTCTGCCTCATCTGCAACAATATCTTCCTTTTTCGGTTTGATACTTTCTTTAGGGGCGCGACCATAAAATGCCACAAAAGATGGGTATTCGGCTAACGTTTTCAGAGTTACATTACCTACCTTCAATCGTTTCAGTCCCTCTTCTGTAATTTTGTACTGACCATTCAAGACTTTTTCTGCCAAACCTGCCTTACGCAGATAAGTTCCAGCCCACAAGACACGGTTGTAAACTTGTGTCTGACTCTGGTTGGCGATTCTTTCTTGCGCCTCTTCTTCCGTTAATCCGAAATACTTAATGGCATATTCAATCAGGTCTTTGTTTTTATGAATATTACCATCTGCAAGACATTTCAAATACGGTGTAAAGAAACTATCAAATTTTGGTACCATAATAGTTATATTTATAAGGTTGACAATTAGTGTCCATTAATGATTTGTATTTGCCAATTGTGCGATGACGAAGCCACGGAGGGTTTTGTAGTATTTGTCCTTTTGGACGGCGGGAGAGTTGGGGCCAAAGAATTGGGTGTTAGCTTTCTTGAGATCTTTGTTGGCGAGGCGTTTGTATTGGTCGTATATATCCTGCCAATACTCATTGCGGACTGGATCGTCGAGTTCCTGTTTGGCTTGCGTGGAGCGCTGACCAAAACCGGAACTGTTGGCACGCTGGCTCGGGGTGATTGACTTCGGGTCTTTGTGCTTCGGGTAGTTACTGATGATCGTGCGACCATAACGGTGCGTGGTATAAAACTTGCTGTCACCAGTAAGGCGACCACTCAGCTTGTCTAACAATATGTCTAGCTCTGCTTTTGCCATATTCTTATGAGGGTATTCTTAGCATTAAACCAGTACCCGTTTACGTGTCGTTTACGTCTCGTTATCGTGTCGTTTACGTCTCGTTTACGTTTCGTTGTCGATAGAAGAAGGGTAATGGATGCTAATTTTTTGCTTTTATTTGCTTTTTGCCTTCAAATAACGTTTCTTTTGTGCTTTGGTCATATCCTGGGTGATGAGATCGGTCGTTAGTGTCGGGACAACTATGGATTTTGCCATTTCGCCAGGCTGAAAGAATTGCTCGCCGTCCCATAGTTGGGGCACAAAATGCGTGTAGGGATACTCTACAGCCAGTTCTTTCTGTTTGAAATACTTCTCATCCAGATATACAAATCCGACATACACCTTACCGCTGGCGGCCAAGCCGACAGGTTGTCCCACCTCCACAACATCGCCGGGCTGAACCAAGGCGCGACGCATGTGGTAATATACCGCAAAGGTCTCGTCAATATGATTGATAATCACACCTTTCTTATCGCCCACCAGACAGGCCACGCCGCCACGCATAGCATATACCGTATCGTTATTCTGAATGCTGAAAGAGAGATAGTTTTCTGTCCTCTCGCTGTTGCGGTCACGCATCATGTGCGGTTCGATGAGAATACTGTCTCCTACCGCCAGAGGCAACGCATAATACCCGTCAGCAGGTTCTTTCTTTGGGAAAAATCCCCTGTAGTAGCGATACTCCGTCTTGGAGAAACTCCCTTCGGAGGCTTGCGACTGCACCGGTCGGCTCTCCACCAGATTCTCTCCGGGAAAAGCATTGTAGTAGCGCGCACCTTTGCGTACAACCATATAGGAGCAATGATCGTTATTGATGTATATTCGCTCCTTGGACTTCGTAGCGGGATTATACCGGGTTTTATTCTGTACAATCAACTCCGGACTGTTATTCAAAGAAAACACCCGCATGAACTCCTGCGAGTACATCGTTGAGGCAAAAGCCAGCAATACTATAAAGATTCTATATCGCATATATATCAATTTATTTATACCAACCCTTGTTCAAACGCCAAATGACCTTCTCGCAGTTTATACTAAACCCTTGTTCAAAGGCCAAATGACCTTCTCGCGGTTTATACTAAACCCTGCTCGACCATCACATTGGCGACCTGCATGAAGCCGGCGATGTTAGCGCCTTTCCCGTAGTTGATGTAGCCGTCTTCTTCTGTGCCGTACTTGAGGCAAGCGGCATGAATATCCGCCATGATGGTGCGGAGACGCTGGTCAACTTCTTCGGCTGTCCACTTCAGTCGCATGGCGTTCTGCGTCATCTCCAAGCCGCTTTCTTCTTGATTAAGTCCGCCATAAGGCGTCAACGTACGATTTGGTTTGCTTATCCATTCGAGTATTGTCGAGGATTGGTTCGTACATCATTGCATATTCCTTTGGCGAACTGCCTCATAAATCATCACACCGGCAGCCACGGACACATTGAGCGACTCCAATTTGCCGAGCATAGGTATGCGCACCTTGTCGGTTGCCAGGTCGAGATTAGCTTCATATATGCCATGCTCCTCGCTGCCCATGATAATCGCGAGCGGCTGACACATATCCACTTCGGTATAATTCTGCGTGCTATGTTCGGTGGCTGCCACTATACGCAGTCCACTGTCGCGCAGGAACTGAAGCGCCTCCTGCATGTTTGCCACCTTGCAGACGGGCAATGTGTGCAATGCTCCGGCCGATGTCTTGATAGCATCGCCGTTAACCGCCACACTGCTACGTGCGGCAATCACTATGCCATCCACTCCTGCACATTCGCACGTACGCGCTATGGCACCGAAATTACGCACATCGGTTATGCCGTCCAGCACCATCAGAAACGGCACTTTGCCTTGCTCAAACAGCATCGGCACGAGCGACTCCAACGGAGTGAACTCCACGGGCGATAGAAAAGCGATGACGCCTTGATGGTTCTTGTCGGTGTACTGGTTAAGTTTCTCCACCGGCACGCGCTGCACTTGCGTAGGCACGTTCGCCAGTTTGGCGGTCAGTTCGCGCCCGAGAGCCGAACTCATATCTCGGCGCAATAACACTTTGTCGAGAGTCTTGCCCGCATCGATAGCCTCGATAACCGCACGGATACCGAAGATCATCTCTTTCTCCGGCGGACGTTTGGTGTCATAGTTCTTAGCCGCAAAGGCGCGTTTGTTTTCGGATTTGTTAGGTATCATACACATTTAGTATTTTAGCCAATTGATAAACTCCATCGGATCGGTAGTGAACGCTATCGGTTCGCCAACCTGCTTGCCTTGTGCGTCAAGTTGCACAAAAAACGGCTGGGCATTCGAGCCGAACTGCTCACGTTGGATTCGGCTGTTCTCCGTTCCCTCACTCTCGCCGTCATTATCGGTATCCAGACGATGGTCGACAAACAGTTCGATGAACACGTAATTCTGCAAGCGCGCTTTGACGCTGTCGTTATCCAGCACAAATGTTTCCATCTTACGGCAGTTGACACAACCGTAACCCGTGAAATCGATAATCACAGGTTTGCCGGTCTGACGGGCATACGCCAAGCCCTCCTCATAGTCGTTGAATACCTCACGCCCCACAATCTCCATCGGTGGTGCAAAAGCACTGATGGCTTTGACCGGCGCGCCCCATAATCCCGGCACAAGATAGCAGGCAAACGCTACTGACGGAACGATAACAATAGCACGGATAATCTTGCGCGTAGTGCTGACTCCGCGGATGTTCCACAGCAGATAAACGGCTATACCCAGGAAGCAGGCAATCCAAATGGCAATAAACAGCCATCGCGGCAATATACCCCATCCGTAAGCCATATCCGCTACACTGAGGAACTTGAGCGACAGCGCGAGTTCGATAAACGCGAGCACAACCTTGAATGCGGTCATCCAATCGCCGGACTTGGGCGCCTGCTTGAGCCATTGCGGGAACAGAGCAAACAGCGTAAACGGCAAAGCCAGAGCAATAGCAAAGCCCAACATTCCGATTGCCGGCGCCAGCAGACTATGTCCGGCGGCCTCAACGAGCAACGTGCCGATAATTGGACCTGTACAACTGAACGATACGATAACCAACGTGAACGCCATGAGCAGGATACTCAGAAAACCGCCCGTGCTACGAGCCTTACTATCCAAGGCTGTAGACCAGGAATCCGGCAACGTAATCTCAAACAACCCGAAAAACGATAGCGCAAACACCACCAGTATCAGGAAGAACACAATGTTCACCACGGCATTGGTACTCAGTTCGTTCAGTGCCGACGCGCCGAAAGCGATGGTCACCAGCAGTCCAAGACCCACGTACAAAATAATGATACTCAGTCCGTAGAGAATAGCGTTTTGCAGACCTTTGTCAGTGCGCTTGAGGAAGAAACTAACCGTCATCGGAATGATTGGCCACACGCACGGTGTGAATATAGCCAGCAGTCCGCCTAACAAGCCAAGCAGGAAAATCAGCCACAATGAGCGCTGCGCTGCCGGATCACTTACGCTGGCTGACTGTAGCGCTTCACCTGACTGTAATTCGGAATTTTTAATTTTTAATTTCTCCTTACTGTAATCATACACCTCTGGTGCAGTGCACATCTGGTCGTTGCAACTGTTGTAGCGAATGGGCACAACCTCGTTGGCGGCAAACGTGAGCGTGAACGGGCTCGCATAAATCTCCTCGCCAATCTCTTTCTCGCCCACATTGATCAGTGTCATGTGCCAGCCTTTTTGTATAGTCGCCGTCAGCCGCACACTATCGACCGATGATTCATTGGCTGCTGGTATCTCTTCTCCGCTCCAGCGTACTGCCTCTACGATCTGCGCCGAAGCCATCAGCGGCAAGCAGATAATTGTAATAAGTAATAGTATTCGTTTCATCGTTTTGTGGTTCGTTACTTAACTTCCCCGCAGGGCATAAATATCCGGTAGGTTACGCGCCAGTTCGTGGATATCGAAGCCGTAGCCGATGACGAACTTCTTTGGAATCTCTCTGCCGACATAGTCGGGTTTGGCATCCTCGAACTGTAGTTCCGAGGGTTTACTCAGCAGCGATGCTACCTTCAGCGAACGTGGTTGGCGCTCGCACAGAATCTGCTTGAAGAAATGCATGGTTATTCCCGAATCAACTATATCCTCCACTACTATCACATCCTTGTCACGAATATCCGCCTGCAAAGGAACGGATTCTACCACGCGACCGGTTGAACCTGTACCGTCATATGACTGCAAGCGCACTGTAGTAACGCTACATTCGATTGGCAGAGCGCGCATGAGGTCTGTTAGGAAAAACATAGCCCCGTGCAATACGCAAATAAGCACAGGCTGCTTGCCGGCATAGTCGCGCGAAATCTCGTGCGCCACGTTCCGAACCAGTTGTGCTATCTCCTGCTCGGAGATATATTCATCGAAGATCATGCCTTCGTAAGAAACAGATTTCATATATTTACGCTTTAGTCATTTACCTTTTAGAACTCATTCACATCGCTCGGCATACGCAGATCTCCACGCGGGGAGAGGCTGACGCTGACGACTTTCGGGCCATCGGGCAGACACGAGCGCTTGAACTGCTGCTGGAAGAACCGGTGCATGAACACGTCGAGCCACTTCCGTATTGTTTCGTCATCGTAGCGCTGCTCAAAAGCATAACGCGCCATGTATGCAATCTTCTCGCGCGTGAAACCATAGCGCAAGAAGTAGTAGATGAAGAAGTCGTGCAACTCATACGGACCTACATTATCCTCAGTCACTTGGGCTATCTCACCGTTCTCCTTTGCCGGCAGCAGTTCGGGTGATACGGGCGTGTTGATTACATCTTCGAGTATTGAGCGCACACGTTCGCCGAACAGGTTACGTGCCGCGTAACCTACCATGTATCGAACAAGCGTCTTGGGTATACCGGCATTCACACCGTACATCGATATATGGTCACCGGCATAGGTTGCCCAACCGAGTGCCAGTTCCGACAAGTCACCTGTGCCAACCACCAGACCGTTGTACTTGTTAGCCATATCCATGAGAATAAGCGTGCGAACGCGTGCTTGGGCATTCTCGTAGGTTATGTCGTGCGATTCCATATCATGATCGATGTCATGCAAGTGCTGGGTTACGACATCGCGTATAGGTATCTCGTGGATGGAAACGCCCAGTTCATTCATCAGATCGATGGCATTGCGATAGGTACGATTCGTAGTGCCAAAGCCGGGCATAGTTATACCCAATACGCGGTTACGGGCATAACCAAGCATGTCGGCCGTCTGCACCGCTACAATCAACGCCAGCGTACTGTCCAATCCGCCGCTTATACCCACCACGAGCGACTGCGCATGCGTATGCTCCCAACGACGTGCCAAAGCCGATGTCTGGATGGCCAGCACATCCATACAATAAGCATCCTCTTCATCTTTAACAGGTAAAAACGGTGTAGGATTGAACGTGCGGTGAACGGGTTCGGCAAAGCCTTCGGCGTTCTCGATAGGAGCAACATTGATCTTGCGGAAATGTCCCTTGCGGTCTTTGGTGAAGTTCGTATTTCGCTCTCGGTCGGTACGCAAGCGCTCCACATCAATCTCGCTGATAGTGAGCGACGACTCGCGCTGGAAGCGTTCGCCTTCGGCAATCAGTTCGCCGTTCTCGGCGATGTATGTCGAACCGGAGAACACCACATCGGTTGTACTCTCGCCTACTCCGGACGATGTATATACATAACCGCAATGCACGCGCTGGCTTTGCTGCGCTAACATCTGCCGACGGAAAGCGTGCTTACCTACCACGCAGTTGGAGCTGGAGAGGTTGAATATGAGTTCTGCACCCTGGATTGCCAGTTGGGTCGATGGTGGCATAGGACTCCACAGATCCTCGCAAATCTCTATGCCAAACGAATAGTTACGCGTCAGGAACAGCAGATCGATACCAAACGGCACATCGCCTTGCCACAGTTCGATGGTGGGGATACGAGGATGGACGCCATCGGGAGTCTGTTCGAGTGTGTTGCGACCGGAAGTGAACCAACGCTTCTCGTAGAACTCGCCCGTATTGGGCAGATTGGTCTTCGGCACAACGCCTATAACCTCGCCGTCGGTAATGACAAACGCACAGTTATACAAGATGTTTTCCGCCTTGAGCGGCGCACCTACCAGCACAATGATTGCTTTACCGCGCGTGTATTCGCATACATCCTGCAGGGCTGCCATGGCATTCTGCTGCAGGGCGTTCGTGAAAAACAAGTCGGCACACGTATATCCCGTCAAACCCAGCTCGGGAAAACATACGATCTCCACACCTTCGTCAATAGCTTCGGCTATGAGTTGTTTGGTTTGCTGGGCGTTGTACGCACAGTCACCTACTCGCAGCAAAGGTACAGCTGCTGCCACACGAACAAATCCAAGGTTTGTATCCATAAGTGATATAATTTTATCAATGTATTCTGGCGCGTGCGCTGCACATGCGAGTGTGCGCACATTATTCCGCTACAAAGATACAAAAAATATTTCATTTATGCAAATTTGTAAGGTTAAAATTGAAAAAAAAGCAAAAAAACATCCATTTTTGGCAATAATTGACAGTAAAATTTGCAGAGTTGCAATAATTGTTGTACCTTTGCAACCGCTTTTCATCGGAAGAGACGCAATTGTGCGCTTTATGTTGCAGCGCAACATTCGGAAGCACAATTTGCCGAACGCACAAGGTGCTATCGTCTAGCGGTTAGGACAAAAGATTCTCAATCTTTAAACCGGGGTTCGATTCCCCGTAGCACTACCAACACAACCACCGAAATGTCGGTGGTTTTTTTATGTGTACGATTTTGTGTTATTTTTTTTCAAAAAAATTTGCTAATATCAAATTCTTTTTGTATATTTGCAGTCTAAATTCATTTTGACCTAAAAACACGTTCAATATATTACCAATATATGACCAGACACGAACAATTAATCGCTGCTCTGCAGCATAATTTCGGATTCGACAATTTCAAGGGCAACCAAGAGGCTATCATCAACAACGTGATGGATGGCAAGAACACCTTTGTGCTCATGCCTACCGGTGGAGGCAAGAGTCTGTGCTACCAGTTGCCGGCACTGATGATGGACGGGGTGGCCATTATCATATCGCCGCTGATTGCATTGATGAAGAACCAGGTCGATGCCATGCGCAGTTACTACGACGAGGATTGCATCGCACACTTCATCAATTCATCGCTGTCCAGACCCGAGATTCATGCTGTGCACGAAGATATCATTCAGGGCAAAACCAAACTGCTGTACATGGCGCCTGAAGGGCTGCAAAAACCTGAGAATGTCGAACTGCTGCAGGGAGTCAAGGTCAGTTTCTACGCTATCGATGAGGCACATTGTATTTCAGAGTGGGGACATGATTTCCGCCCTGAGTACAGAAATATACGTCCGTTGGTCGAGAAAATCGGCATAGCGCCTATCATCGCGCTGACGGCTACTGCCACGCCAAAAGTGCAACAGGACATCCAGAAGAACCTGCAGATTACCGATGCCACCATATTCAAGAGTTCGTTCAACCGGCCGAACCTGTACTACGAAGTACGCCCGAAAACATCCGATGTCAACAAGGATCTTGTGCGATTCATCAAGCAAATGGAGGGAAAGTCTGGTATAGTATATTGTATGGCGCGCAAGGAGGTGGAGTCACTCGCTCAAATTCTGCAAGTCAACAACATTACAGCTCTGCCTTACCACGCTGGTATGGATACCGAAGAACGTAACGCCAATCAGGATGCGTTCCTCATGGAAAAGTGTCAGGTTATCGTTGCTACCATCGCGTTCGGTATGGGTATCGACAAACCCGATGTTCGATTCGTCATTCACTACGATGTGCCTAAGTCACTCGAGGGATACTATCAAGAAACCGGGCGTGCCGGCCGTGACGGCGGAGAAGGACGGTGCATCTGCTTCTACTCGCCTAAAGATATCGATCGGCTGCGCAGTTTCCAACAGGACAAGAGCAGACAGGACAACAACATGCAGGAGGCGGAGATCACCAACCAACTGCTGGCTGAGACGCAGCAATACATGGAGTCCGCCACTTGCCGAAGAAGGATGCTCTTGCATTACTTCGGTGAGAAGTATCCGCATGAGAACTGCGGATGCTGCGACAACTGCAATAAGGTTTTCCGCCAATACGATGCCACCGAGCTTTTGGGACTTGCTATCGAGACCATCCAAGATTGCAACGAAAGGTTCAAACCCGAACATATAGTGGATATCCTCCACGGCAACAAAACGCCGGATGTACTCAGCTTCCAGCACGACCAACTTGAGAACTTCGGCATCGCCTCCGATGAGGATGAGTACATACTCACCACCATCATGAAAGAGGCACTTATGCACGGGTATCTCGAGAAAGATATGACCAGTTACGGCAGCGTGCATATCACGCCTGCTGGCAAAAAGTTCCTGCGCAAACCTACCAAGTTCGAAATTCCCATTGAGGTCGTTGACGAAGATGCCGAGGAAAATATGGAGCAGAGCATGGTTGGCTCATCGGCTGCCGATACCGAACTCTACAGCATCCTCAAAGACTTGCGCAAGAAAGTCAGCAAGCAACACGACGTGCCGCCGTATGTCATCTTCCAAGACCCGAGTCTGGAAGCTATGGCTACGTTCTACCCCATCACGTTTGAGGAACTGCAGAACATCCCCGGCGTAGGAGCAGGCAAAGCCAAACGCTATGGCGATGAGTTCCTGAAGGTTATCAAGGAATATGTCGATGAGAACGAGATTATACGTCCCGAAGATCTGCGCGTCAAAACCGTTGCGCACAAGTCTGCACACAAGGTGGCTATCATCGAGGCTATTGACCGGCGAATCGCCATCGACGACCTGGCGCTCCGATTCGGCATGTCGATGGACGAGATTGTCAAGGAGATTGAAGCTATCGTTTATTCGGGAACGAAACTGAACATCCGCTATTTCCTGGAAGAGGTTATCGATCCGGATGCGGTTGAGGAAATATTCGATTATTTCAAGCACGCCGAGAGCGACAACATCAAACTCGCTATGAAGGAGTTGGGCGAGGATTATTACTCCGAGATCGAAGTGCGCCTGGTACGCATCCAGTTCCACAGCGACCTGGGCAACTAATCAGAACACGCATGAAATATCATCCACTCTTGCTGCTATGCGTAGCAGTCATGTCCCGCGGAGAGATTAGTATTCAGGCCATTCGCTCTTTCTTCGTCCATTTCAGGGCGATACTATCGCCCGCTTAGCTCCGTCCATTCTACGTCCATTTCAGGGCGATACTATCGCCCGCTTAACTCCGTCTATTCTACGTCCATTTCAGGGCGATACTATCGCCCGTTCTGCTCCGTCCATTCTACGTCCATTTCAGGGCGATACTATCGCCCGCTTAGCTCCGTCCATTCTACGTCCATTTCAGGGCGATACTATCGCCCGCTTAACTCCGTCCATTCTGCGTGCATTGCATGCGCGCCGTCCCGCTTACGCACCTCGTCCGTCACACCGTCACAGAATCCTCATCAATCCTCCACCGAACCTTTACCGAACCCTTATCATTTGATAACCACAAAATACCCATAAGACAGCCATAGGATAAAAGCCCTATTCTTACTTTTATTGCCTTATACTATATAATACATAGTATTATATACTTCTTCTCTTATTATCGCGTTCAAAGAGCCTTAGCCAATTGGGCTTCCTGATGCAAACAAGCAGAGTGTGAAAAAATCCCGCAAATCCTTGCAATTTGCTATGCGTGTTGCTGTTCGGTCTGCCGCTGATGCTGACTGAGTCCCTGCGACCTTCTATACGTATTTTTGCTCATTTTATGGGCACACAAGTCACAATTCCGACAAAAAGCACGACAATAAGCAGAAAAAGTCGATTTTTCTTGCAAATGTGGGATTTTTTTTGTAACTTTGTGGGCTCAATTTGCAAAAATGCATATAATGCATAAGTCCGAGATAGATATAATCACCTTGGGTTGCTCAAAGAACCTTGTAGATGCAGAGCGCGTAATGCGGCGGCTGGAAGTCGCCGGGTTTACGTGTGTGCATGATAGTGCCAATCCAAAAGGCGAGATAGCAATCATCAATACCTGCGGGTTCATTGGCGATGCCAAAGAGGAAAGTATCAACATGATTCTGGAGATGGTGGAACGAAAGAAACACCGTCAACTGCGTCAACTGTATGTCATGGGCTGTCTCAGCCAGCGATACATGCAAGAACTGACCTCTGAGATTCCCGAGGTGGACGGCTGGTACGGCAAGTTCGATTACGACCATCTCATCGACAGACTCACGCAGTCCATCTCCACTCTTAACAAAGAAAGGGCTGTATTTGGCACATGTGCACCCTACGAACGCACAATAACCACACCGGAACACTACACATACATCAAGATCTCCGAAGGCTGCAACCGCTTCTGCTCATATTGCGCCATACCGCTTATCACAGGCAGACATCAGTCGCGACCAATGGATGAGATTCTTAGCGAAGTGCAGTGGATGGTCACCCAAGGTGTGAAAGAGTTCAACGTCATTGCACAAGACCTCTCGTCTTACGGCCTCGACATCTACCACGAGCATCGTTTGGCGGAACTCATCGATCGCATGGCGCTAATCGAAGGCGTGAAGTGGATACGGTTACACTACGCCTACCCTACGGATTTTCCGTTCGACATACTGCCCGTGATGGCCAAACATCCGAATGTATGCAAATATCTGGATATAGCCCTCCAGCATTGCACCGATCATATGCTCAGTCTTATGCGACGACACATAACCGCTGCAGAACAGGATGCCCTACTCGATCGCATACGACGAGAGGTGCCGGGTATAACACTGCGCACAACGCTGATGGTCGGACATCCCGGGGAAACAGAGGAGGATTTTGAGGCACTCAAGGCATGGGTACGTAAGCAACGATTCGACCGAATGGGCGCATTCGCATATAGCGATGAAGAAGGAACGTATGCCAACAAGCATTACAAGGACGACATTCCTCAAGAAATAAAAGACCGCCGGTTGGACGAACTGATGCTTATCCAAGAGCAGATTGCCGCCGAAAAAAATGAACAGAAAGTTGGCTCCGTCCGACGCGTCATTATCGATCGTACTGAAGGCGACTATTTCATCGGTCGAACCGAAGCAGACTCGCCAGAGGTAGATTGCGAAGTCCTAATCAAAGGCGATAGCAAACAGACCGAAGCCATGCGAGTAGGCGAATTCTACGATATAATGATTACAGGCTATGAAGGCGTCGACCTCTATGGCGAAGCAGATCGTCCAAGCAAAGCGAGATAAGGAAGTTAAGCCTTAAATTTGAAATCCTTTAGAATATGAACAACAAAGATCTTATACAATCCGTGTCGCAAAAGGCGGCACTCACCAAGCAGGCAACGGAACAATTGCTGCATCAGACCGTGCGTATCATCACCGACACGCTCAAAGAAGGAGGCGATGTGAAGATACAACACTTCGGCACACTGGAAGTGCGTGCACACCAGGCACGTACAGTAACCAACCCGCGTAACGGCAAGAAGACACAGATTCCTGCCAAGGATGTGTGGACATTCAAAGCCAACACGCGTCTTAAGGATGCTGTTAACAATTCGTAAATGACTAAATCGTAAATGACTATATGGCAGAGCATTTGACATTAGTTTCACTGCGACGCGCATTGAGCGCACAGAGCAAAGTTAGCGAGAAAGTTGCTGATGACTTCCTGAATGCCCTATTGGGCAGTATTCAAGAGGGCTTGCAGCAAAGCGGTAGCGTGACCGTCAACGGGCTGGGCACATTCAAGTTGCAAGATATGCCTGCACGTGAAAGCATGAATGTCGTGACAGGTGAGCGGTTCACAATCGCCGGCTACAAGAAAGTTGTGTTCATCGCAGGAAACAGCCAAAAAACAGAAAGCAAAAGTCGCAAAGCAGAGACAGGCGGTGATATCGATCCCATCCGTAAACTCGGCGAACAAGCTGAGGAGATCAAAGGTATTCTCAGCGAACTCGGTGCTATGACAACAGCCAATAATCTGCCGGTGGCTGATGAACAGCCATTGGTTGAACCCAAACCGGTTGAGCCCACACCGGTTGAGCCTGAGCCACAGCCTGCTGAACCCGAGCCGGATAATTCCGAGCCCGCGGAGCCCATGCCTATTGAGCCCGAACCTCTGCCCGTAGTGGTTCAGGACGAACCACAGTCCGACGAGCCGAAGTCAGATAAACAGAAAGGACAGACCAAACCGTTCAACCCATGGCTGACAGGTCTGATAACCATTGGCGTATTTGCCATGTTGCTGATCATTGCTTACTTTGTCCTGCGTCACCGGATTGTGACTTGGGCAGACGGAATGCGCTCCAATATCGAGCAACGTGTGAACGCCAAACCCGATGCTAACACGACAACCGAAGTGCAAGCGGTTATCCCTGACGAACAAGCAGGCGCACAAAAAGAATCGGAAGAGCCGCAGCCAGCAGAGCCTGAGCAAACCGCTCAACCTGCACAAACTACACAACCCGCACTAACAACAGCACAGTCCTATTTCGATGACGCGCAACGGACATTCACCGAGTTCCAAGCCGATGAGGTAGTGGCTCAGGACAGCCGTTTGGCATGGATAGCCAAGAAAAGGTATGGAGAGAAAGCATACTGGGTATTTATCTATGAAGCCAACCGCGACAAACTGAAGAATCCCGACCAGGTGCTGGCCGGCATGCAGCTGCGCATACCCAAACTTCCGGCCGAGCTCAAGAATCCCAATGCTCCCGAAACCAAAGCACTGCTGGAACGGTTGAGTAACAAATACAAATCAAACTAACCAAAGCACTGCTGGAACGGTTGAGCAACAAATACAAGTCAAACTAAATTTGATGTATTAAATCATAAATTTGAAATCCCAAACAATACATATTGAAGGTGCACGGACAAACAACCTAAAGAATGTGAGCGTGGATATTCCCCGCAACAAGATGGTTGTAATCACCGGCGTGAGCGGTAGCGGTAAGTCATCGTTGGCATTTGATACAATCTATGCTGAAGGTCAGCGCAGATACGTAGAAAGCCTAAGCGCATACACACGGCAGTTCCTCGGACGTATGCAAAAGCCCGATGTGGACTCTATCGACGGCATTCCGCCGGCCATAGCCATTGAGCAGAAAGTCAGTTCGCGCAACCCGCGTTCAACGGTAGGTACGGTCACAGAGATTTACGATTATCTTAAACTTCTCTTCGCGCGTGCTGGCACTACAATCTCGCCGGTAAGCGGCAAAGAGGTCAAACGACATACCGTAGCCGACGTGCTCAACCATCTGCGCTCATTGCCCAACGGCACAAAAGTGATGCTGTTGGCGGCAGCCTGCAATCAGCAAGCTGGCAATAAGCAGACGGCAGCCGGCGAACTGCAGGAAGCGGATAACTTACAAGCAAAAGCTACGGCTTGGATAAGCGAGGGATACTCGCGACTGTTGCATGTCCTCAGCGATGGCAGTGCCGACATTCTTCGTCTGAGCAATAGTCTCAGTCCGGACTTAATGGCAGATATGCAGAACGTATATCTGCTTGTTGACCGAATTGTGGCAGATGGCCAGCAGGCGACAGAAAACCGCTTTGCCGACTCTGTGCAGACGGCATTCTTCGAGGGAAAAGGCGAATGTGTACTGCGTACTGAACTGCCCATAGATATCGAGTCCGAGGAAGACAAACGCATACAAATGACCCATTTCTCCGAACGTTTCGAGGCAGATGGCATACAGTTCGTTGAACCAACCGAACACCTGTTTAACTTCAACAACCCGCTCGGAGCTTGTCCTACTTGCAACGGTTTCGGAAATATCATAGGCATTGATGTAGATCTGGTAGTGCCCGACAAATCCAAGAGCATCTACGAAGATGCTATAGCCTGCTGGCGCGGTCAGAAGATGAGTGCTTGGCGCGATGAACTTATCCGTCATGCTGCAGAGTTTGACTTCCCTATCCACACACCGTTCTACGCTCTCACACCCGAACAGAAGCAACTCATCTGGATTGGCAACGAGTATTTCCGCGGTTTGAATGATTTCTTCCGCATGCTGGAAAAAGATCAGTACGCCAAGATTCAATACCGTGTGATGCTTGCCCGTTTCAAAGGCAAGACAACCTGCCCTGACTGCCGGGGAATGCGATTGCGGAAAGAAGCCGAGTACGTCTGGGTAGGAGGCAAAAGGATTACCGACATCGCCGCTATGCCCGTAAGCGAGGTCATGGAATGGGTTCGCGGATTGGAGGAAAGCATCAAACAACAAACAATAGACAACAACAACCTGGCCGGCATGGGCGAATTGTTGGCGGAGATTCATAACCGACTGCAGTTCATGGAAGATGTAGGACTCAGCTACCTCAGCCTCAACCGAATGGCTTCGAGTCTGTCAGGCGGCGAGAGCCAGCGTATCAACCTTGCCAAATCATTGGGAAGCAGTCTGGTAGGATCGCTGTACGTGCTGGACGAACCGTCAATCGGTTTGCACGCACGCGATACGCAGCGTTTGATCCACGTACTGCATGAGTTACGCGATCTGGGCAACACCATTGTAGTAGTGGAGCACGACGAAGATATCATGATGGCTGCGGACTATATGATAGAGATAGGTCCTCAAGCAGGCACTCACGGCGGAGAGATAACATACGTGGGCAAACCGCGCTTGCAGGAGTTTCCATCTGTCATACCGCCGCAACGCAGACCGTGGAGCAATTACATCGAAATCGTCGGTGCTGCCGAAAACAACTTGCAGAACCTGAACGTCAAGTTCCCGTTGGGCGTACTCACGGTCATCACAGGTGTAAGCGGCAGCGGCAAGTCATCGCTCGTGAGCAAAGTTCTCTACCCTGCTCTAAAGAAACATTACGGCGGTATAGCAGCCGAACATACGGGCGACTACGGCAGCCTGCGTGGTAGCATGCACCTGCTGAAGGATGTGGAGTTCGTTGACCAAAACCCGCTCAGCAAGTCATCGCGCTCGAACCCGGTAACCTACATGAAGGCTTTTGATGAGATTCGTAAGATCTTTGCCGACCAGCAGGCCTCCAAGCAGATGGGGTTCACCCCCGCGCATTTCTCGTTCAACACCCCGGGTGGTCGCTGCGAAGAGTGCCAGGGAGAAGGCACAATCACAATTGAGATGCAGTTCATGGCGGATATAGTTATCGAGTGTGAGCACTGCCATGGTATGCGATATAAGAAAGACGTGTTAGAAGTTACTTTCGGCGGCAAAAATATCTATGACGTATTGAACATGACAGTGGACGAAGCCATCGACTTTTTCTTAGAATACGGCTGTCCGAAAGTAGTCAAACTGCTCAAGCCTTTGCAAGACGTAGGTATAGGTTACGTCAAGCTTGGTCAGTCCAGCAGCACGTTGTCAGGAGGTGAAAGCCAGCGTGTGAAGTTAGCCTCGTATCTGGCACAAGAGGGACACGCACCCATGATGTTCATCTTTGATGAGCCAACCACAGGTCTGCACCATCAAGACGTTCTTGTACTGCTTAATGCCCTTGAGCGATTGATAAGCAAAGGACACACGGTGGTTGTTATCGAGCATAACCCCACACTGATCATGGCTGCCGACCATATAATCGACCTGGGTCCTGAAGGCGGCAAGCAAGGCGGACGTATTGTAGTGGAAGGCACACCTGAGCAAGTAATGGCATGCGAACAAAGTTATACTGGTAAAGCATTAAAGAATTGGCTCTAAGCATTGAAAACATAGTTAAGGAGTATTCCTCCAAGCCGATCTTGGCTGGTATCACGTTTCTGGTTAATAAACGCGATCGCATTGCTCTTGTCGGCAAGAACGGTGCGGGCAAGACCACCTTACTTCGTCTGATAGCAGGCGAAGAGACTCCCACCGGCGGACATATCAGCCGTGACAGTGACATGACTATCGGTTATCTGCCGCAACACATGATTCACAACGAAGGTACAACACTGCGCGAGGAGGTGGATACGGTGCGCGACAAGCAGGATCCGAAGAGCATTGGCCAAATGGAGCGCGTGTTGCTCGGCTTAGGATTTGAACGTACGGACTTTGAGCGTCCGTGCAGCGAATTCTCTGGCGGATGGAGGATGCGTATCGAGTTGGCTAAGATTCTACTACAGCAACCGGATCTCTTATTGCTGGACGAGCCTACCAATCACTTGGACATCGAATCCATTCAATGGCTGGAGGATTGGATCAAGGCTGCACCGTGTGCTGCAATCATCGTCAGCCACGACCGCGCGTTCATCGACAACGTCACGACCCGCACCATAGAAATATCGTTAGGAAAGATTTACGACTACAATGTACCTTATTCTCAGTTCGTCACCCTGCGTCAAGAACGGCACGAACAACAGGTTCGCGCCTATCAGAACCAGCAGAAGATGATTAAGGATACTGAGGAGTTCATCGAGCGTTTCCGATACAAAGCCACAAAAAGTGTGCAGGTACAGAGTCGCATCAAGCAACTCAACAAACTCGAACGTCTGGAAGTAGACCTGGAGGACAACAGTCGTCTGAGGATGAAGTTCCCGCCCGCACCACGTAGCGGTGACTTTCCGGTTATAGCTGATGACGTACGCAAGGCGTTCGGCAGTCACGTTGTATTCGATCACGTCACATTTACCATCCGTCGAGGAGAAAAAGTGGCATTTGTCGGCAAGAACGGTGAGGGCAAGACTACTCTGGTGCGCTGTATCATGAACGAACTGACAGACTACTCCGGCACACTGAAGATCGGGCATAACGTAAAGATTGGATACTTTGCGCAAAACCAGGCATCGCTACTGGATGGCGAACTCACCGTGTTTGATACCATTGACCGCGTGGCCACCGGTGACATTCGCACACGCATCAAGGATATATTGGGAGCATTCATGTTCGGCGGCGAGGCGATAGACAAACGCGTGAAGGTGCTGTCAGGTGGCGAGCGCAGTCGGCTGGCAATGATACGATTGCTACTCGAGCCTGTTAATCTGCTGATACTTGATGAGCCGACAAACCATCTGGACATGCGCAGCAAGGATGTGCTGAAAGAGGCTTTACAAGCGTTCGATGGCACAGTTATACTGGTAAGCCACGACCGTGACTTTCTCGATGGCATCGTTAGCAAAGTGTATGAGTTTGGCGGTGGCAAGGTGCGCGAACATCTGGGAGGGATATATGACTGGTTGCAATATAAGCGCGCCGCACGAATCAACGATGCTGATAAGGCAATCGACCTTGCGCTCCAAGGTAATAGTCAGAAAACTTCGCTTAAGGAAGAAAGACAGTCTTCGACACAAAGCAATGGTGCTGCAGATTATGCAGCGCAAAAAGCCAAAGCTGCTGAACTGAGAAAAGCACAAAAAGCTGTTAGTCAAGCGGAAGAAGACATAAACAAGCTGGAGCAGCAAATTTTGGATATAGAACAGATTTTGGCTGAAGTTGAGGGGCAGTCACCTGAGAACTTTGAGAAGTACAACCGGCTGAAACGCTCACTGGAGCAACGAATGTATGAGTGGGAGATACTAAGCGAACAGTTGCAGGCACTGGAATAGATTTACCATTGGAGCATTATAAAACAAATATCTAAATGCTCCATTCAATGAACCGCGGTGAAGTAGATCGTTTGACTGTAGGGATATAAGAAATGGTAAATAGCCAAAGGTAAAGGGTTTTATGGACGAAATTATCAATTACATCAAGACATGGCTTTTGTACGGTAATGCCGACGAAGCGCAGAACATCGGTTATACCGATGACGAGCGATTATGGCCAAAGTACAAGGTAGTGATTGTGCCCAACGGGCACTTGGGCAAAGATATCGTTTTGCCTGATATGAACGCACCGAGAGCGGAAGAGTGGTCACCGGACAATGAGCCGGAGAAGATGACATACATCATTCGTACTGACTTGATATACAACACGTTCTTCTTCATATCACGTGCAGAAGAAATTATCAACACCCGTCGCGATGAGCATGGGCGGTTCATCGCAGCCTACTCTATTTTGGGCAAGCGCAACAGACTGATGGTGCCTACACTGGATGAGTATGCGCGACTGCTGACCAAACTTCTCGGCTTGCCCTTGCCTCCGTCGGGATTCTCACACATTTATCTTACACACGACATCGATACTATTGCCCAGTACCGCCATCTACGCGGAGCATTAGGCGGCATTTGGCGAGGAGAATGGCGACAGGTATTGCGATCATGGAGAGATATGGACGACGACCCTGCATTCACTTTTCCATGGCTCATTGAGCAGGACAACCATGTTCCGTTGGCAGAGAAGATATTCTTCGTCAAGCACTCGTTCGGCAAGGGCTACGACTACCCGCAATATAACCATCATAGCCCGGACGCTCACCGCCTGCGCAAGTTCCTGGAGTGGAACAAAGTAACCATAGGCTGGCATAGTTCGTATTATGGCGTTGGCAGTATCGAGCAGCGCAGCAAGCGACGCGATGAGTTATCCATCCACCGATCGCATTACCTGAACTGCTCGATAGAGAATATGCGCAAACTTGTAGAACTCGGTATTACCGATGATTTTACAATGGGGTTTGCTGACCACGCCGGATTCCGCTTGCAGACTTCGCGCGCCGTGCTATGGATTGACCCCGAGCGTATGCAACTCACTGAGCTCGTGTTGCATCCTCTAACTGTCATGGATGTCACGCTCAGCAACGCCAACTACATGAATCTGAATGAAGATGAAGCTTACTACTGTTGCCAGAGACTGATAGAAAAGGTGCGTATGCATAACGGTGAACTGTGTCTGTTATGGCACAACAGCAATATCAATTCCAACACGTATCATCGCTCATTATACCCGCAAATACTGGCTCTGCTGCCCTGATGACTCCAAGCTTGCTCATATTATGCGACCCGTTCACATCGCCGGCATACACGCCACGTCTGCGATGTTGGTGCGATTATTTAACCGCACAGGGATGGCACATCGATGTGTACACCGAGCAGGGCGAGAGGCTCACATTCAAGCACAACTACCCCATTCATGAGATTTGCGTCTACCGTAGCCAATCGACCGTCGAATGGGCAATCAAGAGCATCTGGAGTCTGCTGACTGACTGGCGCAACCGGTACTTTTCGCGCAAGGTGAGAAGTGCTATTGCTAACCGACACTATGATGTTGTGTTGTGCTGCACTTTCTCTACGTTTCCACTGCGTGCGGCATATGACATAGCTTGCGAACGCCATATACCTTTGCATGTTGACCTGCGCGATATAGATGAGCAAGCACCAAATGCCCAATACCAGAGCCATCGCCAGTGGTGGGTACGACCGCTTAGGCAGTGGTATAGTCGGACAAATATTAGCCGACGCAACCGGGTTCTTCGCAAGGCCGATGCTATATCCTGTGTATCGCCGTGGCATAAGCAATTTCTGAGCGCATTCAACACCAATGTTTCACTCATCTACAACGGATATGATGCCACAATCTTTGCCCCGCAAGACCAACGCTCCGAGGCATTTGAAATAGCATATGTCGGTCGCGTGTATGAGCAACAAATGCAAGATCCTACCTTGCTGCTTGAAGCATTACAGACAATTGACATTGACCTGCATGTATCGTGGTACACTGATGCCGTAGGCAAGTCGCGCATTCAGCGGTTTGCCAAACAATATGGTGTAGAAAGATGGATGCGTTATCACGATTACGTGCCTACTGAACAAGTGCCGGACATTCTGCATCGGGCATCTATACTGCTCGTGTTGTCCAACAATGCCGCAGTAAGCGGTGCACATGGTATTATGACTACCAAGTTCTTTGAAGCGTTGGGCGTAGAGAAACCGGTATTATGCGTTAGTAGCGACGAAGAGTGCCTGGCGCAAGTCATACGTGATACCCATGCAGGCTTGGCTGCTACCAATGTCGAGCAGGTGAAGGCTTTTATCCGTGACAAGTACATCGAATGGCAAACGGCAGGCTTCACACGGCAGGCGATTGATGAGAAACAAAAATGCCTGTTTACCCGGCAACATCAGGCACAGCAAGTGGAGACTTTATTACGCGCCCTTATACATGACTGACAAACATTATACACTGGTGGACATCTGTTGGACATTGTTTTACTCCAACACGACGTTTGACTTCCTGGATTTTGCGGTCAAGGATGCGGGCTACAGACGTCTGCGACGATTTGGAAGCACCTGGTTTGGCAAACGGCTCAACTTGCTGTTGTACAAGATGTTTCACTACGACTGGCTACGGGCGCGCTGCGTGCATTATCTGACAGGATATACCCAACAGCAATTGTATGATTTGGCGGAGCAGTTCTATCGGTCATACTTACTGCCCCGACAGATACCGGAAATATGGAATCGCATGCCTGAATCCGGCATAGTGTTGGTTTCCGGCACGTTGGACATCATTGCCCGAACAGTAGCCCATCAGATAGGAGCGGAAGCTTACTCTGCAACTGAAATGATATACAAAGATAACGTATTCACCGGTAAAATTCGCGACTTGTTGCTGACGAAGTCATCGGCACTTCCGCAGTACGGTGATTACGACATTATAACGGATAACCTGACAGACATCGACCTTGTGCGTAAAGCCCGTCAGGCAACAATCATACTCTATAACAACCGACCGCGTTGGGATGCCCTTTTGTCTACCTACGCTAACATCACATACATTGAAGCCGCAAGACAACGATATTAGACCGAAGTATGCCCGTGAATACATACCAAACGCGGTATTCTATATCCCGTTTGGCTATTACTATGCCGTACGATTAGGCACAGTATGGAAACTGCTGTCATGGATGCTGATATATAGTATGCCTACAGCATTCTATTCCTGGCTGACCTTCAATGGAGAATGGTGGATGTTTGCCATCAACTATATGTTGCTAATGATTGCGGTATTCTCGCTATACGAGTTAGGTTACATATTCAATGACACAGTTGCCATTCGGTGCGAAGAGCAACCGGCGATTCGGCTATATGAGCATAATTTCCGGCACTACCGGCACTACTCCTATCTGATTGTTATGGCACGTATTTTCTACGCTAATCAGGCATTAGGTCTGCTATGGTCACTGAATAACTCGTGGCATACCTTCGACAACCGGCACTTGTTGTTAGTATGTGGCTGTATTGTTGCCATGCTACTGACATTTACCGCATATAACCTTTGGCGTAACAAATACAATGCTTGGCTATACCCGATACTTGTATTCTCGCGCTATCTACCCTATATGTTATTGTACCGCATTGACGGCTGGGGGATTCTGATGCTTTGGCTCTCGTTCCCGTGCGTAAACATGCTGGAGCGTTTCTCAATGCCCAAATATCGCTTCCGCGTCATGCGCAGAATCATTCCTACCGAGGACAGCAAGACGCTGTTCCGTGCAATATATTATTTGATTGTACTGATAGTTCCTTTTATTCTGCCGGGTTCGTTTATTGAAACATACAAATACCTGGTGCCGATAGAGATACTGTGTTTCTACCGATTGTTATTGCTGTTTGTTGTCAAACACCATCGCCCCAAGAATTATCTAAACGGTTAATACCACCATGCAAACCAACGATATAGTTTCATTGCTCCGTCAAGAGGTCGTGCCCGCTATCGGTTGTACAGAACCGATGTGCGTAGCGTTATGCGTGGCGCGAGCCAAAGAGAAGTTAGGTGCTGAACCCGATGCCATCAGCATAGAGGTAAGCAAGAACATTTACAAGAACGCCATGGGAGTTGGTATCCCTTGCACGGGAATGACCGGCTTGCCTATAGCAGTTGCCTTGGGTGCAACCATTGGCAAGAGTGAATACATGCTGGAGGTACTACGCGATACCACGCCCGAGGCGGTAGAGTATGCCAAGCAATATATGCAACGCGTGCCTCCTCATATTATTATTGCTCACGACGCACCTGACATGCTCTATGTGCATGCAGTTACCGGCAGCAATGGCAGAACTGCTGAGGCTACAATACAGGGAAGTCACACATGCTTTGCGGACGACAGTCTGTCAGGCGAAGCCGGTCTGTCTTCTGTCAGCGATAGCGGCCTGTCAGCCGAAGCCGGTCTGATCTCCTCGCTCCGCGAGGTCTATGAGTTTGCCTTGAATGTGCCGCTGCAGGAGATTGCATTTTTATTGGAAGGAGCCAAGATGAACATGGCAGCCGCTGAAAAATCGTTCATGGGCAGTTACGGCCATGGATTGGGCAGGTTGTTGCATACTGTTAGCAACCAGCATTTGACGAATAGTCCGCACACGCAAATGTCGAATATCTTCGGCGATACGCTGTTTACTAAAATACTTTGTTACACATGCGGTGCTTGTGACGCTCGAATGTCCGGCGCGATGGTACCCGTGATGTCGAACTCCGGCAGCGGCAACCAGGGCATAAGTTGCTCCATTCCCGTATATCTGTATGCGCTGGAGCATAATATGAACGAGGAGCAGACCTTACGTGCACTCACGCTGAGCAATCTGACTGTGGTATATATCAAGCAGTCATTAGGCAGATTGTCGGCTTTGTGTGGATGCGTGGTGGCTGCTACAGGCAGCGCAGCCGGACTGACATACCTGATGGGCGGTCAATACGACGAGGTGACATTTGCCATCAAGAATATGATTGCTAACATCTCCGGTATGATCTGCGATGGCGCAAAGCCTGCCTGCGCACTCAAAGTCACCAGTGGCGTGGCCACCGCCGTGCTCTCGGCATCGATGGCTATGCATCATTCGTTTGCCGAAGCAACCGAAGGTATAGTGGAAGATGATATTGACCGGACAATACACAATCTGACACGCATCGGACACGACGGCATGTGCCAGACCGATGACCTGATTATTGACATTATGACACACAAAAATTAGACCGCTTCGCTCAAAGATAAAAGACCACACCTATGGTGCTCAAAGAAAAAAGCCTAATTACCTCTCAGGCACAAAACATTATAGGCTTTTATCTTTTGACTTATAGTGAGCGTAGCGAACGGTCTTTCGACTAAATATAAGAATATGATTACAACAGAACAACTCAAAGACGTACAGCAACGCGCTGACAAACTCAAGTCTTATCTCGCCATTGACGAGAAACGTATTCAACTCGAGGAGGAAGAACTGCACACACAAGCACCGGGATTCTGGGAGGACGCCAAAGCAGCCGAAGCGCAAATGCGCAAGGTCAAAAGCTTACGCCGATGGATTGAAGGTTATGAGGGCGTGCGTGCCGCTACGGCTGAACTCGAACTGGCGTTTGATTATTACAAAGAGGAGCTGGTGACCGAAGAAGAGGTGGATGCTGCCTATGCACATGCCATGCGGGAAGTAGAAGATCTGGAGATGAAAAATATGCTTTCGCATGAGGAAGATGCTATGCCTGCCGTGCTGAAGATTGTTTCCGGAGCCGGAGGAACAGAGGCACAGGACTGGGCGGAACAGCTCATGCGCATGTACCAGCGTTACTGCGAGAAGCATGACTACAAGGTGACTATAGCCAACTTGCAAGAGGGAGATGAAGCCGGTATCAAAACCGTGACGTTCAACATCGAAGGCGATATGGCTTACGGCTACCTGAAGAGCGAGAACGGTGTGCACCGCCTCGTGCGCGTCAGCCCATACAATGCGCAAGGCAAACGCATGACGAGCTTCGCTTCGGTCTTCGTCGTGCCGCTGATTGACGACTCGATTGAGATAACAGTCGATCCCGCAGGACTTAGTTGGGATACGTTCCGCTCGTCGGGTGCCGGTGGACAGAACGTCAACAAAGTTGAGTCGGGCGTGCGACTGCACTATAAGTTCACCAACCCGCTCACCGGACAGCCTGACGAGATTGTGATTGAGAACACCGAGACGCGCGACCAACCCAAGAACCGCGAGAACGCACTACGTCATTTGCGTTCGCAACTTTATGAGCTCGAACTGGAAAAACGCCGACAAGCACAGGCAAAGGTGGAAGCTGGCAAGAAGAAGATTGAATGGGGCAGCCAGATTCGTTCGTACGTGTTCGACGACCGACGTGTAAAAGACCATCGCACCAACTACCAGACAAGCAATGTCAATGCCGTGATGGATGGCGACATTGATGCATTTATCAAAGCATATCTGATGGAGTTCCCCGATTAATCAGAACTTAATACAGTGGCAAGCCTTAGACTAGCTTGCGGTAAGCGAACTCAGTAGCAAAAAACAGCAGGCGCGTTAATTTTTTTTCACGCCTTGATAGTCCTCGACGGTCTTGGTGGAGATGGTGGTG
>SAMEA3663077__coassemble_50_pt1 | contig 56878 bp, 51 predicted proteins | sample SAMEA3663077__metabat2_high_PE_010 | metagenome-assembled genome bin SAMEA3663077 (sample SAMEA3663077) | pig gut metagenome | biome: pig gut; feature: pig-associated habitat; material: faeces | place: France | collected 2012
AGCACATCCCTTTTAAGGATGGGGTCCTGGGTTCGAGCCCCAGCTGGTTCACAGAGTAGCGAGCAATCGCTGCTCTTTTTTTTGTATTCCTGCAACGCTAATCTATCCGAATGGGCGGTTGAATATATCGCGTGGTCCATTGATTTAACTATTTCACATTACTATGTTAACTATTCGACCAGGAACGACAATAACCTTCTTGGGTGTATTACCGGCGAGGTAACGGGCGGTGTCTTCGTGAGCGAGAACGAGTTTCTCCACTTCGTCCTTCGGCGTATCTTTCGGGCACTCCAGGGTGAACCGCACCTTACCGTTGAACTGCACGGGGTACTTCTGCGTATCTTCGACCAGATAGGCTTCGTTCAGTTCTGGCCATTGGGCATCGATGACAAAGCCTTCGCAGCCACAACGACGGTACATCTCTTCGGCGATGTGCGGAGCGTAAGGAGCAAGAAGAACGGCAAACGGCTCAAGGATAGCACGTTTGTTGCACTTGAGTGCTGCCAGTTCGCTCTGGGCAATCATGAACGCCGGGATAGAGGTATTAAACGAGAAGTTCTCGATATCCCACGTGATCTTCTTGATGAGTTTATGCAGGCTCTTGAGCTCCTCTTTCGTCGGCTGCTCGTCAGTAACGGTCTCGTACATGTTCCACGCCTTTTTCAGGAAACGATGTACGCCATCTATGCCGTTGGTGTCCCAAGGCTTGGACATCTCCAGCGGGCCGAGGAACATCTCGTACAGACGCAAGGTGTCGGCACCGTAATTGGCAATCACATCGTCGGGGTTGACCACGTTAAACATCGACTTCGACATTTTCTCCACCGCCCAGCCGCATATGTACTGCTTAGGCATAGCTGCGCCCAAATACGGGTTATCCTCCACCTCCGAACTGGTACCATCAGCAAAGACGAAGGTCGCGTTCCGGTACTCGGGCATCCAGTTGCGGAAAGCCGTTATATCCAGTACGTCGTTGTGGACAATGTTGACATCCACGTGGATAGGCTGCACTTTGTCCTTATACTCAGGATTGTTGATGAGATTGTAAGAGACGTACAGGTTACCCGTTGCGCCCTCACCGATGTACCGATAGACGAAGTTAGAGCGCCCTTGGATCATACCTTGGTTGATGAGTTTACGGAACGGTTCGTCTTTGCAAACGAGACCGAGGTCGAACAGGAACTTATTCCAGAAGCGACTGTATATAAGGTGCCCGGTAGCGTGCTCCGAGCCACCGAGGTAGAGGTCAACCTGCTGCCAGTAGTCGTTAGCCTGACGGCTCACCAGTGCCTCGTTGTTATGCGGATCCATGTAGCGCAGATAGTAAGCCGACGAGCCTGCGAAGCCCGGCATGGTGCAGAGCTCAAGGGGATAGACCGACTTATTGTCAATCAGTTTCTTATCGACCACCTTGCGGTTCTGCTCATCCCACGCCCAGACCTGTGCGTGACCGAGCGGCGGTTCGCCGGTGGCGGTAGGTTTGAACTCCGTTACGGCAGGCAGCTCCAGCGGCAGGCAGTCCTCGGGAAGGGCGTAAGGCATGCCGTCCTTGTAATAAATCGGGAACGGTTCGCCCCAATACCGCTGACGTGAGAAGATAGCGTCCCGCAGGCGGTAGTTGACGGTAACTCGGCCTATACCGGTGTTGGTGATGTACTCCTTCATCTTGGCAATGGCATCTTTCACCTCCAAACCGTTCAGGAAACCGGAGTTGCACATTATCCCCTCCTTGGCATCAAAACTCTGCTCGGTGACATCCGCACCTTCGATCAGCGGGATGACAGGCAGATTGAAGTGCCTGGCAAATGCATAGTCGCGGCTGTCGTGTGCGGGCACAGCCATGATAGCACCTGTGCCGTAGCCAGCGAGTACATAGTCGGAGATATAAATAGGAATCTCAGCGTTCGTGAGCGGATTGATAGCATACGAGCCGGAGAACACGCCGGTAACCTTGCGGTCGGCTATACGCTCGCGCTCCGTACGATGTTTGACCCATGCCAAGTACTGCTCTACCTCGGAGCGTTGCTCATCGGTAGTCAGGCGCTCGACATACTCGCTCTCGGGCGCCAGAACCATGAAGGTAACGCCGAACACGGTGTCGGCACGTGTGGTGAAGATGGTGATCGGGGCGTCCTGTCCCTTGATGTCGAACTGCATCTCGGCTCCCTCAGAACGACCTATCCAGTTACGCTGTGTATCCTTGAGTGAGTCGGTCCAATCCAGGCGGTCAAGCCCTTCGAGCAGACGTGGCGCATAGGCACTCACACGTAGACACCATTGGCGCATAATGCGTTGCTCTACGGGATAGCCGCCTCGAACCGACAGACCCTCGCTGACCTCGTCGTTGGCGAGCACTGTACCGAGTTCGGGGCACCAGTTGACCTTGGTATCTGCCAGATAAGCGATGCGGTACTGCATCAAACGCTCCTGCTGCTCGTGCTCGGAGAGTGTTGACCAAGTAGGGTCTTCTCGCTCAAAACGTGCCACGAGTTCGGATATAGGTTTGGCTTTTTGTGCAACGGTGTCGTAGTAATGGTTGAACATCTGGATAAACGCCCATTGCGTCCAATGGTAGAACTTCGGATCACAGGTTTTGACCGCACGATTCCAGTCGTAGCAGAAACCGATCTTGCGGAGTTGGCTGATGTATCGCTCGATGTTCTTATTGGTTGTGACCTCAGGATGCTGACCAGTCTGAATAGCATACTGCTCAGCCGGCAGGCCATAGGCGTCGAAGCCCATGGGGTGCAACACATTGAAGCCACATTGACGCTTGTAGCGACTATAGATATCCGAGGCTATGTAGCCCAGAGGATGACCTACGTGCAGACCGGCGCCCGAAGGATAAGGGAACATATCGAGCACATAATAGTGCGGTTTGTCAGACTCATTACTTACAGCGTAGGCCTTGGCATCGCTCCATGCCTTTTGCCATTTTTGCTCAATCTCGCTAAAGTTGTATTCCATATGATTGTTTACGATTTGGAGAATTTCGATGTACTATGTATCAGCCTTTGGGTTCGTCGAACCCATAGAGCGTACAAAGTTACAATTTTTTTCTGACATTTGCAAACTTTTGTCCGAAATTTTTATAATATTTGTTGAATTTGTGCATTGTGCTGCGATTTGCAGGGGAATACGGCAGTTTCGCCAATATGTCAAACCAGAGGAAGGCTATCACCTACAATAATGGATCGAGAATGGTTCGGGAATGTCTAGGAATAACTCAGAACAACTAAGAACAACTAACATCACGTACGACAATTTTTGCATGACCAAGTTGACCAACTTGACCAAGTTCGCGTCAAGTTAGTCAAGATGGTCAAGTTAGTCATCTTAAATTTTAGAGACAGCTGTAAAGTCAAGCCGATGGTTCCCTGTCAGGGAGGTGACCGGCAGCGTGCAGGTTATTTCTTTTTCTTCTTGCCCATCATGCCTTTGCCCATACCGAAGGGCAGGATGGCCTGCACTATACCGTCGCCGATGACAGCTATGAAATATGCCAGAAACGGTTGCATAGGGTCGTGCTCCACGGACACTTCGCATGTGAACGGCTGTTCATGGTCGGTACGCGGGTTGCGGTTGTAAAGCACCACGCCCCGCTAGAAGTAACACGGCCAGTACAATCAAGGTAATGATAGTTGAACGCTTCGTATCAGTACATTATTCCTTCAATCCAATTCACAAACCGCGTGGGCAACAACCGGTTGAGCAGGCAGAACACCTTGTATGCCAATCCGCCCACATAGTACGGCGAGGGATTGCGGCGGGTAGCCATCTTGTAAAACAACTCCGCCATCTGCTCGGGGCGCATACCGTTCTGCTCATCTTTCTCCATAGCCGATACGGCCTTGGTGATGTTGGCATAAACATCAGCGCCGCGCTCGGACTTGTCGCGCGCTGCGGTGAAGCCTGTAGCCACATCGCCGGGCATCAGATACCCTACACGTATATTGAACTCCCTGACCTCGTTGGCCAGCGCCAGCGCCATGGCATTGATAGCAGCCTTGGATGCCGAGTAGAACGCCTGATACGGCACAGGCAGCACGGCTGCCACCGATGAGGTAAACAGTATCCTACCTTCGCGACGCTCGCGCATATGCGGGAGCACGGCCTGTACTGCATTGATCGCACCGAAAAAGTTGACATCCATCTGCCGCTTGGCATCGTCTACAGCCGTGAACTCTACGGCTCCGGATATGCCGTAGCCGGCATTGGAGATAAGCACATCCACCGTCTGCGTCTGCCGCAGCACCTCTGCCACAGCCTGACGGACAGACGCCGGCTCCACCACATCGCAGTCAACATGCGTTATGCCGTCGTGACTCGCACCGTGGCGGCTGAGTTCAAACACCCGCCAGCCCTTCTGACTGAAGAGAATAGCAGTAGCCAAGCCTATGCCCGAACTGCCACCTGTTATGAGTAAGGTCTTGTCCAAAATAGGGAACTACTATTTGGGGATTTTTACTCCTGCCTTCAGCACGCGTGCAATGATTGCCGTAGCCTCGTCGATGACGGGTTCGGTATGTGTAGCCATCAGCGTGGTGCGCAGCAGGCACTCGCCCTCCACACATGCCGGAGCAATAACCGGATTGACATATACGCCGGCATCGAACATAGCGTGCCCGAAGTACAGCGTATCCAGCGTGTTGTAGGTGAAAATAGGCACGATAGGCGTAGGCGCCTCAATGATCTTCACGCCATTGGCAATCAGTTGCTTGCGGAAGTAAGCGGCTATATCGTGCAGCCGCTCGGGACGTTTGTTGTCCTCGATGAGCCTATGCAACGCAGCCAGTGCCGTAGCAGCCGAAGCCGGCGTCATACTGGCCGAGAAGATGAACGGGCGCGACACATGGCGCACATAGTCCGCTACGCGGTGCGATGTGAGCATACAGCCACCGATGGATGCCAGCGACTTGGAGAACGTGAGCATAGTTATATCCACCTTGTCGGTGAGCCCGAAATGTGCCGCCGTACCGCGACCGCCCTCGCCCAGCACGCCAAAACCGTGGGCATCGTCCACCATCACGCGGGCACCGTACTTCTCAGCCAAACGGCAGATCTCCGGCAGCTTGCATATATCGCCGCGCATGGAGAACACACCGTCGGTGATAATAAGTTTGCCGGCGTTCTCGGGGATAGACTGAAGCTTGGCTTCCAGATCCTGCATATCGGAATGCTTGTAACGCAGTACAGTAGAATAGGTCAGACGGCAAGCGTCGTAGATAGAGGCATGGTTCTCGCGGTCGTTGAGGATATAATCCGATTTGCCGCAGATGGCGGATATGATGGCAAGATTGGTCTGAAATCCAGTAGAGCATGTCATCGCCTCCTCATAGCCGGTGAACGCGGCAAGCTCCTTCTCCAACTGCAGGTGCAGATCCAGTGTACCGTTCAGAAAGCGGCTACCCGAACAACCCGAGCCGTATTTCTCCAATGCTTTGATGCCCGCCTCGACAACTACTGGATCCTCAGTAAATCCAAGGTAGTTATTACTGCCGAGCATGATCATCCGTTTGCCTTCCATAGTCACCACCGGCGCTTGACGGGACTCAAGACAGTGGAAATAGGGATAAATTCCCAAATCACGAACTTTGTTCAACAAATCAAAGTTACATTTGTCAAATAGATCCATAGGCTATTTTGTATTGGTTGCAGACAGGCCTTATGGCTCGCCGCACATTATCGCAATTTACAATTTGGCTACAAAAGTACAAAAAAAAAATGATATATGCAATACTACTACTCATTTTTTTGCAACAATTTGTGCATTTTTTATCTGTCAGGCACATTTTTTGTAGTGTTATACCATAAAATTTATACGTTTTTTGCATCATTTTTTCAACCAATCATGATATACCGTATTGCATTTTCGTGCGACGAAGTCAACCGTTTCCGTCGCGTGTTTGAGGCTGACAGCGAAGCCACGTTTCTGGACTTGCACAAGGCTATACTGGAGTCGGTAGAGTATCCCGACGACCAGATGACCTCGTTCTTCACCTGCAACGACCGATGGGAGAAAGAGCAGGAAATAACCCTCGTAGAGATGGGCGACGGCTTCGAGTACGACAACATGACCATGGAGCAGACCCGATTGAGCGACCTACTGACCGAGCAAGGGCAACGGCTCATCTACATCTTCGACCCTATGTTTGAGCGCTGCTTCTTCGGTAATCTCAAGGAGATCAAACCCGGACACATGACCGGTGTGGAGTGCGTGGAGAATATCGGTACTGCCCCAAAACAGCTGGAGACCGAAGAGAACATGGAAGCCATACTCGGCAAGGACGGCAAGGGCGATCTGGACCTCGATGAGGATTTCTACGGCTCAGGCTACGACGACGGCGATATCGATGCAGAAGGATTCCAGGATCTGTCGTTTGATGACGGAACCATGTTCTAAGCGTTCGGTAAGGCGGTCGTATCGGATGACGCTTTGCGCCATAAAAACGGCGCCTACCTCCGCTTTTTCCCGGATAGAACGCTGCGCTGATAGATAATAGATCGCTGTGCTGACAGACCGGCAAAGGACGGTCTATCGACTAATTCATGTACAAACTACTGGTAATATGCGGGCCGACAGGTGTAGGTAAGACGGAGCATGCGCTTCGTCTGGCTGAGCAATGGCAGGTGCCTATTCTCAACGCTGACTCCAGACAGATATACCGTGACCTGCCTATCGGTACGGCTGCGCCTACACCCGATGAACTCAGGCGAGCCAAACATTACTTTGTAGGCACACACAGCCTCAGCGAATCGTACAACGCCGGTGCATTTGAGCGCGATGCACTGGAAGTAATCAGCCGGCTCATAGCAGAGCGAGGGAAAGAGCAATCAGAAATCAAAAATCAGGAATCAGCACCCATAGCTATCCTGAGCGGTGGCAGTATGCTATACATCGAAGCTGTGTGCAAGGGGCTAGACGATATACCTCAAGTACCCGAAGCCATCCGCCTCGAGGTGCAACAGCTATACGCCACACAAGGTCTGGAAGCCTTGCAACATGCAGTACAGACCGCTGATCCTGATTATTGGGTAGAGGTAGACCAACGTAACCCGCAGCGACTGATGCACTGTCTGGAGATATGCCGAACAACTGGAAATACCTACTCTGCCCTGCGACTGAGAAGTAATCAGAAAGCAGAAAGCAGAAAGCAGAAAGCAGATAAGCGGCCGTTCGAAATTGAGCAGCAGGTTATCACCCGACCGCGCGAAGAACTGTATGCGCGCATTAATGCCCGCGTGGAGAAAATGATTGAGCAAGGGCTGTTGGACGAAGCTGACCGCGCGTTCCGCATGGCCATAGGAGACAACTACCGCACGCTACCACTCGAGCAAGCATTCGCGCAGCTGCCGAACAGTCTGCGCACTGTGGGTTATCAGGAACTGCTACCATATATGCTCGGAAAGTGTTCGCTCAGCGAAGCCGTCACACAGATACAGACAAACACCCGCCACTATGCCAAACGGCAAATGACGTGGTGGCGAAACAGATAAAAACAAACAATTACCATGAAAAAGTTATCCATACTATTCTGCCTGACCCTATTGGTGGCAGGCTGTACTACAAAAACCAATACCTCTCCTCAACCCGAATGGGCACGCGGCGCTGACCTGAGTTGGCTCAGCGAGATGGAGCACGACGGCATGCTGTTCTACCAACCCGCCACGGATGCTGCAGGCGAGCGAGAAGCGGAGGATTGTATATCCCTGCTCAGCGGCATGGGTATGAACGCCGTCCGTTTGCGCGTGTGGGTGAACCACAAGACAGGCTGGAGCAACCTGCCGGATATGCTCGGTCTGGCACAACGCGTAGCCAACCAGGGGCTGCGACTGATGGTGGATATCCATTACTCGGACTTCTTTGCCGACCCCAACCATCAAGATATACCCGAGGCCTGGCAGTCGTACGACTATGAGGCTATGCTTCAGGCTGTACGCCATCATACGCTGGATGTGCTAACTGCACTGAAGAACGCCGACATCGAACCCGAATGGGTACAGGTGGGCAACGAGACACCCTACGGCATGCTTTGGCCGATGGCGAAAGTGAACGACCAGATGGCAGACAGCATCAACCTGCAGGCATGGGACAGATATGCCGGACTAACCGCAGCAGGATATAAAGCAGCAAAAGAAGTATTTCCGAACATCACCGTGATTGTACATGTTGACAACGCCTACGAGCGCCGTGACTGGTTCTGGCAGGCTATGAAGGAACATGGCGGCATGTGGGATATGATCGGTCTGTCGCACTACCCGATGATGAGTGCGTGGAACGGCGGCAAGTCGTGGCAGGAGATGAACGAATTGGCGGAGGCGAACATCCGAAGGTTGATCAGCGACTGGCAGTGTCCCGTGATGGTGGCAGAGATAGGTATGTTCAACAACAACACCCTGTCCGACACCGTGATGACGGACTTTATCCGTCGCGCCACAGCTATCGACTCTTGCGCAGGTATATTCTACTGGGAACCCGAGTGCTACGGCGGTTGGCGTCCGGCAGAGTACATCCCACTGGGCTGGGGCAGTTACAACATGGGTGCCTTCAGCGACGACGGCGCACCGACTGAAGTGATGCGACAGCTACTATCAAGCGACAAACAACAATCAATACTTCCATAATGAAAAAAATCTATTTTATTCTTTTGGCCGCACTGGTTGCGGCAGTTCGGTTGTCGGCCGGTGTTACGACCTACACGTTTACATCCGTAAAATGGGCGAGTAAGGTGGATGCCACCGTATGTGACGGCACGACCGACGGTTGGGTGTGTGACAAGGAAGCATCCGAGTACAACGCCGGTCGCATCTATGCCGATGGGTCGCTGAACAGTGCCGGCGTGGGCGTCAAGACAAGCACAAGCGGTGCAGGTGCCACATCGGTGCTCCCGTTCAACGAGGTGCGACGCGTAACGGTGAACTTCTGCCAGAACAGCAGCAAGGGTCGCGGTACGATATACGTGCAAGTAGGCGACAACGCTCCTCAGAGTATCAGCGTGGCCAAACCTGCCACAAGCGGTGCTGGCACACTGAATCGCGACTCGGTCATACAGTTCGCGACGCCGCAAAGCGGCAGGATCAAGTTCTGGGTGGACTGTACGGAGAACGGCATCTATATCAACACAATCAGTATCCGTTCAGCAAGCGGCGGCAGTTCGGTATTCACAATGGATACCTATCAGCTTGTGACAGATATCAACCAGTTGCAGGACTCCGACCAGGTGATCATAGGCGTATATAAGGACGGCGTAGATTATGTGATGGGCTATTACGACGAATGGGAGAGCGTGAACAACATCCACGCCATCCATGGCCGTTACTCTGCTGACCGCTCACAGGTTGAGCCCGACGAACGCGCCATCTATACCCTGCGTGTAGCCGAACTGAACGGACAGACTGCATACATCTTTCAGGACGAGTTGCGATACGAAGAGGCATATCTCGTGGCATCGGGCGGCAAGACGAAGAATCGGCTGGCGCTGTGGAACGATGTCGTGGACGAAGGTACATACGGCAACTACGGACTGTGGGACATACAGATCGTGAACGGAGGCGAAGCTGTGATTACGAACATGGGTAACAGCCTGGCTAAGATCATCCAGTACAACTCCTCGAACAGCCCCACTCTGTTTGCCTGCTACAAGGACCGCTCGCAGACACCCGTCTGCCTCTACCGCCGCGTACCGGCTATGGGCGATATAGCAGCCATCGTGGCACCGATGGTGAACTTCGGCACAACCATCGCCACAACAGGCAGCCGTACCATGCAGGTCAATGCCAACAAACTGACAGAAGACATATCGGCATCGCTCGTCAAGGGCAAGGTGTTCAGTCTGTCAGCAGCCAGCATTGACCGTGACGGCGACAATCTGACCGTCAGGTACGACATATCCGCTGCAGGGCATTATACCGATACGCTTGTGTTGCGCTCGGGCGATACAGAGTCACGAGTGGCTGTACTGCTCAACCGCATCAATCCGATGCCCGTAAGCGAAGCAGTAAGGCAGGAAGATCATACCGTTGTGTACCTGACTGATGTAGTGGTGACCAAGAAGTACGACAACTACATTTACGTTCGTGACAACACCGGCTCTATGCTGCTCTTCGACCGCGACAACGGTGAGACGGGCAAGCGATACGGCGCCGATGTCAAGGCCGGAGACCAACTCAGCGGCGTTACAGGGCGTTATATCAATTACTTCGGCGTGCCGGAGATCAGTCCGACGGAGCAGTTCAAGATAAGTCATGGCACCGAAGTACTGCCGGAAGAGGCAGGCGCAGTGATTGACTCTGCCGATGTATGCCGGTACATGGTACTGGATACAGCAGTAATTACGGGTAAGACTACACTAACCTACAAGGGGCGCGAGTATGCCATGGCTAACAAGTTCAACTTGCCTGCATTCGTCGAGAACCGGTCTTCACAACTGACTGCTATCGTAAGTTACGACTGGGACGTTGTAACTCTGTACATCGTCAACCAGGAGGTATATCCCAAGCAGCCTGATTCGGATGCCCTCAACTATACAGAATCAGCACCCCATGCGCGCGTTGTTATGCGTGACGGAGTGCTGTATGTGCTAACCGATCAAGGGGAATTTACCTTGACCGGCGCAAGCAGATAAGGCTATTCTGAGTATTATCATAAAAGAACGGAGTCTTTCAGTCAAGCTGATAGACTCCGTTTACTTTGAGCGGCTCAATATGGATGGTGATGAGTGTGCCGTCGCCAAATCGCTCGCGCAATCGCTGCTCAAGCAGCATACTGTGGCGGTGCGCCTCATACAGGGAGACGTTGCCATGCATCCTGAGGTGCATCTCGATCGAATAGACATTACCCACACGGCGTGTACGCAGGTGGTGCATCTCACTCATATCACTATCTGTCTGCACTATCTCGCGTATCTGCTGCTCAATCTCTGGCGGCAGACTTTTCTCCAGCAGATCCTGAACCGCCTCGCCGAGCATCTTCGCAGCGGCTATGATGATGAATATGCTCACGAGCACAGCCGCTATCGGGTCGAGTATAGCCCATCGTCCGCCGAGCAGCAGCGCGCCGCCTATGCCCAATGCTGTAGCGATGGAAGAGAGAGCGTCTGTGCGGTGATGCCATGCGTTCGCTCGCAAGACTGTCGAGTCCACACGTTTGGCCACAATGATGGTTGCCCAATACACCGCTTCCTTGGCTGCTATACTGATCAATGCCGCCCATAGAGCTATGCGTCCGGGGATAACCAGTTGCTCGCCATGGACGGCTGCAACAATCTTCTCAATGCCCCCGGCCATCAGTACACCGCCGGCGGCTATCAGAGCAATGGCAACGATGGTGGTAGCCAAGGTCTCATACTTGCCGTGACCGTACGGATGATCGGTGTCGGCCGGACGACTGCTGAGTTTGACAAACAGCAATACTACAAAATCCGTCAGCAGATCACTGAGCGAGTGCACAGCATCGGCAATCATTGCAGCTGATGCACCCAGCACACCGGCAAAGAACTTGAGTACCGTGAGCAGCACATTCACTATACTGCCGACGATGGTTACACGATAAATCTCTTTCTCCCTACTCGAAACAGAACTGTGTTGATGCATAATACATGATTTTTTAGCACAGACAAGCGCCCGAATGGACGCTTGTCTTGAGTATAAACCTAAAGTCCGGTTACTTTACCACGAGTTTAGCATGGTAAACGCCCTTGCTATCGGTCAGACGAACGAGGTAAACACCTGTAACTGGTATCCCGGGAACGGTGATTTGACCTGTCGTGAACTGCTGTTTGTAAGCTACAGCGCCGGTAGCGGTGATAACCTCAACCTCGGCATTGCTGAACTGACCCAGAACACGTACGGCCTCGCCTACGGATACAGGGTTCGGCGTAATAGTAAGTGCATTGGTAAAGATATTGTCGATAGCGGTTGCATTATCCACTGTGATAGACAACACGAACGATACGTTATCAATCGTTATCGGCTTTTCATACGTACCCGGTTCTGTACCTGCGCCTAGCAATTCTTCACCATCCAATACGTATGGCAATTGGTCAATCGTGATGGTATCATAGATGACGCCATTCGGCAGAGCAACCATCAGGTGGAGAATAGTAGTCGAGTCGCAACCAAAGACGTTATCCTGCGAAATCGGATAATCACCTTCGCGTGACAAGCCACGCCACGGGTCTTTGCTGTACGTATCACCCGAAACGATTGCGGCGCGGAGTATAATCGTATCTGCCTGAGCCTCGATAACGGTGAAACTAGCGAGCGAGTCGCAACCATCCGCATCAAGAACGCGAGTATATACGCCCGGCGTTGTAATCGTTGTGTCGCCGAATGTCAACTCAGCACCCGGGCAGAGGTAAGCAGTCTCTTCGCCTTTCAGAATCTCACGAACAGTGAGGTGGTGACGAACGATAGAGTCGCAGCCACACGATTCAGAGGTGTACGTGCACTCATAGATACCTGTGGTGTAGTACTTCTCACCGCAATATTCCATGTACTTGCCGTAGCAAATCTCATCAAACAGATCCGTGTAAACCTTCGGCATTACAGTGAGGTTCAGAACAGATACGCTATCGCAACCGTTCTCGCATGTCAACTTCTGCTGATATACGCCGCTCTTAGTTGCAACAATGTTGAAGTTGAACTTCATGTACGTTTCACCTTCGCATATCGTGTCATTATGCTCTGAACGCTGGTCATCAGTTATTGACAGGTTCATACGAGCGAGGCGGTCTGCACCGATCACATTGCCCGGAACATACTTCTCGTAGGTCGTTGTACTACCGATACGGAACTCTTCAACGCCTATCTCGAAGTCATTGTCTGCATAGTCCTCCCAGCGGCAGGTCGTTGCATCGTATTCGTTCAAGCGATAGGTGTTGATCTGGACATTGTCGATATGGAGATCATTGTCCGCATTGCTTTCGAGAGATCCGCCGTAGAATGCAAAGTTGATAATCTTACCGGCATACTTGCTCAAGTCGATGAATACGCGTTCACCACCAAACTTCGACGAGATGTTGTTATAAACATACTTCGGCTCTACGTACGTGGTATCTCCCGTATTCTTGTCAACGTGAACTGCCAACGGTTGGTTAGCCCATGCGGTAAGGTCTTCGCTCTTCCATGTAGCACCGTTATCCAACGATATCGCAACGACGAACGCATCATCATAACCGGTGGTGCGGTCAGGCTCAGCGCCCTTGTGCTCCTTACCGTCAGTCATAGCGAGGTCGAAGCTCAAACCTACCAAGTCGTTCTCGGCAAGCATGGTCAAATCAATCTCGTTGGACACAATCACACGTTTGTCTTTTGCATATACGTTGCACATGAGGTGACCTGCCGGAAGACCGATGGATGACGGATAACGATACCAGTTGGTAGTAACAGTAGTCGATACCGGTGTGCCCAGTGCATTAGCCGTTGTGTCTACAAAGTCGGTGATTGCTTTCGCATAGCGATTCCATCCCTCCGGGAAGAGTTGCAATGTACTGAAGGTCTCACGGTAGAACGGCTTAGCCAATGTGAGCATCGAACCGCCATTCACCCAATCGCTCTTCTCGTTCTCGCCGCATACGGAACGGGCGCGGAGATAGAGCTTTGATTCAGACGGCAGATCAGTCAAGTTCAGGACATTGATATCTGCTGCAGCGAGCGAGTCGAGAACGAGTGTCTCATCAGCAAAGTCCTCAGTTGTTGCCAACTGAACCTGTACAGGACGATTAGCCTTGCGCCATGTGATCTGAGCGCGGTCACTGAATACGCTATCAGTCCTTAGACCTGTCGGACGGAAGCAATAGTCGCTCGGCAATACCTCAAGGTTATCAATGAAGTAGTATGTAGCCTTATCGTTGGTAGCCTCAAGTGCGAACACAGGTTTGCCGCCATTGAACTTATCCAGCGGGACAAGGAACTCCTGCCAGAACTCATCCTCATCCTCGGTGTAAAGCATCGAAGTGGTGAGGTTGTGCGTGTACTCTACCGAATCGAGCTTGACGAACGTCGAGTAGTCCTCTACATCAGTCATTGTACCGATGTACAACTTCTTGATGTAATTGGCATTCGCCGAGTAAACTTTCTGCGTAGACTTGCGGCAATAGCCGGCACGTGCCCAGAAGTGGAGCTGAACATTGTCGGTCGAAGCCAACTCAGGCATCTGAGCCCATACAACCTTTGCTGCTGTGGCAGTCGGTAACGCATAGAAGCGCAATGCACGGTCTGTGGTCTCGATACCGCCTTGTGCATACAGATAAGAGGTGGTATTGGCAATTGCATACGGCATGTTGGATTGCGTCGTCTCAGCCGTAACAGCCATTGTGGACTTATTCACACTGATTCCGCCAACCTTCCAACATTCCGGAATGAGATACGAGGCAGATGCACCGTATTGATAGAGGTTGTCCTCGAAGTTCCATGCTGACTCATTCAATGCGTATGCAGCACACGGAGTAATGAAAGTCTTCTCAACCACTTCACTTTCTTCCTCGTCGCCGCAGATTGTCTTCACGCTGAGCGTGTAGTTCGTATTCGGTTTGAGATCCTTAAGAGCCACCTTGGTCTCATACTGCATTGCAGGAACCGTAACAATCGAATCCAGCACGACGGCTGTTGTGGTATCATCCACCTGCTCGAGTAGTTGGAGATTCCATTTGAGCTTGTTGCTTACCCAAACCACCTCAGCGGTTGTTGCAGTCAGCGTAGAGTCAACAACATTCAATCCGCTCGGAGCGCCGCAGCCCGTCTGTGCCTCAACAACGATGTTGTCGATATAAGCATAGTTAGTTGCCTTGTAATCCGTAGCAAATGCAATGTATTTGCCTTTGAGCTTAGCTCCGAAGAGGTTAAGCGTGTAGTGGTTCCAGTGACTGTGATCTTCGTCCGCCGTACTTGCTGTAATTTCAGGGAATACATATTCGCTCAGTTCAGTGAACGTGCTCCAATCAGTAGGATCGCTCATTATACCAACCTTTACGGAGTGAGGATACGTTCCTTTCGCATAGGTGTTGGAGAGTGCCATTGTCGAGCGGTTGCTTATGTATGCCGACGTAGCATCAAAGCGGAGTTGGAGTGTATCCAAGTTCGCGTCAATCTCCGGCAGAGCAAACCAGGATGTGCAATAAGCCGCATAACTTGAACTCGAATTCGAATACAGGCGCATTGAGAAGTCGCTCTTATAACCGTAAATCTCAGCTGTAGCCGTTGTCGGTACTGAAGTATTCATCAAGTATGGGAAATACGAGTCGGTTGCATCATCACTAGCATTGCCTTCCGTGAACTGAGGATCGGTCAGGTACTTGCGGCTCGTCGCCTTCGGAGAGATAACCAAGTAGTTAGCACGCTCGTCATCTGTGTACTCGAAGTCCCAATTGGCCTGATCCAGCGAAAGCAGATACATCGTCTTCATAGCAGCGGGCTTCGACCACTTGCTGACGTCGCCACCACCGCAATTAGCGCGAACATATACGTTGAACTGGGTGCTGTGCGGAAGACCCTCGATGAGGAACAAACCACCTTGAATCGTATCAGTCAACTGCACAGTCTTGATGATTCCCTCTTCCGGCTCTTGACTGCCAACAGCGAACGAGAGATCCCATGCCGTCTGGTCGAAATTATCAGTTATGTCCACAGTAACTGTCGATGTAGTAGCTGTTTTCTGTTCAACCGTTGCAGGGAAGCAGGTCGGGATCTTCTCAATCAGCAGGTCATCAATATAGAGACCACCAACCGTAGTATTCGTCGCCGAACTTGCATTTGAGCCACCATAGCCACAGAATATTATATACTCGCCTGCGCCCGTGTATTCGTTGAATGCAAACGTGTAATCTGAGAATGAGGTTTTATTCTCACAGATGATAGTATCCATCCATGTCACTGTCTCCAACAATTTAGCCTGACTTGATATATCCGAAGCCACACCGATAGCCATGAATCGTTTCGGTCCACCATAGGTGTTTTGTGTGTCTGTCTTGCCATTGGACTTGTATACAAAGCTGATCATCAACTCCTTAACAGCCTTCTCCATCTTCGGCAATACCATGTATGATGGACCTTTCGCACGCGTGCTACCCATGTACAAGCCATTGCCAGATGAACCATTTTTAGCCGTGGAGTAAACGCAGCAGGTCGCTGTTGTCGCCCTATTCGGCGTAAAGTAACGTTCCCAGCAATCAGGAATATACTGGTAACCACTTACATAACTGTCAAAGTTCTCGCTATACGGCAATGTAAATGCAACCGGACAAGATGACTTGAACTTGCGCATGTTCGACCAGATACTCTTGCCCTCGGCATTCGTCGAGCGAACATATACATAGTACATGGTCAAGCCGGGCAGGTCGGTCAGCGTGACGGTATTCGTAGCCGAAGTAACGGTCTTGATGGTCGCTTTCGTTCCTGCTACCAATACGGTGTCTTGCTCCGGATCGATCTCAGCTGTAGCATACTTGATATCATAGCCTGTTGCACCATCCTGTGCATCCCAATTAACGATGGCCTGACCAACGGTAATTGTAGAGTCGGGTATCGTTACATTGATTGGCTCATTGAGAGAAGCCAGACGGCGGATGCTCAAGTTCTTGATATAGATATAGTTCACGGCATCCATATTACCGCGGCCAAGGAGAACAATCTTCTTACCGAAGTTACCCTCAGCATCACCAATATAATCTGTGAAACGAACCGTGTAATACAATGCCTCATTGAATCCGTAACCGGTCGCGGCAGTCACGGCGGAAACGGTTCCCGGATTCAGCGTGCCAACACGGATATACGAATCAAAATTATCTACACAAACACCTATATCCAAAATACCGTTACCTGAACCTGTACCTCTATGGCATTGGAAAGTAATCTCCACATCTTTAATTGAGTCCACATTCAGTGTAGGCATAATCGCGTATGTTTGTCCTAGCGATGAAGCCGTTCCCTTAGCATTGTACAAATAGAGGTAGCCATTGGTGTTACGCGGCGTCGTCATAGTTGGACTACCGACTAACTTGTTGATACCAGTCGTCCAGCAGTCGAAGCGCTCTGCACTTGTGAAGTCCTCTACGCCAAAGCTTTCCGGTGTCTCAGGCATACAAGCAGTCTTGAAGCTTACTGCATTCGACCACTCTCCGGTGTTAGCCGCCGAGCAATATGTACGAACATAAGCGAAATACTGCGTATTCGAAGCAAAGGCAGCCGATGAATTCAGTACGGTATCCACAAAGGTTTCAACCTGCTTACGCAAGAGCACTTTGGAATTATCGATATTATCAAGATCTTCGAGTTCAGCAGTCGTAATCATCAGCTCATAGCCGGAAACGTCCTGAGCGCTCCACTTAAAGGCGGTACCGTCATCAAGACGAGTAGCCTCCACACCGCTGACTTTACTACCACAACTACTCAACATTTTAACCTTGACGTCATCCATGTAGTAGTAGTGCTGGTCACTTACGGTCTTCTTGATACATATATACTCACCGTCACCGTGATATTTATTCAACGGCACAATGAACTCTTCCCATGCAGTACCTTTGACCACAATGGTATCCACACTGACAAAAGTAGCAGTATCCAATGGATCAGTCAGGACACCTACAGCTATCTTATCTTCGTATGCTGCGGAATTACCCTTCATCCAGAAGCTTACTTGCAGACGGTTCACACTATCTACATCCATCTTCGGCAGAGCCACCCAAGCCCTTTGTGATGTGCTGCTGTGACTGAACGACAGGTAGCTGGAACCACTATGGGCATAAGTCGAAGAAGAAGCAATATACGGCGAATAAGTTGTCGGCGAACTGCTGTATGCATAACCTACAAACTTTGTATTCCAGCAGTTTGCGATCTTCTGCACTTGACTTCCGACATTCTGATAGCCCTCAAAGCCTTCGACATACGGCAGTGCCTCACCATTCGCAGCGCAATCAGTTTTAACACCTACGTACGAGCCTTCTATCAGTTCATCACCACAATAAGTGGATACTTGATAGTAATAATCCGTATGCGGCTTAAGTGCCTTGTTCTCATACGTCGGAGTTGTAATATCCTTGCCTTCAATCAAGTCTTCCTCCTGTACAGTGTATGTATAAACGCCTTCGCGAACCTTCTTCTCGGTAGCGTTGGAGTACAACTTCACATTCCACTTGGTAGCACCGTTTGCGGCCCAGTTGAGAACAAGCGATGTATCGCTTACCTGTTTTTGGATGCCGGCAGCAGCATTACACTCTGCAATAAGATCAATAGTAACATCATCGAATAACGCATAGGTCATCATCTGAGCTGATGTGCTGTTGTCTTGCAACTTCGACGGAACTCCGCGCAATGCAATAAACTTACCCGTTCCTGTGTACTTCTCAAATGTAGCGAGATACTGGTTATAACGTCCCTTCTCACCAACTATCGTATCAAGAGCTACAAAAGTCTTGATATCATACGGGTCACTCATTACACCGATAGCAATCGTGGCAATATCTTCCGGATAAGTCGTGCTGGAAGGTGCAGTCATATAGAATGAGAGCTGCACTTTCTTGACATCATCTACAGCAGGGAGCGCCGCATAATTCTCTTTCTCCTGATCTTTCTGATAACTATTGTAGAAGTATGCATACGACATATCCGAGTAGCCGGCAAGCGAAGTGGTTGATGAACCTGTCAGAGTACTAACATTTGTAAATTTCTTATTGTTATCGTACTTCCAGCGGATACCCTCAGGTATAGCACTTATAGCTGTAGAATAAATCCAATTGCTCTTTATCGCTTGGAGAGTATGCTTATTGTTTGCAGTCTTGAAACTCATAACACGCGGGAAGGTTGTCAACTTCTCCGGCATGAGTACGCGCTCCGGCAAACTATATACGTTATTCGCACGCACATAGATTTGGATACTGGTATCAATGAGGGTATCATCAACTGCTGTAAACGAAGCCTCTGTAATACCTGTCTTGGAATAGATAATCTTATCCTCGATAGGTGTCAGCGATGCTACTTCCTGATTGGACATGATAATAAGATCCCACGAAACTGCACCATGAGTATCCGGCGTGACGGTAATCTTATTACCATCCGTCACAGAATATTCAAAGGTCGGCAACAACGGATAATCCTGCTGCGTAGCGATCGACAGATTGTCAATAAAGAACAGGTTGTCCTTATCAAAGCGACTCAAGAATGCAACATACTTGCCATTACCTTCATATTTCGACAATGGGATCTGATAGTAGCCATACACCTGGCTTCCCTTTGCCCATACGGTATCAACCGGCACAAACGTCTCAATGTCCTGAGGGTCGGTCATCACACCGACTATCAAGCCACCTGCCCATTCTTTGTTGTTGTATGTTCCGTAATACTGGTAAGCTGTACCAACAAACGAAACCATCAGCTCTTTTACACTCTCCACGTTCAGTTCGGGCGTAGCTCCATATACATACTTACCGGCAGGGATTGCCGTAGATGTAGAGTTCGCACCGGCGAATACAAGTACATGGGTACCATCCGGAGATTTCTGCTTCGTTGCAGCAGCACCCGGTTCCTCGTTTACGTTGACAAACGGTGAAGCATTATTCTCGATATCTGTTCCTTTTGCCCAATATAGATTGGTAACAGGCATTACAGATCCTGGCAAGTGATTCCAGTTGTTAAAGTCAAGGAAATAGGGCACATCCACGATGTTTTGCGTACGAACGACTATGTCAGCCCAATCACTATATTCACCCGAGCACAATGCACGGATATACACGTAGTACTGAGTATTTCGCGTCAGGATATCACCAGTTGAGAATACGAAACCGTTCTCCGACGGATCAACATACACACGTTTCCAAAGTGCATCCTCATCTACAACGTTCGGATCATCAATTTTCTCCTTATTAAGCAGGATCTCAAACTGATCGGTATCCAACGAACCGTTCCAACGCAGGCGGAACGAAGTTGTGGTCAGACCGTCAATCTGAAGATTATCCGGCGTCGAGCAAGTCGGCATAGCGCGTACGCGAATATCATCAAGCACTACGCCACGACCGAAGTTATCCGACACCTCAAAGGCAATCTGATAAGTCCTCGATGCTGCATCGAGCGCAATGGTATCGAGTTTCCAATTCGCAATCTTCTTGTCGAAGAGAGCCAACTCAACCCAATCACGGTCAACACCGCTGCGATAGAGCACACGCAGTTGATCAACGTCACCGGTTCGCTGTTGCTGAGCGTGACTGAATACCAAAATAGGCTGGTAAACTTCACTCAGATCCATCACCGGCGTAATAAGGCGCGTAGTGTAACCGATAGTTTGAGTAGTCGTATTACGCAATGCAATACGATACTGACCATCAGCAGCGCCGTTAGGATAAGCCAAATCCTGCGACTCAACTACCCAGTCCTGTTGACCTGCAACATACTCCTGAGTCCAGCCTTCAGGCAAATGACCACCCTCGAAACTTTCCTGCAACACATAAGTGGCCGCAGAATCAACATTCACTGCTATTCCGAGCAGTAATGCCAAAGAGAATAAAAGTTTCTTCATCTGCAATAAAATTTTAGTTAATATATTTAGTACCTCATAAAAGAGTCTTACTTAAAATGGAAACTTTTGTCACACATACAATGCGAACTGGGCACTGTTACATTCAGCAAGTATGTCAATCGCACTCCAACTTCCAGATTACCAGGCAATGCTGCTATCTTATTACTGTTCATCGCATTGTGTAGTACTGTACTGGACTGCAAATACTCTGGTGGTTGCGTATTAGGATTAGCCCGCATATTGACTGACGAATAATCAACAATTGTATTCTCCATAATTTCGCCCAATCGGAAACCGTAATTTAAGTACGCACCCACACGTAAACGGGATTTTTTACTATTAATAGGAATATACGACCCTATCTCCAGCGACGGAGCCACCCACAATGCTTCCCTGTACGGAGCTGTAGTTGTTATCCCGAACGGCATGTAATACCCTAAATTGGCAGTAAAGTCATGCTTGTCATCCGTACGCATGGGCCTTGAGTCCCACGCATGCAAACCTTGGGTAAACATCTCCGCAGCAGATGTGTGGGATGCAAGTATAGCAAACGACACATCTGCGCCCACAAGTATATATAGGAAGTCATTCACCTGACAACCTACTCTTACAGGAATAGTTAGCCTTACACTATTGTTCTTGTCCATCCAATGGGAATAAATGTACTGGTATTCCACGTTTCCCAATATATCTGTGCGGAAGAACGAATCCATGAAGGATGTAACGCTGTCACGTGTTTGCTGATACTGAACCTGCAATCCTATCATGAACATTAGCAAGCTATTCCATTGCACTTCGTACGATACTGTCGCATTAGCCGCTCCTCCCATTAGAGGTTTTACGCTCGCAGTGCCGGTAAAGATGTCATTCGCCTCTCCACCGCCTATCGAAAAGCCGATATAATGGTTCGTCGTGCTCTTGTACTTGGGTGTCTTTGCACTACCTTCCGCCACGCAAAGGCACAACACCAGCAGGAGCAACCATCTATTTAGTAATCTTGTATACATATTGGCCATTACTAATCAGGTAAATACCTTTGGGTAATTGTGCTATCGCATTCCAATCGTTCACCTGCGTTAGATATACGCCGAGAACGGTATAGACGCGTAGCGGTTTATTATCATTGACTACATCCGTTATTGCCTGCGCACCGTTGTACACGATTTCGCAAGATGTGAGTTCTGTATCATAATCATCGCGCGTGAGCATTACAGTATATACGTGCCCCAGATCATCTCCTGTAGGTGCCAGATACGGCATGACCGCACCGGATATAGGCTGCCCGTCTCTATACCACTGATAGCTCGCAAAGGTATAGCCTCCGTTATAGTCCGAATTCATGACTACGATTACGCCCTCGTTTTGCAGGAAGATAGCCGTATTGTAGCGCACCTCAAGTGTCAGATGCTTGTGCGGAACAGGGCAATAAGGCGTTACATACTCCACATCAGCCTCTACTCGGGCAGGATCGAACCGTGCAGGCAGAGGAATAGACATCTCATCTCCCGGCATGAATGTATATACAGAATCCAAACCCAACTCTTGTGCCGCCTCATCAAACCGCACTACTATACTGTCAAGATTGCCTTGCAGCCATTCATAATCGACGTTGATAGCATTACCGCCGAAACATACAAACGCAGTATCAGGCATACTGATTGTCAGTCGCGGCTCTACATCCAGTGTCAGATGTACAACACTGTCACAACCTATTACACTCTTGAACGTATGGCTGTATATTCCCGGCTCATACAGCATCTTGTCACCAAACGCAAAGCCTTCGCCTTCACACAAGCCTGCCGTCGCTTCAAAATCGCGCTCATGCATGATGATGTCGAATATCACAGTCGAGTCACAACCTCCGGAAGATTGGTAGTACAACGTGTCGATATAGGTGTTGCAGTAATATACTCCATTGTACTTATAGCACTCGCCCTCACATACATCCGCATGAACCACAATGGGATCTATACCTATCTTCGGCAGCGTGAGAGGTATCTCCTGTTGCACCTCGCATAGCCCGTCAACAATACTGGCACTGACGGTGGCTGTAAACTGCCCACCATCCTGAGGATAGGTGTGGGTTACATATTCGTTGAGTGTAGCCAATTGCTTTGACCCGTCACCGAAATCCCATACTATCTTTTCTACCTGCTTATCCGTATGCCACTCACATTCCGTAATCTGATTCTTGTACTTGATGTGGCAGGTCTGATGGAAGACCACAGTATTCTCACAATGATTGTCCAACTTCTGTGCCGTTGCCTCAGCTACAGGATAACGAGGAATACCGGTTGCATCAAGCGTATAGTAACAACGGCTATTGGTCTTGGAAATGATATCTACATTATACGTCATTGTGTCCATCGGGTCAACATCGAACACACGCTCCTTGCCTAAGATATTTCCCGGATTGTCCGGCAGATACCACGCATAGTCAAATCCCGCCGGTGCAATAAACTGCGTAGTCGGGATATCGCCGCAGTTGATACCCGTCAACTGACCGTCCTCACACTCCAAGGTATAATACGCGTAACCGCCATGTGCAGACCAGGCGCATCCCGTTGTCATCAGACGCACAGTAATCTTCTGCCCTACATATTCGCGCAGGTTAATGGCCACCTCTGTCCAATCTTTCCATAACACCTGCTGCCCGGGGTTGGACACATTCCATGAAGCAGACTCTCCGTAACTTGACATAAAGTCCGCTATACCGCAACTGTCGTGAATAGGTTTATTGTTGGCCAACACCTCAAGTTTGAATTTCGGGTTAACAAACGATGTATCACCCGGGTGAGGATTGGGCAGCACCACTGCGTATCGCAACATCAGTATCGAATGATCACCGTCAGGTACAGTGTAATTATACTCCGCACATGCGCCGAACGTCGGCTGGAAGCGCCCCAAACGAACTGATGCTATTGCATCTTTCGGCTTGGTGCATAACTTGTAATCCGTATTCTGATCATACTCATCGGGCATGATGTGCAACGAGAACAACGGAGCGGCATCGCCGTCATAGCTCGAGCTGTTTAGCAGTTCGTTGAACGATACCCGTCTCTCCGTCTCACGCTGGTTTGTGTAACTGCCGGTATAGCAACGGCAATGGTTCTGGTCGTCCAATGCAAGATACTCGATACAGCGGTTACCCTTGCGATAGTAGAACGGCTTGAACAGAACATATTCCGACACCAGCTCTCCCTTATGCGCACGAATAAATATGTCGTGTATGCCTTCACTCAGGTTTCCTATATCCAACTTGCGTCCTACCACCGTTTTGAATATCTGCCATCTATCCTCATTATAATCATATACCTTGACATCATAATATTCTGCATTACCGCGCCATGTTAGATGGAGTGCTTGAGCATCAAGCGTATAGGATATATTGGTAGGAGGATCGCACCGCTGTTCACCCATTATCTCAATATTATCAATCATGCCGGATGGAGGTGTGGAGATATGTGTACCGTTCTGAAACCATGCAAACACCAATCTGAACTTGGTCCCAACGTTCTGCATCACCTTGAACGTACCCTTATGCAACTGCCACGTAGCCTGTCCGCCTAATACTGTTGCATTCAGCGCGTAATTTTTTACCCACGTAGGTACAGTCTGTGCTGCACTATTGATGGCTACCGAGCCGTCAGAAACCGGCACTACACAAGCGTATATTCCTTCGCCCGATTGCGCTGATGAGTTGCTGCGCCAATCAAACGAGATGCTGTATTCGCCTGGCTCTAGTTCTAATTCACGGTAAGCATAGACAATTGCGGCATTATTATTAGTGAACGTAGCATGAGTCTCATCGTTGGAAACGAACAGGCCATATTTCCCCTCCTCGTCATGGTTACCGGCATAACCGATATACCATTTGTTTTCCAAACGGTTTATCAACGTTTGGTTCTTGCCGGTATTCATGCGCCACTGTGTACGCTCATTACCATCCTCGAAGTCACATTGATACACAACCTGTGCTGCCATCGTCAACGACAGCGACATACAGGTTATGATCAACAGTATGTGTTTATTCCACTTCATCATTGTACTTTTTCAGCGCGACGAGCCTACAGAATCATAAATTCTACACGGCGGTTCAGTGCACGTCCTTCATCCGTTTCGTTGGTGGCAACCGGTTCGGTCTTACCCTTACCCTCTGCCTCGATACGATTGGCATCTATGCCGAGCTTGATAAGCTCAGACCGTACGCTGTTGGCACGTTGCTCCGACAGGCTCTGATTGAAACGATCCGAACCTACGTTATCCGTATGACCGGTGATACGTATGCGAATCTCCGGATGCTCGATGAGCAAGTTGTACAAGTTCTGCAACTCAAGCTCTGACTCCGGCAGTATGGTTGCTCTGTTGGTATCGAAGAACAGGTTGCGCAGTACGATCGGTTTTTTCTTGACTATTGGCTCCATACGATACGTCATCTCGCCACCTATATCGGCAATCTTATCGGTAACGGTTATATGGTAAGGTGCCTTGATGCGAATCTGTATCGGCACATTGATTGGCAAGTGCTGCTGTGCATAGCCGGTCAACGAATCGGTATAAATTGTAGCAATAGTCTTCTTTTCTGCCGTGTTGGTGAAAATAACCTCAGCCCGCATCAGCGAATCGGTCTTCGCATCGCGCACATACAGACGGAAGTCCGGACGCGGCGTCAGCCTCAACGACAATGTATCGCCCCAGTCGCCATGTTCCAGTTGTGCATCCTTGGATATATAATCCGGATGCGATACGCTCAGTTCATATGAGCCGGCATTCATCTTGGCTACCATAGCACCCTTGGCATTCGTAGCGCGGCGTATGGTACGCGGTTTTTTGACATCGGTCTGCTTCATAGCCACCGTAGCCGAAGCTATACCCTTGTCGGTATTCTCATCACGCACATAAACCACCATGGTCGGTTTGGCCGGTTTGGGTTGCTGCGGTTTGTTCATCTGCAGCAAGACTGTGAACTTCACACCTGCCAACAGACTGTTCAATCTGCCGTTTGCCCAATACGAATTGTGCAGCGAACGACTGGATATACCCGACTCGTCCACAATCGCCATCGGTCCTTCCTGCGCCTGCCCCATACTCAATACACCATAATCGACAAATGCAGCCAATCGCATGTGTATGGGGTGCTTGCGTGCATTGTTCCGACTGTTCCAGTCCTGACTAAGTAATCCGTTCAAGTTCACTCCCACCTCGGCACTTGCCGTCACATCCAATCCGTAACCGATCTTGCCTTTTTGTGCATACGGCGCATCGGTAACCGTACCGTGACTTATATCATGCCAATTGGGGTCCTGGGCATCATTGTCGGTAATGGTGGTGGTATAAGTACCTTTCTGACTATAATTACCAAGCACGGTGTAACCTGCCTTTGCGCCAATCAGGAAGTACCAAGTATCCCATCGGCCACCCAGCATCAGCGGAACCATAGCCTGCCCTACCACATGATTCTCGCGGAACGGATCGCCGAACGTGTAGTTCATCGTCTGGTTGTAACCGTCCGCCATCAATGCAACCTGATAGGTTGACGGGAAGGTAACTTTGTCCAACGAGGTGAACATACGGAATTCTGCGCCTGCGTCGAGAATAAAATGATCGTAGCGATACTCATAACCCAAGCCCAACAATCCTCCACCGCCACCGGTGAACTTGCTATGCTCGTAATTATTCATCATGCCGCTATATCCGCCACCGCCCCAGAAGGCTACATGATGGATATTGCGCGTTGCGCCTTTCCATGTTCCTTTGCTGCTCTTGCCTTTGGCAGGTGCTGCGCAGAGTGCCTGACTGAACAGTAAGCATAAAACAGTGATATAATAGATACTCTTTCTCATCGTTGCCCCTCCTCGCTAATCTATTACGCCAACACGGCAAACACGCGTCTCGCCATCAATCACTACCTGCACAACATATACGCCCGCCTGCACATTCATCTCCACTTCGTTCGCACCCTCCTTGAGGTCAAGCGTCTTTACAACTTCACCAAAGGTGTTCACTATCGTTGCCTTAGCCGCTGCGCTGACCATGATCGTCAGTTTGCCTCCTGACTGAACGGGTGACGGATAAACATAAACCACAATCCGGTCTTCCTCCACAATCGGACGGAACGGGCAGGTAACCACTTTCTCGCCGTTGATGACGCGTGTCATCTCCAGGTGATAGGTAGCGTTCGGATCCAAACCGCCCTCGGCATACATATATGACAATGTATCGCCTTCAATCGGTTGGTTGTCCTTGAACCACTGGTAGTCCGTAAATACGTGCTTAGCCGAATCGGTCTCCAATGCGGTGAAGTTCTTGAGTGACAGCACATCGTCCCAACGCTGATAAACCCAACCGGGCATACATACACTCACACTCTTCTCCACTACAACCGAGCATCCGAAATCATTGAAGAACTTCAGTTCGAACGTTCCTCCGTTCAGGCCAGTAATCGAGTCTTCGGTTGCATATACGGGATAGCCGTCGTTAACCGTGTAATAGTCGAATCCCTCTCCTGCGATGAATATTGCACCTGAATTAGGTTCATCACTCATTTCACGAACAGTCACTACAGGCTTGATTGAATCAATAACCGTCACATTGCACCAGCGCGTTGAATCACAATCGTATATGCTCTTGTAGAAGCGGTAGAATTTACCCGATGTGGTGTATTTATACGTCTGACCGTCAATCACAAGCGGCTCTTCCGCGCAAATAGTCGTATCAGGCGTTTGAATGGAAGATACCGGTCTGGTAGTTAGGTTCAGATTCCATATACTGTCACAACCTGCTACAGATTTCCACTTAGCTCTGTATTGCCCGTCTTCGGCAGCATAATAGATACTATCTGACTGCTTGTCGCCGAATACGATCCACTCTCCCTGACATATAGTAGCTTCCATTGTCTGCTCCGTATCGCCGATAGCCGGCACATGAACGGTGATAATCTTTTCATCTTCACAACGTCCCTCGGCTATTGAGGATCTGAGCGACACCTCAAAGTCACCACCCTCTGTCGGGAATATCATCACAGGCTCAACATCCGGACTATACGACCCATCACCAAAATCCCACTGATACTCTTCGCAGGGCTCGTCGTAGTTGTGCTCTTCAAAACCCTCAAACTTCGTCACTACATGACTATGATTGTAGAACTTCACGCGATTCTCGCAGTTCGCAGGTGCCCACTTGTATGTGAAATCCGCCACGGGGTAGCGAGGCCTGCTGGCTGTAAACAAATCAAAACCGCAATCTTTATTCTCTTTGAAACTCAAATGGCAACGATAGGTTGTCGTATCAGATGGTGCTACTGATAACGTCTTGGTAGTAGCCACCACTACGTCCGGATTGTCGTACTTGTACCATGTATAATCGAATCCGTCGGGAGCATTCACTTTCATCACACTATCCGAACCGCAACTGCTGCTAGTGATGGTTGCGCTTGCACAATCCAACGTGAAGTAGGCATAACCGTAGTGCCCGCTCCAGTTACAATCATACGTCGTAAAACGTATCGTAATCTTCTGGCCGGCCAAGCCCATTTCCATCAGGTTCATACCGACGGTCGTCCAGTCCTTCCATGTCACCTGACTGCTTCCGAAGCCTTCAGTATGCCAGCCTTCGCGCGTCGCATCTGCACGGAAATCCGCAGCACCACAGGTGGGATCAACCAGTTGACCATACTCATCCAAAATCTCCATCGTGAAACGTGGCTGATCTTTCTCACCATGATCGGGATCCTCCATCACCACAGCATACTTCAGCAGCACCAATGCATTGGCAAAACTATCAGCCTCAAACTCAAACGACATGGACTCGGCTTCTGCACTGACATTCCAGTTACCGAGACGCACCGATGCAAACTCACCTTCAGGTATAGTACGTAACCTATTGCCCGTACGGCGATCATACTTATCCGGCTCGACATTCAGTGTATGACGCGAAAATTTGTCATCCTCGCCCCAGTCCTGTATGGTGTCGTCAATCATATACGGATCCGCAAACTTACCTATCGTGCCATGAATATTCGGACTATGCAAATGGATAAAATCAATACAATGGCGATCCGGATAGTATACCACATACGAATTTAGATATACGTAAGCACTTGTATCCACATCGTTGCATACGCCGCGAACACGGAAGTCATACGCGCCTTCACTTAATCCCTCCAGTATCAGTTCCTTCTGCCTCAGACCTGTGCGAACATACCATTTGTCCGTACCATGTCTGCGGCGCTCGAAGATATATTGCTCGCTCGTACCCTGCCATGTCAAGCGCACGCTGTCATTGAAAGCCTCAGCTTGAAGATTACGCGGCTTGGCACAGTTTGTCGTTGTAATCTGGATATTGTCAATACAAGCACCGACAGGCACTGCTAACGTGGTATCCTTGTTAGCATTCTGCCATACAAAGAAGATGCGATACTTGCCGGTAGATGTTGCACTAAAGTCAAATGACTTGTTCTTCCACGTAGTTGAACCGTAAATATTCTTGACCCGACATGCCGGACTGATGGACGCAGGCATACCGCTGGCGAAAGCTTTAGCGACCATGTCTTTGCTTAATGATGCTGTAAAGCCTATACCCGCGCTGAAAGTCGCATCCTTCGCACCCATACAGCAATAATCGAAACTACATTCGTAGTGACCAGCCTCTATTGTAAAGTCCCTATACACAAACTGCAAATCAGGATAAGCGCCGAATTGTGCATCGTAACCGTTTGTCGAAATATAAAGCGATCTACTGCCACCGTTCTTTCTCGCCTCACCAACAATCCATTTATCCACGCAATATACCGCATTCTCCCCCGGATTAAGCACCCAGTTCTGCAACTCAGCATCCTCATCCTCCTCAAAACCAAAAGAATACGGTACACTAATTGGCACAGGTGTCTGCCCAAAGGCTGGTAATGCAATCATCGACAGACACACAAACATTAAAGCAAACAGCCCCAAACGAGTATACTCTAGACTTCTGCTTTCCGTATAAATTTCAGTATAATGATATCTTTGCATAAACTAGTGATATCTTTATTTTTCTCATACTGATGCCGACACACGCAGGCATCAAATTCTAAAAAATGGCAAAAACCGTACAAAATTACACATTTTTTTTCGAAAAAACAACAATTTGCTACAAAAACAACAATGTTTCGTGCATTTTAACACACAAACTTTACATTTTTTCAATCACTTTTCTGTCGCCCAACTACACTTTCCCGGCAAAATATTTGCATAATTCAATATTTTTTCGTACCTTTGCAGTCGATGGAAAACGAGAAACAACATATCGGCGAAGAGAAGCAGCATATAGGTCAGCTGTTTGACCGCATAGCAGGAACATATGACGGGTTGAACCACCTGTTGTCGCTAAACATCGACAAGCGCTGGCGGCGGAAAGCCGTGGGTAAGCTGGCGGAAGTCAGACATCAGAAGTCAGACATCAGTCTGCTGGATGTAGCTATCGGCACAGCCGATTTGACTATCGAACTTTTGCGGCAAAACAAGGCTGCGCATGTGACTGGTATTGATCTAAGCCGGCAGATGATGGCTATCGGGCAAAAGAAAGTAGCCCAACACGGCTACTCCGACAGAGTGCGCTTCGACTATGGCAGCGCACAACAGATGCCCTATGCCGACGAGTCATTCGATATTGTGACCTGTGCCTACGGTGTGCGGAACTTTGCCAATATGGACGAAGGCCTAAGCGAGATGTATCGCGTATTGCGGCCTGGTGGCGAACTGATGATTCTGGAATTCTCCTACCCCACCAACCCATTGGTACGCTGGGGGTATGACCTGTACTTCACGCATATACTGCCGTTTGTAGGCAATCTGTTCAGTCACGACAAAGGTGCTTACTCCTATCTTAACCGCTCGGTCAAGAACTTTCCGTACGGCGAAGCGTTCTGCGAACATCTGCGTGCGGCGGGATTTACACAAATAAAGGCCACAACGCTAACCTTCGGGATAACCACTATTTATACGGCAGAGAAATAACGGAGCGCCGGGAGCGCTCCGTTATTATTTAGGATTTAATATTTCAAGTTTCAAATTTAGGATTTTGGATTTATAAGTGCACTTCGAGGGCGAGAGTACCCCATGCACCAGGCATGAGCAAAGAACCGTAATCGTAATAATGGCGGTTGGTAATGTTCGTGCACTCGGCACTGATCTTCACATGTTCGTTCTGCCAGAACAATGAGCCGTCCAACAGTAACACGGGCTTATACGGCATAACAACGCCTTCTGCTGAAGTGTACTCTCCTTCGCGTTTCTGCCAACGCAGCGTCCACGAGGCAGCCAGCACACCATTCTTCTTCGGGTTATGCGATACCCAGATGCCATGCTCCAATCCAAGAACAAGTTTATGGCTCAAGTAATCGAGATACCGTGACTGCGCTTCATGCAGATCCAGGTCAAGCCATGTGTAGGCATAAGAGAGAGTTACGGAGCGTAACCACTCTCCATTTACGATTTGGTCATTTGAGCGTTGATTCATTTTCCGCGGACGATAGACGGCGGTAATTTCCGTACCGGCGGAGTTGATGCGCTGCTGGTTCATAGCATGATACGGCCGTTTGGCATCAGCTGGTACATATACCCAGTCGATAATATTCTCCCCCAGTCTGTACCACGCATCGGCAGTCAGACTGAGTCCGCTGAAGTTATACGTGCCACCGAGCGAGAATGTCCAGGCCTTTTCGGGCTGCAGGCTGCGGCTACCGAGTTGGTTGCCTGCATCGTAATAGAGATCGGTGAACGTAGGCATGCGCACAGCCCGCTGAGCATTCAAGTACACAGAGCCGTTGCCGCGTTCGTTCGTATTGCCGGACAGGTACTCATAGCCGATATTGGCTCCGCCGGTGAAGTAGGTATTTGAAGAATTGATGATTTGAGCGTCCTGTGTACTATTTGAAGATTGCACCACGGTAAGTCCGCAGATGCCCAGCGAGGCACTCAGCCGGTCATAGTGGAAAGTCTGTTGGGCGAAGTACGTCAGGTTCATTCTGTTCTTGCCCTTGACAAGATGCAGCACATCCAGATTCTTCAGTTCGAAGCCATCCACATTCGGCACTTGGCCGTCAGGATAGATGGTGTCGCCGAGATTGGTGGAGTGTATATTCTCGTTGCGCAGTTCGACTCCTACCGTTGTCGTGCCGAGCCATGAAGCATACGCCGCATTAACTGCAGCGGTAGCGTTCTGCGCGAAATGGAAGTTGCCGTACAATCGCTGCGTACGATGCCACTCGTAGCGATCGTAGTTAGCTCTGTAAGCGAGCTGCGCCTGCAAACTCCACGGTCCCCAATGATGCTTGTACCGCGCAGAGCCAAAAGCCGTTCGCGTGGCGTCGAACTGATCGGTACTGCCACCGTAGAACAGTCCTGCACCGGCATCTTTATACTGCGTGCCGACTTGTACGTCCAGGTCTCCCCACGATGTAGCCTCATCCGACGCGCGATTGCTCCAGCGCGTTTGCAGGTAGATGTTCGCCCAGCGGCAGTCACTGTTGGCAAGCGCTTCAGCCTCTTTCTCGGACGGAGCAGGAGCATAGTAGCCGTCAGCTCGCGAATATTCCGCAGAAGCGTTGATCTGCACCTTGCCTACAGAGCCTGTGAAAGCAAACTCCGGATGCATGAATGCGTTCATTCCGGCAGTGAGCTTAAGCGTAGAATTTGCGTTAAATTTTGGACCCCGAAAATCAGCATATGACGCACTATCGTTTTGCGCATAAGAAGGACGTAAATCCGAGTAAATTCTAGGATTACCCCGGTGTTCCTTCGTAACAACATTGATTACGCCCGCGAAAGCGTTCGTTCCCGCAGTAACAGCGCTGGCACCTTGCAGCACCTCGATACGTTCGATGAGCAACGTGGATAACGGCAAGTGCAAGGAGTAATGCCCAGTTTGTGCATCGTTGACAGGCACGCCGTTAAGCAAGACAAGCACCTGGTCGAACGTGCCGCCTCGCATAGACAAGTCCGTTTGTGCGCCATTCGCTCCGCGACGACGTATATCCAAGCCCGGCAAGTACTGCAACACATCAGCAACCGTATTGACGGGCAATGCGGCAATCTGTTCGGCAGAGATAGTGGAAACGATGCGGTAAGCGTCGGATTGAAGTTCAGCCTTACTGGCCACCACCAACACTTCCTGAACACTAAATTGTTGGTGAGCGGAGGATGGTACGTCAGGCGCAGCCGTCTGAGTAACGGCAATGCCTGTTCCTCCCTGATCGATGTCCGGTTCCTCGAGAGCAAAAGCCTCGGGAGTCATCAGCATAACTACGACGAGCAATGCCGCCTTGCCTGCCTTGAGCAGTTCGAGATTAGCCACGGCCGCCTTGACACGACCGATAGTTACCTCGCGGTGCATCGAGCAAAATGCAGCATAGCCCTTGCGACTAAGACGCTTGAAGCGTACATACTGACGACGAAGAAAAAGATGAGTTTTCACTTGATAGAATAAAAAACGGGTACAAAGATACGAAAATTAATTGACAAAAGCAAATTATATCTCCATATTTTTGCAAATGTCAGAAAAAAGTGTTATCTTTTGTATCCAAATCAAATCAGACATGCGAGTCGCATGTCGCTAAGCAAGTTAGCATAGCCATGGATTCATATCACTTCAGAAAACAGATTCACCGTTTGCCAGGTAAGGTTATTCATGCCATTCCTCTGCCCGAGCCAGATGTTACGGAAGGTCAGGGTGCCCGCCAGCATGCCGGCGAAATTTGTCGTGCCAGCGGTTATGAGCGCGTCTTGGTAGTTACCGACCGCACTCTTCATTCGCTGGATTATGAGCAGGCCGTTGTCGAATCGCTGGAGAACGCAGGCGTCACCTGCAGCGTATTTGCCGATATCGACTCCGAGCCAACGATAGCAGTAATAGAGGCCGGCAAGCAGTTGGCACTGGATAGCCGGGCTGATTGTATCATAGCCCTTGGCGGCGGGTCGGTGATCGATACGTGCAAGATGATGGCCGCGGGCGTCAAGATGCCTCATCTGCCCGTGAAAACCCTTCTGCTCAAGTTTCTGCCTGTACCCGGAGGCACACTGCCGCTGGTAATGATTCCTTCTACCGCCGGTACCGGCGCCGAAGTAACCGTAGGTGCAGTAGTTACCAACGAGCGGGGAGTGAAAAGTTCCACGGTACTGATTGGGTTGACAGTGACACATGTAGTGCTTGACAGCGAACTGACTATCCATGCACCGGCGGCCGTCACAGCAGCCTGCGGGATAGATGCACTCAGCCATTGTATAGAGGGTGCAGTGAGCAATGTCAAAGTGGATGACGAAGATATGCACATGTCGATGGAAGGAGTAAGACTGATCTTGACAAACCTGCCCAAAGTAATGAGCGAGCCCAAAAACGCCGAAGCACGTCTGGCTATGTGTCGTGCCGCGATGTACGGAGGAAACGCCATCAACACGCAACTGGCAGGCTACGTGCATGCTTTTGCCCATAGCATAGGTGCTATGTATCACCTCTCGCACGGTCAGGCTATCGCGCTGATGCTGATGCCTGTTCTGGAATTCCAGCAGAAAGCCTGCCAAGCCAAATATGACGAACTGGCGAAATATTGCGGTGTACCGGACTTTCTGTCAGCCATACGCGACTTGATGGCACAGTGCGGTTTGGGCAAGACAGTTTCCCCCGTTCGCGCCTGCGACCATGAGCGGTTGATCCCAATGATTGCGGCCGACTCCATCAACTACTCAGCTCCCGTCACGCTCAGCAACCATGATATCAAACAAGTGCTGGAGCAAGTAACCAACTACGACCTGCATATCGATGATTACGAATCAACCGTCCGCAATATAGTAGACACCCAACGCCGTTTCTTCCGCACGGGCACCACACTTCCCGTGAGTTGGCGTATCCAACAGCTCAAGCGTCTGAGAGCCGCTGTCATAGCACATGCCGATGAGTTCACGGAAGCATTGGCGCAAGATCTGGGACGGAGCGAAGTAGAAGCATACCTGTGCGATGTAGGACCAATCATCGTGGAAATCAACGAGATACTCAGCGGGCTGCGTCGCTGGGCTCGGCCCGAACGGCACTTTAGCGGATGGATGTGTTTCCCGAGTCTGATCACCAAAGTATATAAGATGCCTTACGGCGTATCGCTGGTTATCAGTCCGTTTAACTTCCCTATTCTGCTGACGATTGGTGTTGTGGCAGCTGCCATGTCAGGCGGAAACACGGTAGTCATCAAGTCGAGTTCCAAATCCTCGGCAAGCACAGCAGTTCTCAAACGGTTCTTTGCAGAAGTTTTTCCGCCGGAGTATATCACGTTGATTGATGGCGGTCATGATGTAGCAGACATGTGTTTGGCACAACGGTTTGACAAGATATTTTACACCGGATCACCCGCCGTGGGCAAACATGTTCTGGCAGAGGCCGCCAAGAACCTTACCCCCGTAGCGCTCGAACTCGGAGGTGAAACGGGTAACTGGTGCATTGTGCGCAAAGATGCCGACTTGCGGGATGCTGCGCGGAAAATAGCGTTCTTCAAGCTAACCAATGCCGGACAAATATGTATCAACATCAACCAGATTGCCGTGGCAGAAGAGGTAGCAGAGCCTTTCCTGGCTGAATTGAAGCAAGCATTCATCTCGCAGATTGGCGAACATGCAGAACTTAACCCCGAGTACCCAAAACTCATTACCGATGCAGCCTACGACAAGTGTGCAAAACTGGCCGACGAGTATCGCGAGCGGATACTGTTCGGAGGCACTGGTAACAAACAGACGCGCCGGTATGCCCCCACAATCATTTACCCCGTTACTGCCGATGAGCACATCGTACAGCATGAGCTGTTCTGCCCGCTACTGCCAGTTGTACCGTTCAAGGATGCAGAGGTTGATGATTTGATGGAGATTATTGCCGACCGCGAACATCCGCTGGCAATGTACCTATTCACGCGTGATATGCGATGGGCTAACTGGGTAATGCAGACGCAGCAATACGGCGGAGGATGTATCAATGAGGTATGTATTCACATGATGGTCAAAGGTGTGCCTTTCAACGGAACAGGCCATTCCGGTATGGGCGCATACCACGGCGAGTGGGGATTCCGCGAGTTCACACATCCGCAAACCGTACTCAAGGGTTATACCCACTTCAATTTGCCACTGCGCGAGCACCCATATTCCGGCAAAGCCGGTGAGCGCAAAATGAATCTGCTCAAGCTCTTCGAGCGATAAGCAGACATTTGCGTAAAAACAAACAGCCGTCCGCAGCACACGTGCTACGGACGGCTTGTTGCATACAGGCGTGTATGCCCTACCGTTATTACTCGGCAACTGCCTCAGCAGCAGGAGCCTCGGATGCAGGAGCTTCCTCAGCCTTAGGTGCGGCTTTCTTGCCGGCACGGCGAGTGGTCTTCTTGGTAGCCTTCTTGGTCTCCTTGAGCATGTTCTCGTTGTAATCAACGAGTTCGATGATACACATCTCAGCAGCGTCGCCCTGACGGAAACCAGTGCGGAGGATACGTGTGTAGCCACCCGGACGGTTAGCAATCTTCTCAGCAACATTCTGGAAAAGCTCGGTGATAACAGTTTTCTGTTTGAGTTCAGAGAACACAAGACGGCGGTTAGCCTGCGAGTCCTCTTTAGCGCGTGTGAGCAGCGGCTCAACATAGATGCGCAGAGCCTTAGCTTTAGCCAACGTGGTGTGGATGCGCTTGTGCATAATCAGCGAGCAAGCCATGTTGCTGAGCATAGCGGCACGGTGGTTGGCTTTGCGGCCAAGGTGGTTGAATTTCTTATTATGACGCATAATAAATTACGAATTAAAAATTAAGAAATAAAATTATTCATTGAGTTTGTACTTGCTAATATCCATACCGAATGCAAGTCCGTTACGCTCAAGCAGTTCGTCGAGTTCGCTCAGCGACTTTTTGCCGAAGTTGCGGAACTTCAGCAGGTCTGCGCGGTGGAACTTAACGAGGTCGCCCAAGGTTTCAACTTCAGCGGTATTCAAGCAGTTCTGAGCACGTACCGACAAATCCATATCCTCCAGGCGCTGGTTGAGCAGTTGACGCATACGCAGCAACTCCTCGTCCAGAGCAGAGGTAGTGATCTTTGTAGTCTCCTCAATCACAATCTTCTCATCGGAGAAAAGCATGAAGTGATAGATAAGGATCTTGGCAGCCTCCTTCAGTGCCTCTTTCGGTGCAATCGAGCCATCGGTCTCAATTTCGAGTGTGAGCTTCTCGTAGTCGGTACGCTGCTCCACACGATACTGGTCGATAGCCATCTTGACATTACGGATAGGTGTGTAGATGGAGTCGATGGCCAGCACGCCGATAGGATCATTAGCATGATGATTCTCGTCACCGGGCACATATCCGCGACCCTTGTTGATAGAGATCTCTATCTCAAAGTCGGCAGATTCGTCCATCTCGCAGATACGCAGTTCAGGATTAAGCACTTCAAAGTCCTGGAGGAAGTTGTTCATTTCACCTGCAAGGAACTCGGTAGAACCATGCACGTGCATACGAATTGTTTCAGAAGTGGCGTCCACTTCGTCAAGACGACGGAAGCGTACCTGCTTAAGGTTAAGGATCATGTTGGTAACATCATCGATGACGCCAGGGATAGTAGCAAATTCATGATCAATACCATTGATTCTAATTGCGCAGATGGCATATCCCTCCAGCGAGTTCAGAAGAACGCGACGGATGGCATTACCAACTGTAATACCATAACCCGGCTCGAGCGGACGGAACTCAAATGTTCCTTTAGTCTTGCTCGAATCCAACATGATAACCTTGTCAGGTTTAATGAAATCTAATATTGCCATGAATTTATTTGTTATTTAGAGTACAACTCAACGATTAATTGCTCCTTGATGTTCTCAGGAATCTCTTCGCGCTGCGGCACGTTCAGGTACTTACCTCCCTTGATAGCCTCGTCCCAAGCGAGCCAAGGATACTTCGAGTGGTTGAAGCCTTCGAGCGAAGCGGCAATCACTTCGAGCGATTTAGCTTTTTCGCGAACGGCTACTACCTGACCGGGTTTAACCTCAAACGAAGGGATATTTACAACCTTACCGTCCACAGTGATGTGGCGGTGGCTGACGAGCTGACGTGCGGCTGCACGCGTGGGAGCGATACCCAGACGGTAAACGATGTTGTCCAGACGGCTCTCAAGGAGTTGGAGCAGAATCTCACCGGTAATACCTTTCTTACGTGAAGCCTTAGCGAAGAGCAGACGGAACTGACGCTCCAGCACGCCGTAGGTGTATTTGGCTTTCTGCTTCTCGGCTAACTGCGTGCCGTACTCAGAGTTCTTTTTACGACGGTTAACGCCGTGCTGACCGGGAGCGTAATTACGCTTGTCCAATACTTTGTCCGGGCCGAAGATAGCCTCGCCAAAGCGACGCGAAATACGCGACTTAGGTCCAATATATCTTGCCATACTTATTTACAATTTAATCATTTACAATTTGTTTATTTATCATTATACACGGCGACGTTTCGGAGGACGGCATCCGTTGTGGGGCATAGGAGTTACGTCGATAATCTCGGTAACATCGATACCTGCTGCTACGCAAGCGCGGATAGCAGACTCACGTCCCTGACCGGGGCCTTTAACGTATGCTTTTACCTTGCGAAGTCCGAGGTCATAAGCGACCTTTGCGCAATCCTGAGCTGCCATCTGGGCTGCATAAGGAGTGTTCTTCTTCGAGCCGCGAAAGCCCTGTTTGCCTGCCGACGACCAAGAGATAACCTGACCGTCACCATTTGCCATTGTTACAATCACATTGTTAAACGAAGACATTACATGCAGTTGACCCACACCATCAATCTTCACAACACGTTTCTTGGCTGCTACTGTTTTCTTTGCCATAATCTTACAAATTTAGTGGGTTAATTACTTCGTTGCTTTCTTCTTGTTAGCAACAGTCTTCTTCTTACCCTTGCGGGTACGAGCGTTGTTCTTGGTGCTCTGACCGCGTACCGGCAGACCGATACGGTGACGCACGCCACGATAGCAACCGATATCCATCAATCGCTTGATGTTCAGTTGTGTTTCCGAACGGAGATCACCCTCAACTTTGTACTGCGCACCGATGATCTCACGAATCTTTGCTGCTTGGTCGTCAGTCCAATCCTCAACCTTGATGCTTGGGTCTACGCCTGCATCTGCAAGGATCTTCTTTGCGCTTGAACGACCTATTCCGTAGATGTAAGTCAATCCGACTTCACCGCATTTGTTCTGCGGCAGATCTACTCCGACAATTCTTATAGCCATAATTATTTACTTAAGGATAATAACTTGTTTACTGTTTCTAAGTGTAGATGCTTATCCTTGACGCATCTTCATCTTAGGTTCTTTTTTGTTAATTACATACAAATGCCCTTTGCGGCGTACAATCTTGCAGTCCGCATTGCGCTTTTTGATAGAAGCACGTACTTTCATTTCTGTACAGTGTTTAAAGTGTTTTACTTACTTGTACCTAAAGGATATGCGTCCTTTAGTCAAATCATAGGGACTCATTTCGAGTTTCACACGGTCACCCGGCAGAATCTTGATATAATGCATTCGCATCTTACCCGATATATGTGCCGTAATGATGTGTCCGCTCTCCAGTTGCACCCTGAACATTGCGTTCGACAGTGCTTCGGTGATTACACCGTCAACTTCAATTGCGTCTTGTTTTGCCATAATACTTGAGTTTGCTTAGTATGATTTATTCTTATTTAGATGAATCTATCACCCAAAACCTCTTGAATATAATCAAAGGTTGACAATATATCCGCCTTACCATTGCGTATGCAAACCGAGTGCTCGTAGTGCGCCGTGGGTTTACGATCGATGGTTCGCGCTGTCCACCCGTCGTCCTCGATGACGATGTGCCTTCTGCCCATACTGATCATCGGCTCGATAGCGATGGTCATACCGGACTTGAGCACTATTCCGTTGCCACGACGACCGTAGTTGCATACTTCCGGATCTTCATGCATGTCACGACCTATGCCGTGTCCCACGAACTCGCGAATCACTCCGTAACCGGCCTTTTCGCAGTAGTTCTGGATAGCAAATCCGATGTCGCCCAACCGTCGTCCCGTAACAGCCTGCTCTATACCGAGATACAGAGCCTGCTTGGTGGTTTTCAGCAACCGCATTACATCGGCGGAAACCTCTCCTACAGGGAACGTATAGGCACTATCGGAGTGAAATCCGTTAAGATTGATGCTACTGTCGATAGTGATGATATCACCGTCTTTCAGCACCGTTTTCTCCGAAGGTATGCCATGTACGACCTGCTCGTTGACCGAGGTGCACAGGGCGCAGGGGAAACCCTCATAGCCCTTGCAGGCAGGTATGCCGCCGTTGTCGCGTATATACTCTTCAGCGATGCGGTCCAACTCAGCGGTAGTCACACCCGGCACGATGTGCTTAGCCACTTCGGCGTACGTCTTCGACAGCAGGATGTTACTCTGCCGCATGAGTTCGACCTCTTCGTCTGTTTTCAAATAAATCATACTATGCACGCGGTATTAATATGCCATGGCACCACGTCCCTTGATACGCATACCCGACTCAAAGAATCCGTCATGGTGACGCATTACGAGATGGCTCTCGATCTGCTGGAGTGTATCCAGAATCACGCCAACCATAATCAGCAAACTCGTACCTCCGTAGAACTGAGCAAAGCCCATCGATACGCCAAACAAACGTGCGAAAGCAGGCAGAATGGCGATGATAGCCAGCAGAATCGAACCCGGCAGGGTGATGCGGCTCATGATGGTGTCAATGTACTCTGCGGTCTTACGACCCGGCTTAACACCGGGGATGAAGCCGTTGTTGATTTTCAGGTTCTCTGCCATCTGAACAGGGTTGATGATAACGGCGGTGTAGAAATACGTAAACGCGATGATGAGCAGGGCGAATACGAAATTGTACCAGAAACCGTTGTTATCCATGAACGCGTTCACAAAGGCGTTGGAACCGTCGGCACGGAATCCCACGATTGCGATAGGGATAAACATGATTGCCTGTGCAAAGATGATAGGCATCACGTTCGCTGCGTTAACCTTGAGAGGGATGAACTGACGTACACCACCGTACTGGCGGTTACCCTCAATACGCTTGGCGTACTGAACGGGGATACGACGTGTACCCTGCACAAGCAGAATAGCGAACATGAATACTGCTATCAGCAGCACAATCTCAAGCAGGAACACTACCAATCCGCCACCGGCATCATTCAAGCGGGAACTGAACTCCTGAATGAGAGCACCCGGCAGACGGGCGATGATACCAATCAAGATGATGAACGATATACCGTTACCTACACCACGATCGGTGATACGCTCACCCAGCCACATGACAAACATGGAGCCGGCGGTGAGGATAATCGTGGATACGATGGTGAATGCGTTGAATCCTATCTCTACGTGCTGACCGGCCTGAGCCATTTGTACGGAGAGGTTGACCAGGTACGACGGACCTTGGAACAACAGGATGAACACGGTCAGATAACGGGTGATCTGGTTCATCTTCTGACGGCCGGACTCACCCTCCTTCTGCATCTTCTGGAAGTACGGCACTGCTATTGAGAGCAGCTGGATGATAATCGAAGCGGAGATGTAGGGCATGATACCCAATGCAAAAATCGACGCATTGGAGAACGCACCACCGGAGAACATATCCAGCAACGCCATCAAGCCGCCTTCTGTCTGAGCATGCAGGGCAGTCAAGGCTGTAGGATCAATACCCGGCAAAACAATGAACGAACCGAAACGGTAGATGAGCACAAACAACAGTGTTGTCAGCACTCGACCGCGGAGGTCTTCAATATTCCAGATATTCCTTATTGTTTCAATAAACTTCATAATCAAAACTACGTTTTGCTCACGGAGTCTTGGTCAGCCGAGGTGTAATCAAACATATGCCCGACCGGCCAAGACTTCATAATTTCATTAGAGTTTTACTACCGCACCTCCGGCAGCCGTGATAGCCTCTTCTGCTTTCTTGCTGAAGGCATTAGCCTCAACAGTCAGTTTGGCGGTCAACGTACCGTTACCCAGAATCTTAACCAGCACATTCTTGCCTACCAAACCTGCATTGTGCAGATCAGCTACGCCAATCTTCTCAAGCTTCTTGGCCTCAGCCAGTGCCTGCAGTGTACTAAGGTTGATAGCTTTGTACTCTACGCGGTTAATATTCTTGAATCCGAACTTAGGCAGACGACGCTGCATAGGCATCTGTCCACCCTCGAAGCCGATCTTCTTCGAGTAACCCGAACGCGACTTGGCACCTTTGTGACCACGTGTGGAAGTTCCACCGAGTCCGGAACCTGCGCCACGACCGATACGCTTGGCAGTCTTTACAGAGCCTTTGGCGGGTGTTAAGTTATTCAATTCCATAATTCCAAACGATTTTAGTCAATTACTTTTACCAAGTGTTTCACTTTCTCGACCATTCCGAGAATAGCGGGTGTAGCCTCGTGCTCAACGATAGCATTCATCTTGCGCAGACCGAGGGCTTCCATAGTTTCCTTCTGCACTTTCGGAGATTTGATAGTGCTGCGAACTTTCTGAATTTTAATCTTTGCCATAGTCTTAATGCAATTTATCCGTTAAACACTGTTGAGAGACTTACGCCACGGTTCTGGGCAACCATGCGTGCGTCACGCATCTCACCGAGAGCGGCGATAGTAGCCTTAACGAGGTTGTGGGGGTTCGACGAACCTTTGGCCTTAGCCAGCACGTCTTTCACACCAACGCTCTCCAATACAGCACGCATAGCACCACCGGCCTTAACACCGGTACCTTGCGATGCGGGCTTGAGCAGCACGCGTGCACCGCCGAACTTCGACTCCTGCTCGTGAGGGATGGTTCCCTTCAGGATAGGCACTTGGATCAGGTTCTTCTTGGCAGCCTCGGTAGCCTTCTGCATAGCAGCGGCAACCTCACCGGCCTTACCCAAACCGTAGCCTACAATACCATTCTCATTTCCAACAACTACGATAGCTGCGAAAGTGAATGTACGTCCACCCTTGGTAACTTTCGTTACACGGTTGACTGCAACGAGGCGCTCCTTGAGCTCCAGGTCTTGTGTTGTTTTTACTCTTTGCATAATCGTCAGTTATTAGAATTTGAGACCTGCCTCACGTGCAGCGTCAGCCAATTGTTGAACTCGACCGTGGTACAGATAGCCGTTACGGTCAAACACTACCTCAGTTACACCTGCCTTGATGGCATTCTCTGCGATAGCCTTGCCTACTTGTGCGGCTTTCTCTGTTTTGGTCATTTTATCTTTGATTCCGAGCGACGAAGCGCTGGCGAGAGTTACGCCTTTTACATCATCAATCACTTGAGCGTAAATTTGGCTGTTGCTGCGGAATACGGTCAGACGAGGACGCTCAGCTGTTCCGAACACTTTGGTGCGGATAGCAGCTTTAATTTTGAGTCTTCTTGCTATTTTCTGAATCATAATCTTTCCTTTCTATTATTTACCAGCCGACTTACCAGCCTTACGACGTACAACTTCACCTTGGAAGCGGATACCCTTGCCCTTATACGGTTCCGGCATACGGAACGAGCGAATCTTGGCGCAGATCTGACCGAGCAGTTGCTTGTCAGCCGACTCCAGGATTACGAGCGGGTTCTGGTTACGCTCTGCTTTCGTCTCAACTTTTACCTCTTGCGGCAATTGCAAATAGATCGGGTGTGTATAACCGAGCGAGAAGTTAAGCAACTGCGGCTTAGCCAGCTCAACACGATAACCTACACCTACCAACTCCAACGTAGCCTTATAGCCGTCGTGAACACCTACAACCATGTTGTGAATCAGTGCACGGTACAAGCCATGTTTGGAACGCATTTCTTTCTCATCATTCGGACGGGTAACATGGCAGACTGCACCTTCCACCTCAACTTTGATGGAGGGGTCAATAGCTTGCTTCAACTCACCCTTCGGTCCTTTAACGGTTACAATATTCTCAGGGCTAACTGTTACGGTTACGCCGGCAGGAATAGCTATAGGTAATTTACCAATTCTTGACATAAACTGTTCCTCCTTACATTAATAAACATAACAAATAACCTCACCACCCAACTTCAGGCCCAAAGCCTCTTTGTTAGTCATCACGCCCTTCGAAGTCGAAAGGATAGCGATACCCAGACCATTCAATACGCGCGGCATCTCGCGATAGCCTACATACTGACGGATACCCGGGGTGGATACACGTTGTAACTTCTTGATGGCGTTAACTTTGTTAACCGGATCATACTTCAAGGCAATCTTGATTGTGCCTTGAGGGCCATCTTCCACGAACTTGTAGGAGAGGATATAACCTTTCTCAAACAAGATACGGGTGATCTCTTTCTTCAGATTCGAAGCAGGAACTTCCACTACGCGGTGGCCTGCCTTGATTGCATTTCTGAGCCGAGTCAGATAATCTGCGATAGGATCTGTCATTGTTTTACTTGTTTTAAAATTATCAGGTCTGTCCTGACATTGTTTAAAGATTAAATTATTTTCTCCCGTAGTCTTCCGGAACTACCGACCGTATTGTCGGACATTCCGGAACTTGCGGAGTTTTTCTATTACCAGCTTGCTTTCTTAACTCCCGGGATCAAGCCTTTAGAAGCCATCTCGCGGAACTGAATACGGCTGAGTCCGAACATACGCATGTAACCCTTCGGACGACCGGTGATCTTGCAGCGGTTGTGCAGACGCACGGGACTGGCGTTCTTGGGCAGAGCCTGCAAGCCTTCGTAGTCGCCGTCCTTCAAGAGTTGCGCACGTTTGGCAGCATACTTCTGGCACAGCGCAGCACGCTTCACCTCACGGGCTTTCATTGATTCTTTTGCCATAGTCTCTTACTTTTTGAACGGTAAACCAAACTCACGGAGCAGAGCAAAGCCTTCAGCATCGGTATTGGCTGTGGTTACGAACGTGATGTTCATACCCTGCAGTTTCGTGATGTTATCAATGTTAATTTCCGGGAAGATGATCTGCTCGGTGATACCCAGTGTATAGTTACCACGACCATCCATCTTGCTGTTTATACCCTTGAAGTCACGGATACGGGGCAGAGCCACGCGTACCAGACGCTCGAGGAACTCATACATACGCTCGCCACGAAGAGTTACGCGTACGCCGATAGGCATCTTCTTACGAACCTTGAACTGAGCAATATCCTTCTTCGAAAGAGTAGCAACAGCTTTCTGGCCGGCGATGAGTGTCATCTCTTGCAGAGCAACCTCGATGATCTTCTTATCAGCAGTAGCCTCGCCCAGACCCTGGTTGAGCACGATTTTCTCGAGCTTCGGGCACTGCATCACGGTCGTATAGCCGAACTCTTTAACGAGTGCGGGAACAATACGCTCCTGATAATCTTGTTTTAAACTCGCTGTATTCATTGTTAAATTTCTTTACCGGTTTTTTTACTTACACGCACGAGTTTGCCATCCTTCAGCTGACGTCCTACGCGAACGGGTTTGCCGTCCTCTACGGGGTTCAGGTTCGAGATATGGATGGGAGCCTCCTGCTTTACAATTCCGCCTTGCGGATTCTTCGCATTAGGTTTGGTGGCTTTCGACACCATGTTTACACCCTCTACGATAGCGCGTTGCTTCTCTTTGAGCACCTCCAGTACGCGACCGGTTTTGCCCTTCGAACCACCAGCGTTTACGAAGACGATGTCACCTTTTTTGATATGTAACTTTGTCATGTTGTTAAACTTTTTAAGTGATTAGAGCACTTCAGGTGCCAACGAAATAATCTTCATGTTCGTCTGACGGAGCTCACGAGCCACGGGACCGAAGATACGGCTTCCGCGGAGTTCGCCTGCGTTCGAAATCAGTACGCACGCATTGTCGTCAAAACGGATGTAGCTGCCGTCGGCACGGCGTACTTCCTTCTTTACGCGAACCACGATAGCACGGCTAACCGTACCGTCCTTGATATCGCTCGAGGGGATAACACCCTTAACGGCTACTACAATCGTATCACCGAGCGAAGCGTAGCGCTTCTTTGTTCCGCCAAGTACGCGGATGCACAGAGCCTCTTTGGCTCCCGAGTTGTCGGCTACTACGAGCCTTGATTCTTGCTGTACCATATTACTTAGCCCTTTCGATGATTTGAGTTAAACGCCAACGAACAGTCTTGCTCAACGGACGAGTTTCCATGATACGTACGATATCGCCGATACCGCACTCGTTGTTCTCGTCATGAGCATGGAACTTGCGAGTTTTGTTCACAAACTTGCCATAGATGGGGTGTTTCTCTTTCCACTTAACGGCTACGACAATCGTCTTATCCATCTTGTTGGAAACGACTTCACCTACACGCTCTTTTCTTAGATTTCTTGTTTCCATGTGTTCGTCAATTTACTTTGTTAATTCTCTGCTACGGAGCTCCGTTGCCAGACGAGCGATGTTCCTGCGAGCCACCTTAATCTGCATAGGATTCTCCAGCGGAGAGATGCTGTGGTTGATCTTCATGCGCTGCAGGTTCTCCTTCTCAGAGGCCAGACGCTCTTCAATCTCAGCAATGGTTAATTCTTTAATTTCTGCAGTTTTCATAATCCATTATACATTTTGGGTTGGGTCGTAGTCGCGACGCACAACAAACTTTGTCAAAATCGGCAACTTCTGAGCAGCCAGGCGCAGTGCCTCTTTAGCTACATCATATGGTACGCCGTCAATCTCGAAGATGATACGACCGGGTTCCAATGGTACGACGAATCCTTCCGGAGCACCTTTACCTTTACCCATACGTACATCCAAAGGCTTCTTGGTAATCGGTTTGTCCGGGAACACGCGGATCCACACTTGACCTTGACGTTGCATATAACGGGTAACAGCCACACGTGCTGCCTCGATTTGACGACCAGTCAACCAGATCGTACCCAGACTCTTGATACCGAACGAGCCGAAAGCCAGTTCGTTACCGCGCTGCGCATTGCCCTTGATACGGCCTTTCTGCGAGCGGCGGAATTTAGTTTTCTTAGGTTGTAACATAACTGTTCTGTTCTACAATTTGGTTAAACATTATTGTTTCTTGTTGCGACGGAAACCTCCACGACGCTCGCCGCCTTCACGACGCTCGCCACCGCGGCCTTCCTGTTTTACTGCGAAGTTGGGAGCCAGGTCCTTCTTGCCATATACTTCACCACGGCAGATCCAAACCTTTACGCCGATGATACCTACCTTCGTCAGAGCGCCTACGTGGCAGTAGTCGATGTCAGCGCGCAGAGTGTGCAGCGGGGTACGACCCTCTTTGTACATCTCTTTGCGAGCCATCTCAGCACCGTTCAGACGACCGCTGACTTGCACCTTGATACCCTCGGCGCCCATACGCATCGTCGATGCAATGGCCATCTTTACAGCGCGGCGGTAAGCAATCTTACCCTCCAGCTGACGGGCAATCTTGGTAGCTACGATGGTAGCGTCAAGCTCCGGACGTTTTACCTCGAAGATGTTGATCTGAACATCCTGCTTGGTAATCTTCTTCAACTCCTCTTTCAGTTTGTCAACTTCCTGACCACCCTTACCGATGATGTAACCGGGACGAGCGGTGCAAACAGTTACAGTTACAAGCTTGAGAGTTCTCTCAATCACGATACGCGAAATACTTGCCTCAGCCAGACGGGCATTCAGATACTCGCGGATCTTGCTGTCCTCGAGGATCGTATCTCCGTACTTCTTACCGCCAAACCAGTTGGAGTCCCAACCGCGTACAATACCCAGGCGGTTTGCTATTGGATTAATTTTCTGTCCCATCTTTGTTTACTTTTCAGCGTTAGTATTTTTCGTATCTACAAATACAGTGATGTGGTTCGAACGCTTGCGGATGCGGTAGCCGCGACCTTGCGGAGCGGTCAGCAGACGCTTGAGCATCATACCTCCGTCAACTGTTACTTTGGTTACATAAAGTGTTTCCGAATCAGCCTTCTTGCCGGTCTTAACTTCCCAGTTAGCGATGGCAGATTTCAGCACCAATTCGAGTGAGCGCGCAGCATGCTTCGTCGAGAAGTGCAGTGCGCCGAGAGCACGGTTCACTTCCATACCGCGAATCATGTCTGCTACCAGACGCATCTTACGCGGTGATGTAGGAACATTATTGAGCTTGGCGAAGTACTGCTCTTTCTGAGCTTCCTTACGCGCTTGAGCTGCATTATATTTTCTAGCACCCATTTTAATCTTAATTTAGTGTGTTAATGTTGATTTCAATGGATTACCGATTACCCGAGTGACCACGGAACGTACGGGTGGGAGCAAACTCACCGAGCTTGTGACCTACCATGTTCTCCGTGATATACACAGGAATGAACTTGTTTCCATTGTGAACTGCAATAGTATGACCTACAAAATCAGGGGAGATCATCGAAGCGCGGCTCCAGGTCTTAACAACTTCTTTCTTGTTAGCCTCATTCATAGCCAGCACCTTCTGCTCCAACTTAACATTGATAAACGGTCCTTTTTTCAATGAACGACTCATGTTTCTACAATTTTATAGGTTATTTCTTTCTTCTTTCAATTATGTACTGATTCGACTGGTTCTTCGGATGACGCGTCTTGTATCCCTTAGCCAGCAATCCCTTGCGTGAACGCGGGTGTCCACCTGACTGACGGCCCTCGCCACCACCCATCGGGTGATCTACAGGGTTCATTACAACGCCACGGTTGTGCGGACGGCGACCCAGCCAGCGGCTGCGACCTGCCTTACCGCTCTTCTCCAGAGCGTGATCACTGTTACCTACAACACCAACTGTAGCTTTGCAGGCAGCCAGCACTTTGCGGAGCTCGCCTGAAGGCAGTTTGATGATTGCATACTTGTCCTCGCGCGAGGAGAGTTGTGCAAACGTACCAGCCGAGCGAACCATGCAAGCGCCCTGACCGGGACGAAGCTCGATGTTGTGAATCAATGTACCGAGAGGCATGTTAGCCATCGGCAGGGCGTTACCTACCTCGGGAGCAGCCTCAGGGCCGGACATAATTGTTTGACCTACTTGCAGTCCGTTAGGTGCAAGAATGTAGCGCTTCTCACCGTCAGCGTAGAATACCAGAGCGATGCGAGCCGAACGGTTCGGATCATACTCGATAGTTTTTACGACTGCGGGTACACCATCTTTGTTGCGCTTGAAGTCAATTACGCGGAACTTCTGCTTGTGACCGCCACCGATGTAACGCATAGTCATCTTACCGGTGTTGTTGCGGCCGCCGGTCTTCATCTTACCGAACACAAGCGACTTCTCTGGTGCGCTCGCGGTAATTGTCTCGAACGCGCCAATAACTTTGTGTCTTTGCCCAGGTGTAGTGGGTTTGAATTTACGAACAGCCATTGTTAAATATTGCTATAAAAATCTATTGTTTCACCTTCGTGCAATGTAACAACTGCCTTCTTGTATGCTGCCTTCTCACCGCGAAGCAAGCCCGTCTTCGTATAACGCTGCTTAGCCTTCGGAGCTGCAATCATTGTGTTTACATCCAGCACCTGTACATTGTACATTTCCTCTACTGCCTTCTTGATTTGTACCTTGTTGGCAGTACGCTCTACCATGAAGCCGTAACGGTTGAACTTTTCGCCGGCGGCGGTCATCTTCTCTGTGACGATTGGTTTGATAATAATTGCCATAGTATGATCCTCCTTATGCTAAAGTTGCTTCAACAGCTGTCAGTGCACCCTCGGTGAAGATAACAGTGTTGGCGTTCATGATTGAATATGTGTTTAACTCACCAGCGGTGATGACGTTAGCCTTCTGCAGGTTGGTTGACGAACGGAAAACGTTGTTGTCGTTCTGAGCCAGAACAATCAGAGCCTTCTTGTCAGCAACCTTCAGGTTAGCCAGTACCTCGATCAAAGCCTTGGTCTTCGGAGCCTCAAATGCGAGGTTGTCCAGAACGATGATTTCGTTCTGCGAAGCGCGCAGACTCAATGCCGAGCGGCGAGCCAGACGTTTAACTTTCTTGTTGAGCTTGAAATCGTAGTCGCGGGGAACGGGACCAAAGATTGTACCGCCACCTACGCGTACCGGAGACTTCAAATCACCCGGACGTGCACCGCCGCCGCCCTTCTGACGACCGAGCTTGCGAGTCGAGTGAGCGTTTTCACTACGCTGTTTAGCCTTAGCTGTACCCTGACGGTTGTTAGCCAGGAACTGCTTAACGTCCAAGTAGATAGCATGGTCGTTAGGCTCGATTGCGAAGATAGCGTCATTCAGTGCCACCTTCTTGCCGGTTTCCTTACCGGCTTGGTTCAAAATACTAAGTTCCATACTTCTTACTTGTTAATAATAACGATTGAATTTTTAGCACCCGGCACACTACCCTTGACCATGATCAAGTTGTACTCAGGTATAACTTTCAAAACTACGAGATTCTGAACCGTTACACGGTCCTGTCCCATGTGACCTGCCATACGTGTACCCGGGAAGATACGTGAAGGATAGGCGCAAGCACCTACTGAACCCGGAGCACGCAGACGGTCGTCCTGACCGTGAGTTGACTGACCAACACCACCGAAACCGTGACGCTTCACAACGCCCTGGAATCCTTTACCTTTGCTGGTTCCGATCACGTCAACGAACGTGTTCTCCTCAAATACGTCAGCTACGGTGATTGTATCACCCAGCTTCAATTCTTTGTCAAAGCCGTCAAACTCCATGAGATGACGCATAGGCTGTACGCCTGCTGCCTTGAAGTGACCGAGTTCTGCCTTGTTGGCATGCTTCTCGCTCTTGGTCTGGAAGCCTACCTGTACGGCTTCGTAACCGTCCTTCTCAACAGTCTTGAGCTGCGTCACAACGCACGGACCGGCTTCAATAACGGTGCACGGGATGTTTTTGCCGTCGGCACCAAAGACGGATGTCATTCCGATCTTTTTTCCTAATAATCCTGCCATTTTAGACTGATTAAATAATTTGTTGTTTACTTGCCTGTTCTCGCCCGCGGGTTGGCTTACGCTTTCACTAACGCCACTTGCCGTGGGAAACAGAGCCATTTGATTGTTGTTTGTATCATTCTGTTTTTGGATTTTTCTTGGCAGATTTGTTTTTTCCGGTGAGGGAGTTCGGAGTCCCCAAAGAACTTGTTCGAGTGGGGTGTCAGTTATGTGGGCATAATGACCGAGCCAAAAAAGCAAAGATGCCAAGAAAAAACTAAAACTTAAACTTTGATTTCTACTTCCACACCGCTGGCGAGCTCCAGCTTCATCAAGGCCTCAACGGTCTTAGCGTTGGAGTTGTAGATATCGATGAGACGCTTGTAAGTTGAGAGCTCGAACTGCTCGCGAGCCTTCTTGTTAACGAAGGTTGAGCGGTTAACGGTGAAGATACGTTTGTGTGTCGGCAGTGCGATAGGACCGCTAATCACAGCACCTGTAGCTTTTACGCTCCTTACAATCTTCTCAGCAGACTTATCCACCAGATTGTGGTCGAACGATTTGAGTTTGATACGAATTTTCTGACTCATTTTTGTTGTTTTTGTTTAAGTGCAGAGCGCGCGTAACCCAAAGAGTCATTTACTCGGATGACTCACGCCCTACGGGTTAATTTCTTATGCAGGTTCACTACCTGCTGATTATGCATCAGCCAAGCTTGGCTGATTTTTTTATTCTGTTGCCGTACCCAGCGTCACACGTGTGTACGTGTGTATGTGTACGTGCGTTTTTATTGTACGTGTGCGCACGCCTGCGCTTGCACGAAAAGAGTTATTTTCCGTTTAGGATTTTGTTCGGAGCAGGTTTGGGTTTTCTCGTAAGGGAGTTATGTTGGTTCATAACGACCGAACGAAAAACCCAAAGATGCCCGAAGAAAAACTAAACTAAGTCAACGCGGCCGCCTACTTCGGTCAGCACAGCCTTAGCGATGCTTGACGAAACAGGTGCGTAGTGGCTGAACTCCATCGAGCTGGTAGCACGACCAGAGGTGATGGTACGCAATGCTGTTACGTAGCCGAACATCTCGCTCAATGGTACCTTGGCCTTAACGATACGTGCGCCGTTGTGAGCGGTATCCATACCCTCAACCTGGCCACGACGTTTGTTCAGGTCACCGATCACGTCGCCCATGCTCTCCTCAGGTGTCACCACCTCAAGTTTCATAATAGGCTCCATGAGTACGGGTTTAGCCTTTGCGCACGCATTCTTGAATGCCATCTGGGCGCAGATCTCGAACGAGAGCTGGTCGGAGTCAACCGGGTGGAAGCTACCGTCAATGACGGTTACCTTCAGCTGGTCAACCGGATAGCCGGCGAGCACGCCGTTCTTCATTGCAGCCAGGAAACCTTTCTCAATCGACGGGATATACTCCTTAGGAATATTACCGCCTTTCACCTCGTTCACAAACTGCAGAGCACCCTCGAAGCCTTCGTCAGCCGGCTCAACGCGAACAATCATGTCAGCGAACTTACCACGGCCACCGGATTGCTTCTTGTAGGTCTCGCGCAGTTCAACCGGAGCACTGATAGCCTCGCGATAAGCAACTTGCGGACGACCCTGGTTGCACTCAACCTTGAACTCACGTTTCAGACGGTCAATGATAATCTCCAGGTGAAGCTCACCCATACCGGAGATAACGGTCTGACCGGTCTGCTCGTCAGTCTTAACGGTGAATGTCGGGTCTTCCTCAGCCAGCTTAGCCAGACCTACACCGAGTTTGTCAAGGTCAGCCTGCGACTTCGGCTCAACACTGATGCCGATAACCGGTGCAGGGAACTCGATCGACTCAAGCACGATAGGATGATCCTCTGCGCAGAGGGTATCGCCCGTGCGGATATCCTTGAATCCTACACCCGCACCTATATCGCCAGCGCCGATGAAATCAACGGGGTTCTGGTGGTTGGAGTGCATCTGGAAGATACGCGATATACGCTCTTTCTTACCAGAACGCGGATTGTAGATATACGAACCGGCCTCCAGTTTACCGGAGTAAACTCTGAAGTAGCACAGACGTCCTACATACGGGTCTGTAGCAATCTTGAATGCCAGTGCTGTGAGCGGCTCGGCATCGTCGGGCTTGCGCGTAGCAACCTCTTCATTGCGCGGGTCTGTACCTTCGATAACCGGTGTATCCATCGGCGACGGCAAGTACGCACATACGGCGTCAAGCATCGTCTGCACACCTTTGTTCTTGAACGACGAACCGCAAACAACGGGGAATATGTTCATGCCTACGCAACCCTTGCGGATAGCGGCACGAATCTCGTCCTCGGTGATAGTAGCGGGATCAGAGAAGTACTTCTCCATCAGCACGTCGTCGAACTCGGCACATGCCTCCAGCATCTTGTCACGCCACTCCTCAGCCTCGGCAATCAGGTTGGCAGGTATATCCTCTACGGAATACTCTGCGCCCATCGTCTCGTCGTGCCAAAGAATGGCTTTCATTTTGATCAGATCAACTACACCCTTGAACGTCTCCTCTGCGCCGATAGGAATCTGGATTGGGCAAGGTTGTGCACCCAGCACTTCCTTGATCTGGCGAACAACGTCAAAGAAGTTCGCACCCGAACGGTCCATCTTGTTGACGTAGCAGATACGCGGCACGCGGTACTTGTCAGCCTGACGCCATACGGTTTCCGACTGAGGCTGTACGCCACCTACTGCGCAGAACGTAGCCACAGCACCGTCAAGGATACGAAGCGAACGCTCTACCTCGACCGTGAAGTCCACGTGCCCCGGAGTGTCAATCAAGTTGATCTTGTATTTGTTGCCAGCATAGTTCCAGTAAGTAGTGGTAGCTGCAGACGTGATCGTTATACCACGCTCCTGCTCCTGCTCCATCCAGTCCATGGTGGCAGCACCATCGTGCACCTCGCCGATCTTGTGGGTCAGACCCGTGTAGAACAGGATGCGCTCCGACGTAGTTGTCTTACCGGCATCGATGTGAGCCATAATGCCGATATTGCGGTTTAGATGTAAATCGTGTTTTGCCATTTATGTAACACCTTAATTTTTACTGCACACGTATACGCGCGATTAGAAGCGGAAGTGTGCGAATGCGCGGTTAGCCTCAGCCATGCGGTGCATATCCTCCTTACGCTTGAAGGCACCACCCTGGTTGTTATAGGCATCAATGATCTCACCTGCAAGTTTCTCAGCCATCGAGTGGCCACCACGCTTGCGGGCGAAAGCTATCATATTCTTCATTGCGATGGACTCCTTGCGGTCAGCACGGATCTCGGTAGGCACCTGGAAGGTAGCGCCACCGATACGCTTCGACTTAACCTCTACCAGAGGAGTGATATTGTCCAGCGCTTGTTTCCAGATGTCGAGAGCAGGCTTCTCCTCCTTCTCCATCTTCTTGCCAACGAGGTCTAACGAGGTGTAGAACACGTTGTAGGCAATGCTTTTCTTGCCGTCGAGCATGAGGTGGTTAACGAACTTTGCGCACATAACCTCACCATACACAGGATCCGGCAGGATCACACGTTTCTTTGGTTTTGCTTTTCTCATTGTTTTAACTTGTTTTGTGGTTGTCGCAGTCTTCAGCCTCAACCCGTGAAGCTTACTCAACCTTCAACCCCTGTTTGTAATCGTCCCAGCGTATGGAACATTTAGTTAGTTTTGTTTTTGAGCTTTGTTTCACTTGCTTGTCTTTCAGCGAAGCGGTCTGTCCTCTGTCAGCGCAGCGGTCTAAACCTTACTTCTTAGCCTTCGGACGCTTGGCACCGTATTTCGAACGACGCTGCAGACGGTTAGCCACGCCGGCGGTATCCAGTGTACCACGTACAATGTGGTAACGAACACCTGGCAGGTCTTTTACACGACCGCCACGTACCATTACGATACTGTGCTCCTGCAAGTTATGACCCTCACCGGGAATGTATGCATTCACTTCCTTCGAGTTCGTCAAACGAACACGAGCCACCTTACGCATAGCGGAGTTAGGCTTCTTAGGAGTGGTTGTGTACACACGTACGCAAACGCCACGACGCTGCGGGCAGCTGTCCAAAGCGGGGCTTTTGCTCTTGTCGGTAAGTTCTGCTCTTCCTTTTCTAACTAATTGTTGAATTGTAGGCATTTTAACTTGTTTTGGTTAATTGTTATTGTTGTTTTTAATCGTTATACACTCTTTCGCTCGGCGTGATCACGGCGCCCATATCAGACCAATCTTCTCGCGCGCTCACGGACGCACGCCGCGAAAAAAGCAAGCAAAGGTACAAAAAAAATCCGACATGCGCAAATATTTCTCCTGAATTTTGCACGCACACACGCGCATAAACTGAATTTTGTCACGTCATCCTTGCAAACATGCTGACCTACACGCGTTTTAGCGTCTATCCCCACTCTCTTCTTCTCTGTCAACTCACCGCCATGCATCGACCTAATTTGGGCGCCCCCTCTTCTTCAACTTTGTTGAGTGCGCTTCACGTCAGCGCAGCGGTGTTCAGTCTCTGGTGGTATTACGCCCGTCCATCACTTTGTTTACGCCATTTTGTTCAAGTCACTTTGTTTATTGCGCCGGAATTTGATTCCGGAACGGCTCTCTGAGCCGCCTGTGTGTTCCGTGTCCGGAGTTTCTAACGCCGGAGCAGTGTCCTGTGCTCGCGATTTCATGAGCGAGTATGATTGGTGTCCTGTGTTCGCGGCTTCTAACCGCGAATATTTGTGTAGTCGTTTAGTGCTCGCCGCTGTTCCGGCGAGTAAGCGCAGCGGTGTTCTGTTTCAGGCGGTATTCCGCCTCCATCGCTTTGTTTACACCATTTTGTTCAAGTCACTTTGTTTATTGCGCCGGAATTTGATTCCGGCATGGCTCTTTGAGCCGCCTGTGTGTTCCGTGTCCGGAGCTTCTAACGCCGGAGCAATGTCCTGTGCTCGCGATTTCCATGAGCGAGCATGATTGGTGTCCTGTGTTCGCGGCTTCCAACCACGAATATTTGTGTAGTCGTCTAGTGCTCGCCTCACCCTTCCACTATGTTAGCGCAGCGGTGTCCTGTTTCAGGCGGTATTCCGCCGTCCATACTTCTTTTCTTTTCAGTCGTTTGCCAAACGCAGCCCTTTCTTCTTTTTCCGTTAAACCCCGCATATTTTTCGCACTTTCTTGCCCAAACCCTTGCAAATGTCAATTATTTTTCGTATCTTTGCACTTGAAAACGAATTTGAATTCCATGAATGACAATTTTGCCATACAACTTTTTGAGGGGAAGAAAGTCCGCATCGTCTGGGATGCGGAGCAGGAAAAGTACTATTTCTCCATTGTAGATATAGTACAAGTATTAACGGATAGTACGAATCCTACCGACTATTTAAAAAAGTTACGGAAACGTGATCCGGAGTTAGGCGCGTTCCTAGGGACAAATTGTCCCCAGGTAGAAATGCTCACATTTACAGGAAAGAAAAGGCTAACGTTAGCCTCTGATTTACAAGGAATCTTCCGCATCATTCAGTCCATCCCTTCCAAGAAAGCCGAGCCTGTCAAACAATGGTTGGCGCAGTTGGGCGAGCAACGAATCGACCAGATCATTGATCCGGAACTGACGTTTCAGATGGCTGTTGAGGACTATCGTCGCCAAGGCTATTCCGACAAGTGGATCAACGAGCGCATGCGCTCCATTGAGATGCGCAAAGAACTGACCGACGAGTGGCATCGTGCCGGGATACATGACCAACGGGATTTTGCCATTCTGACCAATGTACTAACCCAAGCATGGAGCGGAATGACTACCGGCGAATACAAGCAACACAAAGGCTTGACGAAAGAGAACTTGCGTGACAACATGACGAATATTGAACTTGCGCTCAACACTTTGGCAGAAGTTACTGCTACCGAGATTTCCCGTCAGCGCAATCCTCAAGGCATGTCACAAACCCGCCAGACAGCTAAAGAAGGCGGCGAAGTTGCCCGCAATGCTCGGGCTGACATCGAAAGCCGCTTAGGTCACACGGTTATATCTTCTGAGCGTGCCTCGGATTATATTCGCCCCATCGAGAACAACAAGCCGCAAGAATTGCCGTCTGACGACAAACAGGAATAATATCCCTGCTTGCGGGTAACAAGCAAGCCGTCGCTCCCGATGGAAAACACGAGGGGAAAGAACTATTTTGAAAATCACGGAATATATACGTAGTATAAATAAGGTGCAGTAGGATACGATATTCCCCCAATGCGCTCAGGTAATGCACATGAAAAGCCATAGATGGAGGATGCAGAAAAGCAAAATAGAACTAATCCCGTCCTCACCGAAGCGTTAATAGGTGCGTCGCTCTTACGACGTAAATATTGAGATTGATCGTGCATATAATCAGCAAATTGTACTAATATGACCTTTGCAACGGACAAATTTTGCGAAAAATTGACCTTTGCAACGGACAATCATCAAAAACACACATGAACTAGTAACAAATTGTTACCGGTTCATTAGTGTCCACTAAAAATTTGGAAAAAGTTCTTTGACTTATTGAAAATTAG